>Ga0123519_10000214_pt1 | contig 99598 bp, 79 predicted proteins | sample YelNatPaOPRAMG02_FD_87396 | JGI IMG/M metagenome (GOLD analysis project Ga0123519, IMG submission 87396) | Hot spring microbial communities from Yellowstone National Park - Yellowstone National Park OP-RAMG-02 (version 2) | ecosystem: Environmental > Aquatic > Thermal springs > Hot (42-90C) ... | reverse complement strand
CAAGGGCCGCGGCGGCCTTTTCCCACTCATCGCTCGCGGAGTAATAGACCAAGGCCTCCTGGCCGTTTCCAGAGAGCTCAACCCTCAGGATGGTCACGCACGAGAGCGCCTCATCCCTTGCCTCGTAGAGAAGCGTTTCGGCAAGAACCCGCGCTATCTCGCTAGCGAGCCGGCCAGGCCGAGCGGGGTTTTTCACAGCCTCAGATTATAACGCGAAACCTCGTCGCCGTGCGATTTGAACCCGAAGGCCGCGCTGGTTTATAATTATTTACATGCCCCTGATAGACGCCAGGGATATTCACAAGATATTCATGCTCGGAAAGGTTGAACTGCATGTCCTCCGTGGGATTAATCTGGCGGTTGAGCGGGGGGAATACATCTCCATAATGGGGCCATCGGGATCGGGGAAAAGCACGCTTATGCACATCCTCGGCTGTCTTGAAACCCCAACATCCGGGACATACATCCTTGACGGCCAGGAGGTTCACAGCCTCACCGAGCCCGAGCTGGCGAGTATCAGGCGGACAAAGATAGGCTTCGTTTTTCAGAATTTCTACCTTTTGCCTCGGATGAGCGCGCTGGACAATGTCGCCCTGCCGATGGTCTATATGCGCGTTCCGCTCTCGGAGAGGCGGAAGAGGGCCGAAGAAATTCTCGTGAGGGTGGGTCTCGGAGATAGGCTTAAGCACAACCCCTCTGAGCTCTCAGGGGGAGAGCGCCAGCGCGTTGCCATAGGGAGGGCGTTGGCCAACGACCCTGAGATCATTTTAGCTGACGAGCCGACCGGCAACCTGGACAGCAAAAGCGGGGCTGAGATAATGGACCTCTTCAAGGAGCTTCACAGGGCTGGAAAGACCATAATCGTTGTGACCCACGATCCCGAAATAGCGAGGAGGGCGGAGAGGATAGTGAGGATAAGGGATGGGGTGATTGAGGGCTAGGACTATCTTCCTTTGCGCAGATAAGCCAACCAGTAAAGCGTGGCTACGAATCCGGCCCCTCCGACGATGTTCCCGAGGGTCACGGGGATGAGGTTCCTCACGAAGAACCCATACCAGGTTAGGTTTGAGGCGTCAATTGCGCCTGCGGATGCGGCCAGGACAGAGGGTATTCCCTTCATCAGTATACCGATGGGGATGAAATACATGTTCGCGACCGAGTGCTCAAATCCGGATGCCACGAAAGCGGTTATGGGAAAGAATATTGCGAAGATCTTGCCGGCTACATCTCGGGATGCCATTGCCATCCAGACGGCGAGGCAAACGAGCCAATTACAGCCAACGCCCCTGGCGAACGCCTCAAGAAAGCTGAGGTTAACCTTCGCGCTGGCTATGCTCATGGCATACACGCCCACGCCGAGGTTGTTCATCTTCCAGAGGCCTGACCAATACATCAGCATGACCAGAATGAGCGAGCCAGCAAGGTTAGCGAGATAAACGACCGTCCAGTTGTAGAGGAGCCTCCAGATGCTGACCTTTCTGTCAAGGACCGATAGCATTATGAGGTTGTTCCCCGTGAAGAGCTCGGCTCCGGCTATTACAACGAGCATAAGGCCCACCGAGAAAGCGGCTCCCTGAATGAGCCTTGCCAGGCCAACGCCTATATGCCCGGCCAGATCGTGGCCAACAATGGTTGAGAGTTCCGCTCCAAAGGCTATGTAAGCGCCAGCGAGAATTCCCAGGATGAGCATTTTCCAGAAACCCATCTGGGACTTCATTACGCACACATCATTGGTTAGCTGTTCTGCTATTCCAGCAGGTGGCCTGCATTCGGTTTCCATATCCGGCTCTCCTTTTCAGAAAGGGCTATAATTATTGCTCAGCCCTCCTGCGCCCCGCAATTATTCTGCCCTTCAACGCGAGCCCCGTCCCCTGGGCCAGCACAGAGGCAAACAGGATGGCCGGAAGGCTTGTCCTGCTCATCGCAGGTTATCCCCTTCGCGGAGACCTCCTGGTCGAAATCCCTCAGGGCGAATTCGTTTTCTCCGGTTTCCCTGGCGAGCAAGGCGGGGTAATTGAAGAATGCCATGTTGAAATCCGTGACCTGGGAGAAGATGAACCTGCCATAAAGCTTTTGATTCCTGTATGACCACAGAAGCACAACGCCGACTAGCGCGCCTGTTATAGCCAGGCTAAACCACCTCGCCCTCCTGTCAGCCAATCCAGCGAGCGCGACAAAGCGTCATCCGCCATGATCGTCATTGCCTATGGCAGAGAAATTGCGCTAATAGCGATCGCTGGAACCCACCCTCCGCCAACTTTTCTTTTGAGAAACAGATAAAGGGCCGCGGCGGCCGTGAGGGTCATCCCCCAGAGGGCTATAAAGTTCCAGCTCAGGGTCGGAAGGAACGGCAGGCGGCTGATGAGCGCAAGGATGGCCGGATACACGGGCGGCCGGTTGAACCATAGAACGGTGAGCTTTAGCTCCGGGTGAGCCGGTGGGTCGTATATGACTGAGATCCCGCGCCGGATGATGTCATTTGCTCCGGAGAGATACTCAGCTGAGTCAGGGGTGTAAGCGATCCTAGGGGTCGGACGCGAGCGCGGCCAGTCCAAGGATCAACCCCAATGAGAATACCAATCCGAAAACGACGAGAGGAACGAGAGGTTTTCGGATCTTCAACTGCCCTCCACCACTATCTTTGAGAGGTCCCCATAGGAAAGGAAAAGCTCCCTCACCTCTGCTAGGAGGGCTAGCCGGTTCCTCCGAACCCTCTCATCCTCCGTCATAACGAAGACATTGTCAAAGAAGGCGTCTATCTTTGGCTTGAGCTTTACCAGGTGGGATATAGCCAGAGGGTAATCGCCGGCCGAGAGCGCCTCCGAAAGCGGGCCGGCAATATCCTCCGCGGCCCGAAAGAGCTCGCTCTCTTCGTGTTTCTCAAATAGGTTCGGGTCTGGCTTAGGAAGCCCAATTATCCCCTCAAGTATCCTGTTGACCCTTTTCTGGCCTACCGCTATGGCCCTGAATGTCTGCTCGTCCTCGGCGTAGGCTCGCCAGAGCGCCCTTGCCCTCTGTGCTATGTCATATATGTCCTCAGAACCTGAGCCTATCGCCGCGTCAACCATATCGTAGCGGATGCCCTCCTTTTCCTCAAGGTAGTTCTCAAGTCTTGAGAAGAGCAGGGTGCGGGCCTTGTCCGCTCCCTTCCCTCCGAAAGGTTCTGCCGCCCAATCCAAAAGCCGCGCCGCGTTCAGGCGTAGCGCGAGCTTAAGGATGATCTCAATGATAGCGTATATAGTCCTGCGGATACCGAGAGGGTCCTTGGTTGGACTCGGCTCGTAGCCTGTTGAGAGCGCTCCCATGAGGACATCCAGCTTGTCAGCAAGTGCAAGAGCCGTGCCCGCAGGGGACTCCGGCAGGGCATCCCCAGAGAACCTTGGCAGTCGTGAGTCCCTTATGGCAAGAGCAACCTCCTCTGTTTCTCCGGATCTCAGGGCGTAATAGTATCCGACCGTGCCCTCAAGCGCGGTGAACTCCTTGCCATCCCTTATCATGGAGGTAGCCAGGTCGCACAGGTAAAGCTGCGCGGCGCGCCCTGCAATTTCCGGATCGGCGTTTACTGCCGGAGCTATCTTCAGGGCCAGGGACTTTACCCTCTCGGCCCTCTCGGCCACGCTCCAGGGCCCCCATTTCATCCTCTTGAGCTCAGCCCAGTATGAAGCGAGCGGCCTTTTGGTATCCTCGCGGAAATAGAATGCGGCATCCTCAAGCCTGGCAACGAGGACAGCCTCAAGCCCAGGGACTATTGTATCCGCCTTTTCGGCCAGATTGTTCACCCCGGCGACGAAGGCGTTGAGGAGCCTGCCCTCGCCATCCGTGACGGAAAAGTAGCGCTGATGGGCCTTCATCGCTTGCCTCACGATGGGAGGAGGGAGCTCAAGGTATTTCTCCGGGAAACGGCCGAGAACCGCCTCCGGCAGTTCCAGAAGCCCGGTCACCTCCTCAAGGAGCTCGGGGTCATCGGCGGCCTGTCCAAGCTCAGCCGCGCGCTCCATTATCCTCTTCCAGAGGAGTTCCTTCCTCTCCTGCCACGATGGGAATACCCACGCCCTCTTCAGGGTTTCCTCGTAATCTCCTGGCCTCGCTACCGCGATCTCTCCGGGCGAGAGCAGTCTGTGCCCTTTGGTCTTGTTGCCTGAGCGGATGCCGTCAACCTCAAACTCAAGGATTTCCTCATCCCAAAGCGCGAGAATCCACCTCACGGGCCTGGGGAACCTGATTGATTTTCCCCAGGTCATCGTCTTTGGGAATTCAAGCCCCTTTATTATGCCGGGGAGGCTTTGCCTGAGGATCTCTCTGGCATCAGCCCCCTCCCTTTTGACCAGAGCGGCGAGGTATTCGCCCCGCGGGGTCTTTACCCTCTTCAGGGACCCAGGATCAACCCCAAGTTTTTCAGCAAAGCCCAGCGCGGCCCTTGTTGGATTTCCACCCTCGTCAAACGCGACCCTGACCGGCGGGCCGAGGACCTCCTCCTCGGTTGCCTCCCCCCTTTCCTCAACCCCAAAGAAAAGGACCGCGAGCCTTCTCGGGGTGCCGAACTCCTTCACCTCTCCGTAGCCGATACGGTTCTCCCTGAGGAGCGTTTCAAGCTTCTCCCTTATCTGCGCGGCTCCGGGCAGTATGAACCCGGAAGGCAGTTCCTCGGTTCCTATCTCAAGCAGGAAGTCTGGCACGGCAGAAACCCATTTTTAGCTGGCTATGGCCAGCATCTTCTCCCTGAGGGCCTTGTAAAGCGGGAAGGCCGCTGTGAGCTCTCTGACCTCTTTCTTCACCTCCTCAAGCACAACAGGATCCCCCTTTGAGGTTATAGCCCTCGCCAAAAGCTTCCCGATAACCCTCATTTCCGGCTCCTTCATTCCCCTTGTGGTAACGGCCGGCACCCCTATCCGTATTCCCGATGTTATCCAGGGTTTCTGCGGGTCATAGGGTATGGTGTTCTTGTTCACGGTTATGTCGGCCTTGCCGAGAAACTCCTCAACCTCCTTTCCCGTGAGACCCTGGGGCCTCAGATCTACCGACATCAGGTGGTTATCCGTTCCGCCGGAGACTAGTCTCAGGCCCTCTGCGGCCAGCGTCTCAGCGAGCGCTTTCGCGTTTTTGATTATCTGGGACTGATACTCCTTGAAATCAGGGGACATGGCCTCCTTGAAAGCGACCGCCTTCGCGGCAATAACATGCATGAGAGGCCCGCCCTGCATTCCGGGGAAGACCGATTTGTCAAGGATCTCAGCCACATCCTTTTGCGCCATAACGGCGCCCCCTCGGGGACCGCGGAGGGTCTTGTGGGTTGTGGTGGAGACGAAATGCGCGTATGGAATGGGCGAAGGATGTTCGCCGGCGGCTACGAGGCCGGCGATGTGCGCTATATCAGCGAGAAGATATGCGCCAACCTCGTCCGCTATCTCCCGGAACGCCTTGAAATCTATGGTTCTGGGGTAATTTGAGTAGCCGCAAACTATGACCTTCGGCCTTGTCTCAAGCGCCACCTTGCGGACCTCGTCCATGTGGAGTCGTTCGTCGTCCGGATTCACACGGTAGCTCGCCACCTTATACCATTTCCCAGTGAAATTTACGGGGTGGCCGTGGGAGAGGTGGCCGCCATGGGAGAGCTCCATAGAAAGCAGTGTGTCTCCGGGGTTCATCACCGCGAAGTAGACGGACATGTTGGCCTGGGTCCCGGAGTGGGGCTGGACATTCGCCCAATCCGCTCCGAAAAGCTCGGTAAGGCGTTTGCGCGCCAGCTCCTCAGCTATATCAACGAACTGGCACCCGCCGTAGTAGCGCTTTCCGGGATAACCCTCCGCGTATTTGTTGGTGAGGGGACTGCCGAGCGCCGCGAGCACGGCCAGGGAGGTAAAGTTCTCCGAGGCTATGAGCTCAAGTCCCTCGTGCTGTCTGCATGTTTCCTTGTATATAGCGTCAAAGATCTCTGGATCGGTTTTGTAGAGCTCCTCAAGAAACATCTCAGTCGCTCCTTCTTGCGGAAATTCTAAACCGCCTCGCGCGGCCGGATCAAAGTTGAGGGCCTCCTAGTTGCCAGGTTATACTTTCTGTGTGAATGAGTTCAGCGAGCGATTTCTTAGAAACACAGGGCTTTTCCCAGAGAGGATATTTGATGCTGAACTCAAGAGGAAACTCTCCGATTACCCAAAGAAATCTTCTGAGATTGAGGCTATACTTGCTTTGTTTGATACAGCCTTTGAGAGATACAAATCCCTGAAAGACAGGCTCCCCGACGAGGACGAAGAGCACCTTGAGGTTCGTTTTCTGAGACCTGTTTTTGAAAGGCTAGGTTACGAGCTGGGCAAGACCTACGACTTCAGGCCTGGGATCAGAAGAAGCCACTTTGTGAGAAAGGTTCCTGATTATGTGTTCTTTAGAAACGAGGCGGATTTTAGGGCAGTGGAGGCCTTTAAGAACTCCAGCGACCCAGATGAAAACCATAGGTTTTTTCAGTCTGCTTGCGCCCTGGGCGAGGTCAAGAGATGGTCCGCCATACTGGATGGCAGGCCAGCCGATCAGCTTGACGGATACCTTCTAAGAGCTGGGGTTGATTGGGGGATACTCACCAACGGCAGGCTTTGGAGGTTATTCCATAGAACCAGCAGCTCTCACCTCATCTACTACCTTGAGTTTAACCTTGAAGCCTTTCTCGCTTCGTATGATCCGGACCAGGGAGGGATTTACAGGAGAGAAACGAATCCCCAGGAACTCCTTAGGGATTTGGCTCCCTTTTACCTTTTCTTTTCAAGGGAAGCATTCATTTATGACCAAGAGGGCCTCTGTTGGCTGGACAGGTTCTTTCAGAGGACAAAGGAGGAGCTCGCGAGTCTGGAGGAAGACCTTTCCAGGAGGGTTTATTCGGCCCTGGAAACAATTGCTCAGGGCTTTTTTGATTACGAAAAAAACAACCTCTCGCCGGAGAACGAGGAGGACCTGGCCTTGGTCTATCAAAACAGCCTCATACTTCTCTATAGGTTGCTATTCCTTTTCTACGCGGAGTCGCCAAGGAGAGGGAAGAGCCTACTGCCCGTCGAGCAGGAGAATTATGAGCCATATAGCTTGATATACATGGTGGAGGAACAACTGAGGAAAAGACACCCTAGAACCCTCGCCAAGGAATTGTCCGGTTTCTGGGGAAAGCTAAGGTCTATTTTCAGGCTTATAGACAAGGGTAGCCCCAGCTTGGGAATTCAGGCTTACAACGGAAAGCTCTTCTCCGATGAGGCTTATCCTTTCCTGGCAGAGAAGGAGCTCTCTGACTGGCACCTGGCAAGCGCTTTGAAGAACCTGTCCCTGGATGATTACGGCCTTTATGGTGAGATAAGGGTGGACTATTCTCCCCTGTCCATAAGGCAGTTGGGAAGCATATACGAGGGGCTTCTTGAACACAAGCTTGTCTACCGGAACGGGAAGGTCGCCCTTTTGCCCACTAGTAGGGAACGCAAAGAAACTGGCAGTTATTACACTCCGGATTACATAGTCAAATACATTGTTGAAAATACCCTCGGCCCCTTGACTGAAAACGCTAATCCTGAGCAAATACTTTCCTTAAAGGTTCTTGACCCCGCTATGGGTTCCGGACATTTTCTTGTGGAGGCGGTGGATTTCCTCGGCAAGGCGTTGGCCAGGGCAAGATCAGGGGGGGACGAATACGATGATGAGGATTTGCATAGGGCAAAAAGGGATGTGGTAACAAGGTGCATATATGGAGTTGACCTGAATCCGCTCGCGGTGGAGCTGGCAAAGCTCGCTCTCTGGATTCACACGGCCGTGCCGGACAAGCCCCTGTCGTTTCTTGAAAACCACCTGAAGTGCGGAAACTCCCTCCTGGGAGCCGATCCTGACTTGTTATGGGGCCCCCCTCCCCCAAACGGCAAACCCGAGAAGGATGCTGGAGGGATATTCAATGATGTGTTTAAGAAGAGCCTTAGCGGAGCTCTCAGCCTCATAGCCCAGATAGAAGCCCAACCAGAGGAAACAGCCGTGCAGGTTCAGGAAAAGGAGCGAACTTACGAGAATGCACTGGAAAAGCTGAGACCATTCAAACAGGTAGCGGACGCGTGGATGGCGTTCTTCTTTGATGAGAAAACGAGCAAGAACAAGAAGAAAACTGGGATGAGAAGGTGGAAAAAGGATAGGCGCGAGCGCGCCTGGTCTGACCTTCTTGCCTGGCTGAGCAACCCTCACGAAACCAAACCACCCTCTTGCGCGGCGAGGGTCGCGCTCGTTACAGGTCAGAACCTATCCCTGCAAAGGCGTTTCTTACATTGGCAAATAGAGTTTCCGGAGGTATTCTTCTCTGATAGCCGAAAGGAAAACCCTGGCTTTGATGTGGTGATGGGAAATCCGCCCTACGGGATCCGGATTGACGAGAAGGAAAAAAGGTTCATCGGAGTTAAGTTTGAGAACGGGACCCCGGACAGTGCCGCATATTTCCTTGAGCTAGCGCTAAATCTGACGAGAAAAGGTGGAAACTTCGGGATGATAGTTCCCAAGAGCATAGCGTTTTATCGTGAGTGGAGGAGGATACGGGAGATCCTGATAGAGAATTCCTCCCTTATGGCTGTGGCGGATGTCGGGATAGCGTTTAGGGAAGTTCTGTATGAGCAGCTTATATTAATCTTTAGCACGAGCGCCCTGGACAGGGTAAAACTGTCCCTCTTCAGGCCAATGAGGAGTCCTGCCACGGAGAAAAGCTTATGGAAAGAAGATTTTGTGAACCATAAGATAATAAAGGAACAAAAAGTCTTCGTTTTCAGAAATATTACCGAAACAGAAGAGATGATCTTGGGAAAAATAGAAAGCAAGTCCATATTTATTAAGGACTTGGCCGAAGACATCTTTGGCAATCTGAACTTAACAAATGCTAAAAGAGCATCAGGAAAATCCGAAGAAGAGCTTTTGCAGGGGCCTTTTACTATGAGGCCAGAGATAACTAGCGAAGAAAACGAGTTCCTCTTTATCCGTCGCGACCCCCACTTGAGACGCTATCTGGTTAAATACTGGTATAAGATGAAGGTTGATGAAATTATTAGAAAATTGCTGGAAGGGAAGGTTGTGCCCAGAATATTCATTAAGCCACTGAGAGGCCGACGTCTGGTTTCTTGGGTTGACGAACATGGCAAAATAGCTACTCATCACCATATGATCAGTGTGGTCTTTAAGCCTGGCGAAAAATACAACTATTATTTCGCTATGAGTGTGATAAACTCTAAAATACCGTCTTTCTGGATGCAAAAGGTTATTTTTAGCGACACAACTGAAACAGCTAGGGAGCTAAACAGGCCATACATGGAAAGGATTCCCCTTCCCCGCATATCTTTCTCAACCCCAGCAAAGAAACGAAAAGATCTCTTTGAAAAGGCAAAGGAACTGTATGATGCAGGAGACAACGATTCTCTCTTGAAGTTTGTTGAAACCTGCATCCAGAATGGCCACTCCGATGCGGTTCACGACCTTCTCGCGCACCTTGCCAAGGAAATGATCTCCCTTAACAACAACCTGAATAACCTCGCCGAGAGGTTCCTTCTTGATCTTGAGGGGTGCAGAATCCCACGGAAAGAGGCGGAAAAGGGTAGGCAAGCAAAACATTTGCGCGCTGTCAAATCAATCAATCCGCACCTTGAGGGCACTGACGATAACCGGAGGATTAACCTCGTGAGCGCTTTAGCGTGGAAGGATAAGGTGGCTTTCAGGGATCTCCTTCTCTGTTTAGCAGAAAGCGTGCCCCACCTATCAGAGGCTCTTGAGGTCTACGAGAGATATTCCCCTGATTACAGCGAGAAATACGCGGTCCGTGAATTCACTGATACCCTTATAGACCAAATAGTCTATAGGCTTTACGGACTCGCAGAGGAGGAAATTGAAACAATAGAGACCTGGACCGCCGAAAGGTCAATTCCCGAAGAGTAGGTTTATCCTCATCGTCCTCCCCGTCACGACGAGGTCCCTCGTGCCTTCCTTGCCCGGTTCAAAAAGCCCAGCGGGCACAGGCCCGTTTGTCCCCCAGAGCGATGCCCCGGCTTCAAGCCAAAGGTAGCCCACAACCCGGACGGAGAGAAGCCCCCCGGCCTCTCCGATCCAGGAAAGAGGCCTCAGAGTTCTTGTGGTATCGTTCAGGGGAGGTTCCCACCTGATCCAGGAATAACAGAGCCCTCCGGCAAGTTCAAACCCGAGCCTCATCCTGTCGTGCGGGTTGAAGAACCGGATGTGAGCCATGCCCGGGGCCGTGTAGAACCATCCCCTTCCCCACGAACCGCGGAAGCTGAAATACTTGTATCCGAGCGAGAGCCCCCAAGAACTGGCGAGCCAGCTCGTCTCCCAATAGGTGTTGTTGAGGAATACCCTGGCGTCCAGCGAGGGCCCTGCCTCGGCGTCCTGTCCGGCCCGGAGCATGATCGTGGAGTCAGGCGATGGCCAGGCCGCGCCCGCGGAGACCCCAATGTTGCCGACGCTTTCGGAAATGAGGAGAAGCAGGATCATTTTAGAAGCATCCTCGGTTTGCCATCTTGGCCCAGAATAAAGTAGACCCCGGATTTCCCCGGCGGCGATTCCAAGCGTCTGCCGGCGCAGTCGTAGATCCCGGGCTTTCCAGGAACAGCGCTTGGGGACTCTTCAACGCCCGCCCCTTCACACCATACTTGGTATGATAAAGTGGGTGGAAACACGCTGTTTTCAAGGGCGCTGAGCTGAGGTTCGGCCGCTGTGATGTTGGGAGACCTGGCCTCATCCGGAAGCGTAATAGGCACAGATGTGAAGCCAGCGTCCCTCGCCATGCAGTTGTATCCGGTTGGGTCTACGGAGACAAAAAGAAAGTCCCTTCTTCCGAAACCAAAGGATGATGTGTAGCCGAGGGCGATCGTCTGGCCTGAACCGAGAATTAGAGAGCCCAGGCCATCGGACGCGTTCCCGCCGACATATTTGCTCCAAGCGAGCGAGCCGTCAGGAAGGGTTTTCAAAAGGAACCCGGGCCCGCCGTTGGTGTGCCTCCCTGAGATGTATATGCCAGTGTTATCAATCCCGATGTCCATGGGGTATTCGTATCCTGTAGCTCTCATTAACCTGGCCCAGAGAAGGGTTCCGAGCGCATCAAGCGCGAAGAGCAGGACCCCTCCTCCCTGGCTCCCGTCCTTGCCGGCCACAATTATGGTATCGCGGTTAGCGCAAACCCTGAGGGCCATATCGTATCCCGAGCCTCCGAATGTCCTGAACCATCTGAGGGAGCCATCCGGGCCAACGCGCATCACAAAAGCCTGGCCAGAAAAGCCATAGCTCTCAGTGTAGCCCACAACAACGGCGTCATCCCCTACCACCACGACATCCTCGCCGCAATCAAAGCCCTGGCCGCCCAAGGCGATGGCCCAGCTCAGCGAATTTCCCTCAAATCTGAGAGGGAGAACATCGTTTTGGCCGGAACCCCATGAGTCCGTGTATCCAACCAGGTAAGGGCCGGATAAGGCCCTCAGATACTCAGCCCTCGGCCCCCTTATTGCCAGGAAGGCAGGGTTGTTTAGTTCAGGATCGGTTTTCATGAGCAGGGCATCCGAATTCCCCATATCGTTCAAGAAACCAATCGCTGTAAGGGAGTCCACTTCCCCCCAAGCCCCGTAAAACTCGTCTGTCCCTGCGATGCCAGTAGCGTATGCCCCAACGAGGTTTCCCTCGTAGTCCCAGATGAGGATGTGTCCGTCAGTGCTCGTTGAGTATGAGCGGCCTACGCCAACAATATATGATTGAAATCCCACACCAGCCCTTATCTCGTCGTCAAGGCTCGTTCCCCAGACAAAGGCATCGCCAACTCCAGATAACAAAAACAGGATCGTGCTCATTTTGTTACCAGAACCTTTGTCCTTGCCGCAACCTGCCCGGCTGTTCTGAGCCCCACGAGATAAACGCCCATCGGCACTCCGAAAACCGAAACCCGGCCTGAGGCCGGACCCTTTCCGGATGCGAGGGTCTTGATTCTCCTTCCCGCTACATCGTAGAGCTCAACCGAGAAATCCCCCGTCTGGACAGAGTAGGCGATTATCGGTTTCGGCCCAACGCTAGAGAAGGCGCGAAGCGGGGGTTGGGCCACCCCGGAGGCTATGTTCTCCAGCGTTTTCAAGAAAGCCGTGTCCGGAAGGGCGAGCCTCCCCCATCCCCATATCGTATCCGGAGCAAAGCCGGTAATCGTATCCCGGTTCGCCCACTGCCTGAAGAGGGATATTGCCTCCTCAGGCGTGAGGCCCGGATGCGCTTGTAGCAATAGCGCGACAGCGCCAGTGCCCTGCGGCGCGGCCATGCTAGTGCCGGCCATTATGGCGTGTTTGCCGTCAAGGCTCAACTGCCAGGCGGGCCAGCTCGCATCCTCTGAGGCAGACGATATTACCGTTCCCGCCGCGACAAGATCGGGCTTTATGCGGTTGTCCCTCGTGGGGCCCTTGCTTGACCATGATCTTATGAACGGCACTGTCTGATATATCCAGTTGTCGTAGTGGGTTCCCTCGCAGCTCTCCCACCCTGTCCTCGCGCCGTAGGCGCCCACGGCGAGAACCTTCGGACTGCAAGCTGGTTCCACAATGGTTCCGCCCAAAGTGGCGCCCCGGACGAAAGCCCCTCCGTAGCCGTAGCGCCAGGCGTCAAACTGGCCGTCGCCTCCGGCGCCCTCGCGCTCCAGCACGAGCCTCCAGGTGTAGACGGGAGGGTTTGAGGGGCCTTCTATAACCCACTCCCCAAAGAGACAGCCGTTGCCGGGATAAGGCACATTGCTATAAGAGACTCTGAGGTATCCTCCTCCCTCGCTCGCTCCGGGGCCCACCCACGCGCCGGGCGAGGTTCCCGGCCTCACCACCAGAGAATTCACTATGCCGGGCGAGAACCCTCCGTCCCCAGCGGAAAAGCCCTCAGAGAACAGCGGGGCTCCCGCGTCTGAGACCTCCAAGCTGTCAATCCTCCAGCCGTCGGCAACCCCCGTTCCGTCCGAGAACATCCTGAACCTTATCCTAACCGTTCCGCCAGCGTATTCCGAAAGGTCAAATGTATCCGCCGTGATCCCTCCCGAGCTCCCCGTAAAACCGGGCTCAAAGCCCGTTGAGCCTCCGTATCCGTCCTTCGGAAAGACCTTTTCCCAAACCTCGCCGTCCCTGCTGGCCTCAACAATGCCCCCGTCGCCCGAGCCCATGGCGAACGAGTGGATGAGTATAAGCTCAGGGGATACCGCGCCAGCTAAGTCAATGCTCGGGCTTGCTATGAAACAGGTGAGGTTCGGCCTGTAATCCCCGTCCCTGGCGGTTTCCCATGCGCCTGAGGTCGGGTTGTATTCCCAATCCTGGAGGGAGGATGTCCCTGGCGGCAGGAAGGTCATCCTGTAGCTGTCTCCGCCTGTGTGGAAAAATAGGGCCTCGTATAGAAAGCCCCCAGCCTGGAATGATATGCTGTCTGTGCCTGAGACGATGACCCTCGCGTGCATGGGGTCTGAGCCGGAGTTTCCGGCCGCGCCGACCACTATCCTGCCGGGGCCGGTGAGGTTCGCTATGGCTGATTCAAATGGGCCAGTGCCGTCGTGGGGGCCGTAATGCCCTCCGAGAGATAGGTTCACCACGCAAGGAAGGCCGAGGGCCTCCGCCCTGCGGAATATGTAATCAACCCCATCAACTATATCAGCGTCAAGCCATGTTGTTTTCACAGCTATTATGTAAGCCTCAGGCGCGAGGCCGGCGTATCTTCCCGGCGGCTCAAGCCCGTTCGTTGCAGAGCCGTCGCCTGCGGCTGTTCCCACGACATGGGTCCCGTGGCCCATGGTGTCGGCTTCCCTGAGCGTTCCAGATACTATGTCCAGGGAATCGTATTCAACCCCGTAGCCGAATTCCGGCGGAGGGCTTTCGCCGCCCGAAGGCGCTATGGTCTGGTTCCAGATGCGGATTATCCTGGTATCTGCGGGGGATGACCAGAAGTCCTCGTGATCCCAATCCAGCCCGGAATCAACAGCGCCAACCACAACGCCCTTTCCAGTGAAACCATGCGAGTGTTGAACCCACGCCCCTGTCCCAAGGTGAACGAACGAGGCGTCGGGAAGGCTCAGCGCGCCCCCGGAAAGGATGTAGACCCTCGCCGCACCCGAACCGGACTGAGGGGAAACGACGAGGTGATAGCCCCCCGGCCCGGGCAATCTGGTCTCAAGCCTCGCGGCCCTTCCCCAGCCTCCGTCCTGGTCAGCGCCTATAAGCCTCCAGTCCCAGTCGTAAAGCTCAACCTGAGGGTCAAGGTTTCCCGCGGTGTCGTAGGTTGCGATTACCTGAAGGGTATCTGGCCCAGAGGCTGTGAAATCAACGGTGTCCGGCGGATAAAGGAAATAGCTGGCTGACCAGGGCGCGGCCAGGTCGTTGAGGGGAAAAACCGGCCTGGCCTCCTGTATGTATGACACAGCAGGATCTTCCTTAAGAGCGGGAAGCGCTCCCGCTTCCACCCACGCCGTATAGTAGGGCCTTTTGCCCCCGGTTACCCTTATCCCCCTGGACCTGAGAGCGGATGCCGGCAGGTCTGATACGACGAAGCAACGGATTGAACCTGTATCCTTCCTCATCGCGAGGCCTGGGGATAGCACAGCTGAAAGGATGAAACCGCTTATCATCGGGAGATATTATAACCCACCCCTTCTATAGATCTCCACACGATCCGGGCTCAGGGGCGGATGACAAAGGCCTCACCGCCGCGCGTTCCGCCAGATAGCGATCCCCCCGGAGGCCACAATGAGCAAAAGCCCAGGCAGATAAAATTCCCAGAGGAACCTTTCCGGCACGAAATTCCTGATGGCCTCAGCGCCCCCTGGCAGGAGCCTGAACCCTTCAAAGGTGAAGGAGAACAAGCAAGCGAGGGCGCCCAAGCCGGCGAGGATGATATCAGGGAACCCTATTTCGCCTCTCATGAACAAGAGCGCGCCGGAGGCCGCCGAAAGGACGAGCGCGATGAGGGCGGGCGCGATCCAGGGGCCGAACCAAGGAACCGGAACGAGAAACAGCACATCCCAGTCAAGCCACCCCGCAGGCCAGTTCAAGAGGAGCTTCAGCCAAGCGTAGTATAGGATGTCCCAGATTCCAAAAGCGAAGGCGAAGGCCAGGAACCTCCTTACGGCTCCGGTTTCCGAAAGAAAGGCTAAACCCAGGAGCATGAGTATGGTCGCTATCTCCCTCCCTATCTCAACCTTTGCCACGAATGGGTCGGCAAGCTTCATTGGGAAGGAGAAGCCTTCGGGATAATACAGCCTTCTGAGATAAACGACCACGGCGGCCTCAAGGTATGCCATGCTGGCCCCGAAAACCCCCAGCCCGGCAAGTTTTCCTACCGGATGTAATCCTTTCGCCATAAGGGTTCTGTGATCTCAGAGAACCTTTTGTCGTATTCCCTGAACCAAGCCTCGTGCTCCGGGTTCTCAAGGAGCTCCCGCGCGCCCTCATCGGCAGGCCTTGCCCCGCAGACCTTCACGAGCCTCTTCATCATGAAGAAGTGATCCCTTATTGCGCAGGGCGCGAGCCAGTTCTTGTGCTCCTCTGGAGAGGTTTTCCCGTAGCCATAGGCGTTGTGCCAGCGTCTCAGCGCTTTGAAAAGCTGAGCCTCGTAGGCGTCGTTGAGGTTCCCTCCCCTGGCGTATATCTCCCTCAGGTTAGCGCCAGCGTAAGGCACGAAAACGCAAGGGTAGACATCGGCGTTCCAATCTATGTAAAGGTATCCGGTGTGCCTCCCTCCGGATATGCACCCGGCCGAGACCGTCCCCTGGTTCCAGAAGTCCATGAGGAAGTAGCCCTTCTTTCGTATAACCTCCCACCCCCGTTTCCACATCCAGTGCCTTTGCTCTGGGGTTGGCACAAGGCTCAGGTCCGTTTTCCTGCCTATGGGCATATACTGGAATATCCAGCCGTATGTGGCGCCCTGGCGCTCAAAGAACTCCTCAAGGAACTCATCCGAGAGAAGGAGGCGATGGTTTTGGCTCGTTGCCGTCAGGGATATGCCGAACGGGATGCCCCTTTCCCTGAGCCTTGCCATAGCCTCAAGTATTTTTTTGTAGGTTCCTCTGCCTCTCCTGGCGTCGGTTTCGGCCTCAAAGCCCTCAAGGGATATGGCGGGAGTGAGGTTGGCGAGCACGGCAAGCCGGTTGGCAACGCTGTCGTCTATGAGGGTGCCGTTCGTGTAGACCATAAATAAGCAATCCAGGTTCTCCTCAACGATGTCAAGGAACCTCGTTTCCCCGTCCCTCCAGAGGAAAGGTTCTCCGCCTGATATGACGAAGAACCTGACGCCCCAAAGCTCTTTTGCCTCCTTCAATATCCTGCGGAACTCTTCGGCGCTCAGCTTCTCAGGGTTTGCGCCCGATGCGGCGTAGCAGTCGGGGCACCTTAGGTTGCAGGCCTTGGCCGGACTTATCACGAGGAAGCCGGGTGGTCCTTTCTCCCCCCTTTTTCTGAATGACTCGCTTATATCCCCCCTCTCTGCCCAATTGGCAACCATGTCCTTCAGGAATACCTCAACCAGCCTGTCCGCGAAGCGCTCGGAGAGCCTGCCCTCTTCCATTGCCCTATCAAGGGAGTGGAGGAGGGCCCACGCCGCCCACCCGACATCCCTCTTTACGCCCCGAGGCCTTGATCCGGCAACTATGGCGTTGTAATTGCCCCGCCGAAGGTTCTCCTTCAGGTAGAGAAGGAGCGACTTCCGGATCAGCTTGTTCTTGAAGGCGGGAGCAGAAAGCCTCTCTATTATGTTCCGCCCCCTTGCTCCCCTGAGAACGCGCGCCAAACCGCTGACCGCGGATTTAACCGATTTAACCTGCATCTTTCGCCTCCTTTTTCACAAGCCTTCTCAGCCGGGCCAACTCCCTCGTGAGCCTTCCGAGCTCCTGGGCCATCTCGTGGAGCCTGGAGGCATCCTGCGACGCTATCCTAGACATCCGCCTAGCGAGGCGGCTTGCCTCGTTCGCTATCGCCCTTATCCTTATCAGGTTTGTGATGTCAACCCCTGATGCCCTATCAACAACCCTTACCCTTATGCCCCTCCCAACCATGCTGAGGACCTGGCCCAGGGTTATGAAGGCCCTTGAGACCGTGTCATACATCTTTCTGTTGGAATATCGGTGAATCAACCTCTCCTTTTTACGCATCGCGTAAATTATAGGGCAGGGGCTCGCGCCGGATCAACCTCCTGTGTCAGCTCAGTGTCAGAAATCCGGGTATTATTTTGGGCGAACAAAAAGGAGGCGAGCATGCTTTGGAGCGCTTTTCTCTTGTCAGCGCCTGATGTAGGCTGTGAGAGGATACTCTCTCCTGGCCAGTATGTCCAGCTAGGAAGCCCCTATACGGTTAAGGCGAGGTTCAGGAACTACGGGGATACCTACGCCAGCTTCCCGGTCTATTTCAGGATTGACAGCGCCGGCGGCCACAACATATACCAATCCTCCTCAAATGTGAGCAGTCTTCCCCCTGGGGGCTCTGTGGACATAACATTCTCACCCAACTGGACCCCTCCTGCCTTCGGCACATACAGGGCATACGCCTGGACTGAGCTTTCAGGCGACAGTTATGCCGGGGACGATACGGCTCTCATATATATAAGGTGCTACCACGATGCCCAGGCCTCTGATGTATTTTGGCCCTACGACGAGAACTCGGTCGGCATCCCAATTCAGCCGGTCGTGAAGGTTAAGAACGGCGGCTCATACACCGAGGGATTCCAGGTAAAGCTCAACATCTACGCGCCCGGGGGTAGCCTGGTCTACTCAGGGACAACGACCGCTCCATCCATAATGCCTGATTCCTTTGCCACCATTCAATTTCCAACATCCTGGACCCCCTCAGACACGGGAAGATACTCCGCTGAGCTTATAACCGCGCTCGGCCAGGACCTTTATCCCGAAAACGATACCCTCAGGGAGGATTTCCTGGTCACATACGAGATCATATACGACCAGGGCGTCGTTGATCAGTTCATGGTCCCCTCGCCCGACTACTACAACAACAAGATGGCGGTCCGCTTCACCCCAACTGTGTCTCCTCCGCTTTACATAACAGCTGGAAGGATATTCCTGAACACATACGAGTCCCTTGACTATGTGATGGTGTGCCGGAGCGCCGGAAGCCTTCCCGATACCGCAAACCCGCTCTTCATAACCTATAACCTGCACGGGGATAACTTCATAGGCAGTTGGGCATCCTTCTCCGTAGACCCTCCCATATACCTCGCATCAGCCCAGGACATTTGGATTGTGGCTCACTGGAGCCCGCAAAGCCCTGATGCCCCCGGAGTTGGCTGTGATTTTGATGTGCCCGTTGATGGGAGGAGCTGGTATTTCCTCAGCGGGCCCGGCTGGATAAGCTACCCCGCCGGAGATTGGATGATGAGGCTCACCCAGGCTAAGAGCGTTGAGGTTTCTGAGGAAAAGGGCGGGTTGCGGATATTCGCGCTGAGCCCAAATCCGTGCAAATCCACCACGAGCGTCTCTTTCCTGATCCCGGAGGACCTGACGGTTGAGGCAAGGCTTTACTCGGCTGACGGGAGGCTTCGCGAGACTCTGTTCTCTGGGAGGCTCTGCCGCGGGAGCCACACGCTTTCTTTTGAGCCGAGCGTTGGGCCCGGAATCTACTTTCTGAGGATTGAGGCAGGGGGGATGAATGCGGCGAGGAGGCTCGTTATCCTGAAGTGAATCCCCGGCTAAGCCTCTGCCGAAACCCGGGCCAGGAGCTCAGAGATAAGCTCCTCAACGCTCACGCCGTCAGCCTCAGCGTGAAAGTTAAGGATAATTCTGTGCCTGAGAACATCGTGGGCTATCTCGCGGAGGTGGTTTCCGGTTGGAACAGGGTCCCCCCTCAGCCAGGCGAGGGCCTTAGCGCCGAGGACAAGCCACTGGGAGGCTCGCGGGCCCGCGCCCCAAAGCACATATCTTTTCACGATATCCAGCGATGACGCTGAGGGCCTAGTCGCCCTGGAAAGCCGGACCGCGTATGAGTAGAGGTGAGGGGGAACGGTCATGGAGAGGACCTCTTCCCTCGCTTTCATTATTTCCTCCCGCGAGAGCACAGGCTCGGGCTCGGGCAGAGGGCCTGAGGTTGTCCTTCGGACTATCTCAATCTCCTCATCCTCGTCCGGATACCCCAGGTTAAGCTGGAAAGCGAACCTGTCCAGCTGAGCTTCCGGAAGGGGATATGTGCCCTCCTGCTCTATGGGGTTCTGGGTTGCCAGGACGAAGAAAGGAGGCTCAAGCCGATATGTATTTCCCCCTGCCGTGACCGAAAGCTCCTGCATTGCCTCCAGGAGTGCCGATTGGGTTTTCGGAGGGGTGCGGTTGATCTCGTCGGCGAGTATCACATTGGCGAAAATGGGGCCCTTGTGAAACCTGAACGCCTTGCGCCCGGTCTCCGGGTCCTCCTCCAGGATGTCCGTTCCGATTATGTCCGTTGGCATCAGGTCAGGGGTGAACTGGATCCTTGAAAACGAAAGCCCGAGCGCCTTCGCGAGGGTTTTTACCATGAGGGTCTTGGCGAGGCCGGGGACCCCTACCAGGAGCAGGTGGCCCCCAGCGAAAAGCGCGGCCGCGACCTTTTCAACTATGGACTCTTGGCCGACGATTACCCGCGAGACCTCTGATTTTAGTTTGTCTCCTGTGCTCAAGACGGAAATTCTAAGGCCTTGCCCCGCCGAGGATCACCTTTCGCGTTTGATTTCCTACCCCGGCAGGGTGTATAATCTTGAGCTAACCGGAGGTTCATCAAATGGCTTCAAAGGAACTCCTAAAACTCTTGGATGATGCCGTTGCAAGGGAACTGCAGGTTTCAATCCAATACATGTGGCAACATGTTAGGGCATCGGGTTATCAGTCAGCTCCGATAGCGGATGCCCTCAAGAAGGTCGCCATCACGGAGATGAAGCACGCTGAGGCGATAGCCGAGCGCATGGACTACCTCGGAGCGGAGGCAACCACAAAGCCATCCCCCATAACCGTCGGCAAGACCCTCAAGGAGATGCTTGAGCTGGACATAAAGGCGGAAGGCGAGGCGATAGATCTCTACAAAAAGATAATTGAGCTAGCCGATCAGGAAAAGGACATCACAACAAGGCGCCTCATGGAAGGCATCCTTGGGGACGAGGAGGAGCACGACGACCTCTTCCGCAAGCTCGTAGAAGGTCTCTAAAACCAGGAGGTCCATCATGAAGAAGATGACCAGGGCGAATCTGGAGGCCGCGTTTTCCGGCGAATCACAGGCCCACATGAAATACCTTATATTCGCCGAGGCCGCTGAGCGGGAGAACCTTCCTAATGTGGCTAGGCTTTTCAGGGCAATAGCCTACGCTGAGCAGGTTCACGCCACAAACCACTTCAGGAACCTCGGCGGCATAGGGGAAACCGGCGAGAACCTCAAGGCCGCCATAGAGGGCGAGAACTTTGAGGTTGAGGAGATGTATCCCGCTTACGACGCGGTCGCAAGGCTTCAGGATGAGCAGGGCGCTGTCCGAAGCATTCACTACGCCATTGAGGCAGAGAAGATACACGCGGCCATGTATGAGAAGGCAAGGCAGGCGGTGCTTTCGGGAAAGGACCCGCAGATAGCCGAGCTGTTCATTTGCCCGGTCTGCGGCTACACCCACGAGGGAAATCCACCGGATCGTTGCCCGGTATGCAACGCGCCCGGCTCAAGCTTTAGGAAATTCTAGGAGGCGCATCATGCGTTTATCGGAGACCATAAACCCACCAGAATACGAGGGAAAGGAGAAGCATGTCCCTCAGATTCACGCTCCGGAGAAGGTAAAGCCCGGGGAGTGGTTTGAGGTGACGGTAATCGTCGGGGAAGAGGTTCCCCACCCAAATACCCCTGAGCACCACATATCCTGGATAACCGTTTTCTATAAGGAGGATGGGCCTCGTCCAGTATACCAGGTGGCGCACTTCATTCCGACGCCTGTCTACGGCGATTCTCGTTTCACCTTCAGGATGAAAGCCGAAAAGCCCGGCCAGATCCTCGCCCTTGAGCACTGCAACATCCACGGGCTCTGGGACAACTCCAAGAGGCTTGAGGTTGAATAAGATGCCTGACAAGAAGGTTGCCCTGTTTCTTTTCGCGGAGAAGGGCGACACGAACCGTGTAATGCACGGTCTTCTGTATGCCTGGGATCTCAGGGACAAGGGTTTTGATACGGTTCTCGTCCTTGAAGGGCTGGCTGTGAGACTTCCTCTTGACCTTTCAAAATCCGACCACCCCATGCGCGAGTGGTGGGAAAAGGTCAGAGATATAGCAGTTGCTTGCACGGGTTGTGCCAGCGCCATGGGGGTAATCCAGGAGCTCAGGGAGCTCGGGATCCCGCTCAAGGGCAATGAGATGACTCACATAAGCCCTTCCGGCTACCTAGCGGACGGCTACCAGGTGATTATGATGTAGGCCCCGGACTAACCTGCTTATAAAACGGCCGCCGGAAACGGCGGCTTTTTGTGCCAGGTTGTCGCGAAAGCAAACCCAGCGCTTACGGTCATTCAGTCTCATTTATAACCAAGGCCAGGGGTTTTCACTCTAGCCGCGGCTCCCGTGGGTCAGCTCGTGCTTTCTTACCAGCTCCTCCCAGTTTCTTTTTATGGAGCCCTTCACATAATCAAGCCTCTCCGGCTCAGCGAAAAGCGGCTTGAACCTGCCCTGGAGCCTGAAGTATTCCTCGGGCGGAACCTCCTCCTCAGGCCAATAATTTATGGTGTATCTTTCGCCGTCCTCAACCTCGTATAGAGGGAAAACATTCGTCTGCACAGCGAGCCTCATGGCCTTTATTGAGACCTCAGAGGGCATCTTCCAGCCCGGAGGGCACGCCGATAATATGTGTATGAACCTCGTCCCCTTTATCTCTCTGGCCTTGGCGAACTTTCGGAACATATCATCCGGGAAAGCCGGGGTCGCGGTTGCCACATATGGGATCTTGTGCGCGGCCATTATCGCGGCCATGTTCTTTTTTGGCCTGTCCTTCGGCCTTTCCTCAGGGGTTGTAGTAGTCCAGGCGCCGAAAGGCGTTGAGGAGGAGCGCTGGATGCCCGTGTTCATGTAGGCCTCGTTGTCATACATCGTGTAGATTATGTCATCGTTGCGCTCCGCCACCCCTGAGAGGGCCTGGATCCCTATGTCAGCGGTCCCGCCATCCCCGCCCCAAGCCATTACCTTTGTGTCCTTGCCCTGGAGCTCCTTCGCTACGCGTATGGCGGATGCTACTATGGCCGCTGTCTCAAAAGCGGTGTGAAATACCGGAACCTTCAGGAGATGGGTTGGCCAGGCGCCATCTATGATTGACCAACAGCAAGCTGGTATAACCACGACCGTGTCCGGGCCGAGCGCCTTGAGGGCTATTCTCATGGAAAGGGAAGCCCCGCACCCCTGGCAAGCCAGGTTTCCCGGATGAAGGTGTTCCTCAATCGGTATCTGCCATTTCATCTTTCTGCCTCCTTGGGCTGAGGCTCTAGGGGCCTTATCTGGTATCTCTCGTGGCCGGGGCCTGTGGGAAGCCCCTTTACCCCGACATAAAGGATGTTCTCCGGCTGTTCGCGTTTAGCCATATCCTCGTAGACAGCGATGATGTCGTTCACCCGGACATCCCTTCCGCCTATTCCTATGATGTATCCGTAGATATCGGGCCTCTTATCCTCGTGGTAAAGCGCGGAGCGTATCTCCTCTGAGAAGACCCCGGAGTGGCCGGGGCTCATGTTCCTGTCCAGGACAGCGACTTTTTTCCTTCCGGAAAGCGCCTCGCACACCTCCTTGAACGGGAAGGGCCTGAAGGCGACCATCTTGAGAAGCCCGACCTTCTCCCCCCTGTCCCGGAGGAGCTTCACCGCGAGCCTGGCGTTTGAGGTCATTGATCCCATTGATACTATAACATGATCGGCGTCATCCATCATGAAGGACTCGGTTACGGCGTATGGCTTCGGGCCTATGACCTCGCCGAATTCCTGGCCCGCCTCCCTCAGGAGATCGAGGGCGCGCTCCATGTTCTTGTATATCTTGTAGCGTATCTCGTAGTAGTGCTCCCTTGCAACAAGCCCTCCCCACGCCCGTGGGTCAGCCGGGTCAAGGGAGTAGAGGGGTTTATATGGTGGGAGATAGGCGTCAACCCGATCCTGGTCGTGGACTAGGAGGGGCTCAAAGGTGTGCGAGAGGATAAAGGCGTCAAGCGCTACCATGCCGGGCAGGTAGACCTGCTCGCAAACCTTGTAGAGCCATATGATAAAGTCCTGGGATTCCTGCACGCTCTCAGCGAACAGCATTAGCCAGCCGGTATCTCGCTGGGATAGGAAGTCCGTGTGCTCAGACCATATTGACCAGCCCGGCCCCATTGCTCTCGTCACATTTGAGAGGACAACAGGGGTCCTCGCGCCCGCGGCCCAGTGGAGCATCTCGTGCATAAGGGCGAGCCCCTGCGCGCTTGTGGCGGTGTATGCCCTACAGCCGGCGGCCGAGGCGCCTATGCAGGCGGCCATCGCGGAGTGCTCTGACTCAACATTTATGAACCGGGCCTTCAGCTTTCCGGATGCCACGAGCTCGGAAAGGAGCTCAACTATGGTGGTTTGAGGGGTTATGGGGTAGGCAGATATGACCTGAACCCTTGATAGCATAGCGCCGTAGCTCGCGGCGTGGTTTCCAGTCAAAAGCCTGCGTTCGGGCATATCAGAACTCCTTCTCCTTTATGAAGGATATGAAATTGCCTGGGCACTCAGCCGCGCATATCCCACATCCTTTGCAATACTCGTAATCAAATATGGGCCCAGGCCCCCACTTTATAGCGTAGTCAGGGCAGAACACGAAGCAGGTCCCGCACTGGTTGCAGAACCCGCAGGAAAAGCATCTGGCTATCTCGGAGGCCGCCTCGGCTTCGGTTATGGTTGCGGATTCCTCGGAGAAACCAGCCCGTATCCTTTTATCAGCCGGGAGGGTCTTGCTCTCGTTCCTGGGGGTTTTCAGGAAGTAGGCGGGGTTGGTGTTCTCCGGCTGAACGACCTTGTCGGGGAAACCCTTTGCCCACTCTGGCATGGGGAATTCCCCGCCCATGGTCTGATTTATGGCAAAGGCCGCCCTGCGCCCCCAGGCTATTGCCTCAACAACGGTTGCGGGCCCCGTCGCCAGGTCCCCTCCGACAAAAACAGCAGGGTCCGGAGTTGAGCCGCACTTGTCAACGCTCAGCCACCCGTCCTCGCCCTTAAGCGAATCCGGAAAAGGCGAGAGGTCCGCCACCTCGCCCACTGCCTTGAAGATAGCGTCAAACTCCTCAGTGTATGTCTCGCCTGTCGGCTCCGGCCTCGGCCTACCTGAGGAGTCCGGCTTGCCGAGCCTCATTCTTTCTATGACGACCTCAAGCCGTTCGCCCTTTCTCCTCACAGATCTGGGAAGGGTGAGGGCCCGGAACTCAACCCCTTCCTCCTTCGCTTTCTCGTATTCCTCGCGGATGGCCGGCATCTCCGCCTCGGTCCTCCTGTAGAGTATCGTGACCTCAGCGCCGAGCCTCCTCAGGACCCTCGCCACATCCATAGCGGTGTTCCCGCCTCCGACTACCGCGCACCTTTTTCCGGGGTTCGGCCTCTCTCCCTTCTGGACCCTCACAAGGAAGGGAAGGCCCTCCTGGACGAGTTCCTCGCCCTCTGTCCCTATAGCCCGTTCAAGCCACGCGCCCGTCGCCACATATACTGCATCAAAATCCCGCTTTAGGTCATCCAGCTGAAGCGTCCTCCCCAGCTCAACGCCGGTTCTGAACTCAACGCCGAGCTCTGCCAGCTTCTTTATCTCCTCGTTAACGATAGCGTTCGGCAGGCGATACTCCGGGATCCCGTATCTCAGAAGCCCTCCTGGTTCGCTCTCCCTCTCAAAAACAACGACCCTGTGCCCAGACCTCCTTAGGTAATAGGCCGCTGAAAGCCCCGAGGGCCCTGATCCGACGATTGCGACGCTTTTGCCCGTCTCATTCCGGGGTTTTGGGTGGGGAAGGCCGGCCGTAGCATCGCCGAGGTATCGCTCTATTGATCTTATGGATACAGCGCTGTCATGCGCCTTTCTGTTGCACTCACGCTCGCAGAAGTGCGGGCATACCCTTCCTGTTATTCTTGGGAAAGGGTTTCTCAGGGCGAATATCTCCCTTGCCTCCTCGTATCTGCCCTCCGCGAGCGCGTGGAAATACCTCGGGATAAAGACGCCAGCTGGGCATTCACCGGAGCACGGAGACGCCTTATCCTCTGGCAAGGGTTTCATGTTTCGCCATTCCCCTGTCTTAACGATGCCCAGGGTTGGCACAAGGGAAACCGGCATCTCCGGATAACGGTCCACATGCGATAGATCAGGCATCATGATATCCTCCAGCGTTAACCTTATCGTAGGCCTCACGGGCCGCGGCCTTGTTCTCATCGGTCTTGGTCGGGGCCTCGTTTTCTATTGCTCTCAGAAGGGATTCCAGCTTAACGAGGCCCGTGACCCGGGCGAAGGCGCCCAGGACTGTTGTGTTGACGACCGGCTGGGTTCTTGAGCCTATGCCGTGCTTTACAGCTATGTCAGAGGCGTTCACGGTTGCCACCCTGAAATCGGGCGGAATGCCGAGCGAATCGGGCTGGTCTGGCGCGTTGACCACGACCCAGCCGCCCTTCTTTAGGCCGGAAAGCACATCTGTGGATGAGAGGAGGATAGGGTCAAGGACAATCAGGTGGTCAGGCTCAAGTATGTCCTGGCGCACGAAAAACTCATCCCCAGGCTCGGCGATCCTTGTGAAAGCCACAACCGGCGCGCCGCGGCGCTCAACGCCATACTGGGGATAAGCCTGAACATAGTGGCCCTCTATGAAAGCGGCCTCTGCCAGGACCTTTGAGGCAACCACTGCCCCCTGGCCCCCCCTTCCGTGGATCCTTATTTCAATCATGGGAAACCCCCTTGGTTTTTAAGGGAATTGAGGCTGTAAAAGGCTTTCCGAAAAAGGTTTATAGCCATCCCTTTGATGAGAATATAGGATAAGGCCAATCATCGCCTCCGGACAACTGCTTTGAGGTGGGCCGCGCCTCAGACCCTCTGTCCCTCCAGGAGATAAGAAAGCCCCTCCTCAAGCGGCCTCGGCCTCCAGCCCAGCTCCCTCAGCCTATCTGAGCGAAGCCCCCAGTCCCCCAGAGCCATCCTTACAGAATAGGCGTTCAGTATTGGGTTCAGGCCGAAAACCTTGGCGAAGGCTGGGCCTGGTCCGGCGAGAAACCTCACGATTCCCTGGCCTATGAAGAGCGGAGGCCTTATCCCGGCTACCCTCGCCAGAACGAGGCCGAGCTCCCAGAGCGGAATCACATCTGAGACGCACAGGTATTGCCCGGGAGGGGCCTTTTCCAGAGCGATGATTATGGCATCAGCTACATCCTCCACATGCACGAGCGGAACCCGGTTCCTGCCTTTTATGAAAAAAGAGAGTTTCCCAGACGCCACCAGTCTGAGTAGCGCGTCTATCTGTGAGCCCGGCCCGTAGACCATCCCAGGCATGACCATAACTGTCTCAGGGTAATGCCTGATTACGGCCATCGCGGCCCTGTATTTGCTCAGCTCATAGGGCGATGAGAACCTGTTCGGCCTCGTCTCAAGGCTTTTCTCGTCCCTGATCCCGTCCTGAGGGCCGGCCGTGCCGTAGGCGGCTATGCTCCCTATATATACGAGCTTTCTGATCCCGCATTCCCTCGCCATCCGAAGCGTGTTCAGGGTTCCGTATATGTTGACCCTTTGCACCAGTTCCGCCGGATAAAGCCCGTAGTCCACTATCGCGGCGCAGTGCACGACCGCATCCGAAAGCGAGATTGGCCTCAGGAGGCTCTCCGGGGCCATCACATCCCCGTAGAAAACGGCTGAGCCCTCCGGAACGAACCTTCTCTTGCTCGGGGTCCTAACCAGCGCGATGGGCTCGTGGCCCCGCTCAAGTAGCTTCCTGACAATCGCCCTGCCTATGAAACCGGTTGCTCCGGTGACCAGAACCCTCACGGCGCTATATGTTAAACGAACCCTATACCCTGGCGCCAGCGCGGTTGATCCCCCACGAACCGGCCCGTTATAATTTCGCCCTGGCCCCATCGTCTAGCCTGGCCAAGGACACCTGGTTCTCAGCCAGGAGACCCGGGTTCAAATCCCGGTGGGGCTATTCTAGAACAGCCATCCCACATAAGCGTGGAGTCCGAATTCTCGGTCCCCGTTGAGCGAAACATCACCGCCGAGGTATCCGGACCCCAGGGTGAAAACCCCACCCCCGAGGCCCGCTCCCCACAGATAATCCCCGAAGTCCTCTCCCACCCCGAGCGCTCCCGCTTCCGCGAAGGGCACTAGGTAGAATTCCGCTGGGAAAGGTATTGCCGGATAAGTCCAGGTGTAGATGAGGTTTCTCGCCTCCAAGGTGAAAACTAGCCGAGAGGGCCCGGTTCTCGTCGGGTATGGGTAGCTCCTCAGAGCGTAAAGCCCGCCGAGGTATTGCATCCTATAGTATGGCGTTTCCGATGAGAACATCTCAAGCCTGATCCTGGCCGCAAGGGTTGTCCTCCCGACGGTGCCAAAACCCCTCGCGCTCACCGATAATCCCTGGAAAGACCCCTGGCCGGTGAGCTCGTGGAATGACGAGAGGCTTATCCCCACCGATGTCCCGCGGCGAGGGTTCAGTGGATTGTCCAGGTCCCCCCGCTCCCAGGAAACAGTCCACCCCAGGAGCTCGTCTGAGCTGTCCCCCCCAAGGCATACGCCCGCGCTGTCAAAGAGCCTGTTCTCGTAGGATGCGCCGAGCTTTATGAGGTTCGGCCACCTGAACGCCCTTCCCAAACCTACCGATAGGCTTCTCGTTCTCTCGGTCATGTCCTCGTGCTCCCACCTCAGGCTCCCCCAGAACCCTGAGATGTCAAACGCGCCCGGATGGCCAGGGGTCGGCGGCTTGATGTAGCCCGCGGTGAGAGCGTCCTGTCCCCCAAGGTAGCCTCCGGCCCTGGCTTTGTGCGCTCTGCCCCACAGGTTTGGGAAGCTCAGGAGGAGCCCCGCTGTCCAGCCGCTCCTGTCGTCGTAGCCAAGGGTGGGGGAGGGGATGATGATCGGCAATTCGTAGAAGAGGAAATAGAGCTCCACCCCTGAGTCGCTGATTGCGCCTGCGCCCTTGGCGAAAGCGAAGACACCCGTTGTCATCAAGATTTTTTCCCTGTCGGAGATAAGTGAGTCCAGCTCTTCCTGAGTTTTAACTGAGGAGAAGTCCTCCAGCCGCAGTTCCTCCCTGATGAAGTTCTCAGATGTGTTGTTGGCCCCTTCAACTCGGAGGTTCACATCAAGGCAAATGATAAAGGTGAGGATCATCTTGATATTACAGCCTCACCTTTACCGTTAGAACCGGAACCTCCAAGCTCCTGAGAACCTTCTCCGCCACGCTACCGAGCAGGGTTTTGCGTAGCCCCGATCTCCCGTGGGTTGCCATCACGATGAGGTCAACCGGGTTCTCCTCGCAGAACCTAGCGATCCCGCCGGCCGCGTCGGCCCCCTTCACGATAACCTTCTCTATACTGCGGCGGAACTCCTCCCCGACCGTGTCGGCCAGAAGCCCGTCCATAACGCGCAAAAGCGCGTCCGAGAGCGCCTTCTCGTCCTCCTTTCCCAAAGGAACGCTGGTTTCCATGATGTGCAGGAGGGTGATTTTTGCGCCAAAGGCCCCCGCTAGCTCCAAAGCCGGCGGAAAGGCCTTTTTTGAAGGCTCGGAGAGGTCAGTGAGGAGGAGTATATTCGCTATCTTTAGTGGAAGGGCGGGTTTTTCGTGGACCGTGAGCACCGGGCAGGGCGCGTTCCGCACGACCTTCTCTGCTGTTGAGCCAATTATGATCCTCTCCAGGCCCTTGGGCCCCCTGGTTGACATCACGATTAGGTCAGCTCCCTGGTTTTCAGCGAAACTGATTATCTCGCTGTATGGGCTTCCCTCCAGGAGCATGATCCTCGCGGCAATCCCTTTGTTCCTCAGGTTCCTCGCTATGCTTTCCAGCTCTCCCGAGGCCTCCTCCCTTGCCTTCTCCAAGGCCTCAAGGTAGGCGGAAGAATCGCCCAGAAAAGAGGAGTAGAAAAGGGGTATATCCAGGAGCACATGAACCAGGATGAGGTCTGCGTCAAAACGGGAGGCTATCTCTTCCGCATAGGCCAATGACGCTTCAGCGTTCTCCGAAAAATCTGTAGTCCAGATTATTTTTCCGAACATGTGGAAAGTTTAAAGACCTAACAAGCCAAGGATCAACATGGCCGGAACCCCCGCACTGTTATAGGTTTTCTCTTGGCCTTAGCCCTTTTCCGGACAGAAGCCTCCCTCTTTCAGCTCGCCCTTTATCAGGCAATTAAGCGCGCGGGCAATATCGGTTTCGTTCGTAACTATCGGTTTTATGCCTCTGGCCGCGAGATCATCAGCAAGCCGCGGCCCCATTCCTCTGGCCAGAAGGACATCGCAGTCATGTATGGCCTGGAAAAGGATATCGTGGCCCCCGCCGTGCCCTGGCGTGTCATGGAACCCTCTTCTGTGGCCCATGCCGGTCGCTCCTGCTCTGTGCCTCTCCAAGACGAAATCGCAGTGCGGGTTAGGCCTCTCTTCTCTTTTTATCACCCTCATGTCCTCTTCCACATCGTAGATGTGGAAGCTCCTGGCGCGCCCCGCGTGGAGGGCCAGGGTTCGTCCGTTGTCTGTTGCCACTGCAACTCTCATGCTTGCTCACCTCCATGAGAGCCTCCGGACCTTCTCGTGACCTTTATGCCCATGGCTTCCAGTTGGTCAACCAGGCGAGGATCCGCGTCCGACACAACCACTTCCTCAACCCCGCGCAGGAACTCGCGCCAATCGCGCCAAGGACACCAGCGACCGCGGTTGCGGTATCCGAAACCCCATCCCCATCCTGCGTGTCCTCTGTATCCTCTCATCATAACCTCCTTGTTAGGCTCATATTATAAAGGATATTGAGACGCAAAATCAATATGCTAGAGGTATCAGATATCCGAACCCGGATTACGAGGCATCCGAACCGATCTTATCTCTTACCAGGTCAACTGCGTCCTGGTGCCGTTGCCCACCCAGGAGATAAAGCCCCCTGAAGGGGTCAAGCCGGGAGGGTTTCCTGAATGTTCCGAGGAATATCCCGCCCCCGTCAACCTCGTAGCGCCTGAACCGTGACCACGGGAATCTTCTCCTGTATAGGAAACGGGAAACCTCAATCCCCTCTTCGTCAAGGGCGTATCGCGTTGGGACCCAGAAAGGGTAAAGCGAAAGGAACACCACTATAATCGTGAGGATGCACCACCACGGCCCCGCCACGAACCAGAAGAAAATGAGAAACAGGGTTGTTATTGTCACGACCATGCCGAGCTTCACGGGGTTTTCCCGCGCAGGGTGCGATGTCCATGTTATCTTTTTGTCAGCCACACGATCCTCCAGTATTGCGCTTTCGGGTTCTCCCGGTTAATTGCGTGCCCGGCTTTGACCACAGATCAGCTTTGTTAATGCGTATCTGGCCCCAATCTCCCGATTATCCTGTGCGCGCCCGGCGTTGAATAATCGTATCCCGGCAATCGGATTGGCATTCGGCGGCGTTTCTCGGAGTCGCAACATTTCTTACAGCTCAAATTATAACCTCCCCCCGGAGCGACCCTCAACTCCCGGACTGGCGGCTCAAATTGTCCCCCTCTTTACTGGTAAGAAGCTTCTAGATATATAAAAAGATCTTCTTACTTGGTATAGAGGAGGACAAGGTGTCCTAGCGCAGAAGCCCCTACAAACCGAATAAGGCCCTTAATCCTTCTGTGAGGACATCGTTCCCGAGGTCAAGCGGCGGCGCGAGGACCAGGCCCTTTTCGTGGCGTGAGATACGGTATCCGGTTTCCTCAACCCTGGCCGCCGCGCCATCAGGCTCAGGAACCTCCAGAAGCCAGAGCGCGCCAGCCCCCCGGCCCCGAATCCCCGCTTTTTCAAGGAATTCCTTTATCAACCTGCCCCTTTCCCTTGCCATTTCAAGCCCTTCCCGCCTCAGCCGGCCGATCACCTTGGATATGCAGGAAAGCCCCGTTTCCTCCGCCTTTGGCAGAATCTCCGTTAGCCTTGATGGCCTCGCTATAAACCCCCACAGGTCTCCGCCGTTTGCCCAACCCCTTCCGATGATTATAGCGTCCGGCTTCACGCTGAAGGCCTCGCAGAGAAACGGGTGGCCCGATACCCCGGGAGAGGTTCTTCTCTCGTCGGAGACCAGGTTGATTCCCTTTTCGCGGCAGGCCTCAGCGAGGCCTACGAGGTGCTTTCCCCACGCCAAGGGATCAACAATTATGGTCCTGACCCCGCTCGGGATGAACCCGCCATACCTTGCCCAGGGTCCCTCAAGCCGCGACATCGCAACGCGCATGGCGTTTTCTTCATTTCTGGAGAGGAAAACCCTCCTGTTCGGTCCCCCGGGAGCAAGCACGGCCAACTCCTCCAAAGGGTCGCCGGCCGGGCCCGGCAGTTCCCCAAGGAAGACCTTGCCGTTCCAGGCGGACGAGAGGTCAATCATGGCTCTGGGCTTACCCTTGCGTCAAGCCACCTGGCGTAGATGATGAAAATGAAGTTTGATAGGGTCACTAGCATCTTTATTGCGAACTGGCCAGCTATTAGGGGCAAAAGCGGCAGAACCCCAGCGAAAGCGAATGTGTTGAAGAGAACCGAGTCAATCACTGCTGAGGCCAGATTTGACAGCAGGAACGCGCGGAAGAACCTCTTCTCTATGCCAACGCGGCGCGCCACCCACACATCAACCCTTGAGGAGACCAGGAAAGAGAGCATGGACGAGGCTACTATCCGCAGGTCCATCCTGAAGAGGGTATCAAAGGCCTCGCCCAGAAAGTCGCCCGGCCCTCTCGGTATCAGGGATACGGTCCACAGAAAAAGCGCAACAGCGATGTTGGCGGCCAGGGTTATCCAGATGATGCGGCTCGCTCGCTCGTATCCCCCGCGCCTGTGAACCACATCAAGGAGCGAGTAGGCCGAGTTGTAGGTAAGGTCTCCGCCCGTGAATATGAGTCCGGCCAAGGTGAATGTCTTGTAGACCGTGATGTTTGCGGTCACCACCAGGAGCGCGTGGAGAACCTCAAGGAGGATGAGGCCGAGGCGCTTTGAAAGCCATATGGCTATGGTGATGATCGCGAGGGTCACCAAAAGCCAAAGCGCCAGAGGAAGGATGTAGCCGCTCAAGTTTGGAAATTATACCAGTTGCCCCTTGTTTGTTTCCATTAGGGCCCTATCTCCGCGGGCTCCATGAGATAATAGAGAAGTTCGTCATCCTCTATTGCTTCAATATAAGAGGCTGTTGGCCCGAGCCCTTTGGGAAGGCCCGCAAGCACGGCCCTGAGGTTCCTCAGGGATGAGAAAAGCGATGTTCTTTTCGGGTGATAGAACACAACCCTGGCGTCCCTGAGCTTGGCCTGCTCCTTTGCTACCGATACGGCGTCAGTGAGCCCGCCGAGCTGATCAACCAGGCCTATCTGTCTCGCGGATATGCCTGACCATATCCTGCCCCTCCCTATAGCATTGACAGAGTCCTGGCTTATCCCCCTTCCCTCGGAGACCTTCTTTGTGAACTCGTTGTATCCCTCCTGAAGCATAGCCTGGACGAACCTGCGCTCCTCGTCCGTGAACCTTCTGGTCTCTTCCCAGAGCAGGGTGTGCTTGTGGCCTGTGGTCACAGTGGGCTTCGTTATGCCCACCTTCCCGAAAAGGTCCTTCATCACTATCTTCCCGGTGATTATGCCTATGGAGCCGGTTATGGTTGCTGGGGTCGCGAGGATGCGGGTTGCGGCGCAAGATATGTAATAGCCACCACTGCCGGCCACATCGCCCATTGAGACTATAACGGGTTTCTCTTTCGCAGTTAGATAGACCTCCCGCCAGATGAGGTCGGAGCCGAGCGCAGAGCCTCCGCCAGAGTTCACGCGGAACACCACCGCCTTTACCCCCTTGTCCTTTCTCGCCCTCCGCATTGCCTCCGCCACCTCTTTGCCCATGCTCTTTCCGCCCAAAAGGCTCACACCGCCCCTTCCGGAGACGATACTGCCCTCCGCCACTATGAGGGCAATAACCGGCTTATCCTCCCTCCAGGCCCTCGGAACCTCCCGATTTGCGAAATAACTCTCCGGTTTAATTAGCCTCACCCTTCCTCCAGCATAACCCTTGACCAGGTCCTCAAGCTCGTCCTCGTAGGCTGTGGTGTCAATGAGTCCTGCCGACAGGGCCTTCGGCGCTGAAAAGAAGCCCACATCAACGAGGGCGTCAACGCTCTCTGGGGGCATGGCCCTTCCCTCGGCCAGGTAATCAATTATGTTGTTGTATATGTCATCCAGTATGGCCGTGTATTGCTCCTTTTGTGCCGCGGACATGGTGTCTGATGTGAGCGGTTCGGCCGCTGTCTTGTATTCCTTGATGCGCTCAAAATCCGCATATAGCCCGAGCTTGTCCAGGGCTCCCTTCAGGTAATATCCGCCTGCCCTGAGGCCGGGAAGCGCCAGCTCCCCCGACTGAGGCATTACTATCCTGTTCCCCGCTGAGGCGAGCCACACCTGGTTGATGCCCATCGCGTCCGCGTAGAAGACCACGAACTTGCCTTTCTTTCGCGCCTTTTTGATTATACTGCGGAGCTCCTCGGTCTGCGCCGCGCTCGGATTCCCCTCAAGCCTCACGAGTAGCCCGGATATCCGAGGGTCGGAGGCCGCAGAGTCCAACATAGCCGCGAATTCGTAGAATGTTGGCTCAGAACCTATGATCGCCCTTCCGTCCTCTGAGTATGGCCCCTCAACCGTCACATCAAGCCACCTCTTTTCCGGAATGGATAGCCTGGGATAAGGGTTACCGGAGAGCTCAAGCTGAACCTCGTTGAATTCCGGGGACGGCTCAGCTGAGCCGGCGCCGGATAGCCTCACCTTGCCCAAGGACCAGTCAAGTCCCAGCGAGAGCGTTTTGTCATCAGCGTAGGACCCGTGAAGGATGATTCCGGGCAGGGCTTCCAGCCCCATGCCGGCGCGCCACGCGCTCAGAGAGTCCTTGAAATCAATGTCCCCGAAAAGGGTTAGCCTATCCCAAAATGGCCTGAGCCCCAGGCCGGCGGTGAAAGCCCTTTGGCCCCTGAAGGCATCCTTGACCACGAGGCCCGCTGAGATATACCTGTGAGGCCTCAGGAGGAGGCCGTAATCCAGGCCGCCGTTCTCCAGGTGCCAGGTTGTCCCGAGCCAAAGCGTCTGCCGCCAGAGCTCTTGGCCGGCCGACACCTCCCACCGGGAGCCGCTCCCGTTCCCCCTCCAAGCGATGCCCATTCCCCACAGGCCCAGGCCGGCGGAGAATGTCGTGTCCTGCGGCCTGTAGCCTATGATGCACTGCCAGCCTGTCTTGACGCCCAGGGCCGACGGGTTGGCGGCCGCGCCCTGGAGCCTTTCGGCCGTCGCAACGGAACTGCCCTCGTAAAAGGAAAGTATTAACAGGATCGTCATCTCAAACCTCCTTTGTTGCCAAAGTATATCGCTTTCGCTTCAGGTGGGGCAATCCCCCCTTCCCTCGCCAGCATATAAAGGTATAGCTGTGCCCAGCCGGCGTATGGGCCGTAATCCGGACAGGAACCCACCAACCTCTTTATCCACCTATCAACCGGGAAGGCGTGGTTCACCCCATAGCCGTAAAGGAGGGTGCACTGCGCGACCTTTTTCCCAACACCCGGGAGGCAGAGGAGCCCGGAAATCTCCTGCGGCCTTGCGGGATCAAATTCTCCCGAGAGCGTTTTTTCCGCTATGCCCACGAGATACCTTGCCCTGTAGCCAAGTCCCAACCTCAGGAGCAGGCTTTCGTTGGTCAGGTCCTCAGGCTCCGGGAACCGGCCGAAAGCCTCCACCATGCGCCTTATTATCAGCCTTATGCGCTTTATGTTGTTGTTCTGAGATACGGTGAAGGACACGAGGGCCTCCCACGGGTCCTGGCCGAGGACCCTCATGCCCCTGAACCTTTTCACTGCCTCTTTTAGCATCGGGTCGTCCGGGAAGCTCTCGTAGACCTCGTTTATGTTTATTCTGAGGTTGAAGTATCGTGAGAACCAATCCGGTGGCGCGTCTGTCTCGTAAAGCACCAGATCCCCCTCCCTTCTCAGCCTGGCATGCCGGGTCGCGCCGTCCCACCGGAAGAAGCCGGAGAACCCGCCCTCACCCTCGTCCCAGCCGAAGCACTGTCCTGAGAAAAGGGTGTAATAAAGATTGAGCTCGGACTCCGGGATCCGGCTCCTCCCTAATTCCATTCCGCTCACTTGGAATAGCTCGCGCTGAAGAAGTAGAAAGGCCCTGGCGCGGGTTCGTTGGGGGTCCTATCCTCCTTGCTCACGAACGGGCGATACCAGTAGTATCCTGCCCCTATACCTGCCGAAAATCCCCACTTATGGTAGCTGAACTTGTAGGAGATGGACATCCCGTCCAGCTCAAACGCGGCCCTGTCTGTGCGCTCGTTGTATGTGTCCCACCTCTGCCAGAAAGAGAGCTCGCTTTTGAACTCCCCGTGCTTCATATCCCCGTCCAGGCTCGTTTCCCACCAGAATGCCTTCCGAATATAGCGTTCGTGAGGGCTCCATATGGAGAATACATCAAGGTCAAACCAGGGCAAGAATATGTAGGCCCCGCCGGTGAGCCTGGTGTAGATATACCTGCTTGAGGGGTCGGCAAGGTATTTGGGATAGTATCTTGATGCTATGCCGAGGTCCAGGGTCCACCCAGTAAAGTAGCGGAGGAGCTCCCACGAGAGCTCGTAGTTGTCGTATGTGGCGTAATCCTCGCCGTTTTTGGCCCCTCGAAACTTCATTGGGTAGTTTGCGCCGAGGTTTATGTATGTGGCCATTGTTGTGCCGATATACTTCCCCCACCACGCGTAGAACTCGGTCGCCGGAATATCGGTTACCACCTTTTCTTCCTTATATTCGGCCTTCTGGTAGTAGCGAGAATCGTATGCGGCTCCGAGGCCCCAGAAAGCTGGCTGATCCCCCCCTGTCCCCATGAGCGTTTGCATATCCTCCGCGCTCCAGGTGTCAGATTCCTCAGCCGCTCCCAGAAGAACAGCCATCCTGTAATATGCCTCGCCGTATGTGGGGTCAATGGCTATTATCTTCTGGTAAATCTCCTTTGCCTCATCTTTTTCACCCGTTTTCTCCTTGGCTTTGGCAAGCTCGTAGAGCACGCTCAGGTTGTCGGGATAATACTCCAGGAGGGTTTTCAACTGCTCAGCGGCCTCCTCATACCTGCCCATGTCCTCGTATAGAAGCGCGAGGTTCCACCTGCTGTCGTAGTCCTCGGGATCGGACCCCAGGGCCGCCAGGTATTGGACCTCCGCGAGGCTGTCCTTTCCGAGATGCCTGTAAAGCAGGCCGAGGTTGTAATGAGCCTTTGTATATGTTGGCTCAATCCTCAGCGCCTCCCGGTATTCTGCTTCCGCCCCCCTGAGGTCATCCATGTCCCAAAGCACATTCCCAAGGTTAAGGTGGGTTCCGGGGTCAGAGGGATCTATCATTATAGAAACACGATAATAGTATCTCGCGGAGTCATACATCTCCCACTGCTGGTAGATGTAGGCCGCCCCGAATGCGGCGTTGGAATTCTCAGGGTCAAGCTCAAGCGCTTTGAGGTATTCTGATAGGGATTCCTCCAGGTTGCTCGTCTCGTAGTAGAGGCGTGCCAAGGCCTCGTGAAGGTAGGAGGAGTCCGGGCTCTGGGCCAGCGCCCTTTTCAGCTCTCGTTCAGCGGCCTCGTAGTCGCCCTGATTGAATAGATCCATGGCCTTGTTGTAAATATCCCTTACCTCATTCTGGGAGAGGATCACCAAAAGCAAGCTGATCATGGATAAAGGATAATGCATCAGCCGGACAAAGTTCAACCACTATGCCAAGTTCCTTTATCTCTGACCTCAGATCCGGCGGTATCCTGATCATATCCTTTGATGAGGTTATCGGGGTAGCGTTGAGCTGGCTCGCTTTGCCGATTATCCGCTCCACCTCCCCGCGTGAATATGGGTGATGATCCGGAAATTTCACGAACCCCGCCACATCCGCCCCCGCGGCCAGGAGCGTTTCCCTAAAAGATTCGTTGTCTCCTAGGCCGCAGAACCCGAAGACCCTCTCGCCAATTAGGCTGATCTCCGGCCTGTAGCGCATGGCCGCAGTTTTCACCCCTAGCTCAGGGAGCGCGGCCGGTATCCGCTCTGTCTTGAAGTTTATGATGGCAATATCGGCCCTTTTCGCCGCCGATAGCGGCTCCCTCCACCTTCCCCAGGGCAAGAGGTGGGCCCCGCGCCTCAGCTCCCGCGCTGAGAAGACGAGTATTTCAATATCTTTTTCAATGCCCCAGTACTGAAACCCGTCGTCCAGGATGATAGCACGAGCCCCGCGCTCGGCCGCGATCCGCCCGGATTCGGCCCTATCTTTCCCCACGAAGACCGGACAGCCTGCCTTTCTTCTTATGAGAACAGGCTCATCCCCGACATCCCTTGGATCGGAATCCGGGAAAACCTCCCTCGTGCCCCTTCCCTTTCCCCCGTATCCCCTTGAGAGCACGGCCGCGCCGGACGTGCTCCTTGCGATGTGGATGACCAGCGGCGTCTTTCCGGTCCCCCCCATTGTGAGGTTTCCAACGGATATGACCGGCACGCTAAGCCTTGTCGGCCTCGCGCTTTTCCGCACGGCCTCAAATATACCGTAATAGATCAATCTGCCCGGCGTCCAGATCACCCTGAAAGTGTAATTCAGGAGCTGGCGCGCTTGCACCCTGCACGCGCTTGAAAATCCCCGGATACTTGAATTATAATTTGTGTCTCGCGGCCGGATGCGAGTGGAGATTTATTTTGAAGGTTTGGTGCAGGGCGTGAATTTTCGTTACTACACGCAGAAGACCGCGAGGAGCCTGGGCTTGGTTGGCTTTGTCAGGAACCTGCCGGACGGCCGCGTCCACGCGATAGTCCAGGGGCCTGAGGAGGCTGTTCGGAGTTTCCTGGAGTGGGCCCGGCGCGGCCCTCCCATGGCCCGGGTTGATAGGATGGATGTCCGGGAGCTGCCGGAGCAAGGGGGCGAGTTTCCGGACTTTGAGATAAGATACGGATAAGCCCCCGTAGCTCAGAAGGATAGAGCGACGGTTTCCTAAACCGTAGGACACAGGTTCGAATCCTGTCGGGGGTGTTCCTGGGGGTTGATTGAGGTTGAGAAAGAAGGGCTGTAGCTCAACTGGCCAGAGCACCGGATTCCAAATCCGGCGGTTGGGGGTTCAACTCCCTCCAGCCCTGCTTTTGAACGAGACATGAGGAGAGCTTATGAGAGTTAAGATTGCCCTGGTTTGCCAGGAGTGTAAGCGCAAGAACTATCTCGCTACCCGGCACCGGGATAAGAAGCAGAAGCTTGAGCTCAGGAAATACTGCAAGTGGGACAAGCGCCACACCTTGCACAAGGAGGTTAAGCTGTGAAGCTCGCCAGCCTTAACCCTGCGCGGGGCATTGAGTTCCTGCGGGATGTGGTCGCTGAGATGCGTAGGGTTACATGGCCCACCAGACAATCCATCCTGGGCGGGACAGCGGCCGTTTTCCTGGTTGCGGGTTTCGTGACCCTTTACATATGGGTCCTTGACCTCATCTTCTCCCGTCTCCTTGCCTTTGTTCTAAGGTAACAAAATGCGCAAGTGGTATGCCTTTAGGACGCAATCTGGCCGTGAGAACACGGTAAAGGGACTTTTTGAGAAGATCAGGGCGGAGAACGGCCTGGAGGACAGGATAGTGAGCATCCTGATACCAACCGAGACCATACCCAGGGTAAAGAAAGGCAAGAGGCTCCTTGAGGAAAAGCCCCTCTTCAAGGGATATGTGCTGGTTGAGATAGAGCAAGCCTCGGAGGATGACCCGGCCGTGGGAGAGGTGCTTGAGCTCCTTTCATCAACAGGACTCGCGAGGCCCATACTGGCCAAGGAGAAGGACAAGAGGGAGACAAAGTATACCTTCCTGACCCTCACCGATTCGGAGGTATCGGAGATCCTGGAGACCCAGGAAAGGGAGAAGGAAAAGAAGGAACAGGAGGTGCCCTTCCTTCTAGGCGAGAGGGTGAAGGTTGTTGAGGGCCCGTTTGCCGGAATGGAAGGAGAGATAAAGGAGATATTTCCCGATAGGGGAAAGATGAAGGTTGAAATAACCTTCTTCGGCCGCGTCACCTCAGTGGTCCTTGACTTTATACAGGTAGAAAGAGCCTCTGTGAGGTAGGGAGGAAAAAATATGCCACCGAAAAAGAAGGAAATCGTAGCCGTGATAAAACTGCAACTGCCCGCTGGCCAGGCAACGCCAGCCCCCCCGGTTGGGCCGGCGCTTGGCCAGCACGGCGTAGACATAGGCCGTTTCATAAGGGAATTCAACGATGCCACGAAGTCCAAGGAGCCCGGCCTCATTATCCCGGTCGTGGTTGAGGTATACAAGGACAGGAGCTTTACCTTCACCCTGAAAACGCCACCTGCCTCGGTCCTTCTGGCGCGTGCGGCCGGATTGCCTGAGGGCAAGGGCTCAGGAACCCCCGGCAAGCAGATAATCGCCACAATCAAGCGCTCAAAGGTTGTTGAAATAGCGAAGGAAAAGATGGAAGACCTCAACGCCAATGACCTTGAGGCGGCTGTGCGAATAATTGAAGGCACAGCGCGAAGCATGGGCATAAGGGTAGTGGAGGAATAGAATGGCCAAGCACGGTAAGAGATACAGAGCGCTTCTGGAAAAGTATGACCCATCGGCCGAATACCCGCCCGATGAGGCCTGCCGCATAATCGCGGAAAAGCTCTCATCCGCTAAGTTCAACGAGACTGTTCTCGCCTCGTTTAAACTCGGAATAGACCCGAAGAAATCCGATCAGTCGGTCCGCGGGACCGTTGTTCTGCCCAACGGGACGGGCAAGCAGGTGCGCGTTCTCGTTTTGACAAAGGAGCCTGAGCTTGAGGCCGAGGCAAAAGAGGCCGGCGCTGACATGGTCGGGTTTGCCGATTACATAGAGAAAATCAAGGGCGGTTGGCTGGACTTTGATGTGGTCGTCGCCAGCCCTGAGGCCATGCCAGAGGTCGGCAAGCTTGGCAAGATACTCGGCGCTAGAGGTTTGATGCCAAGCCCGAAGGCCGGAACCGTTACCAAGGAGGTAGGCATAACCGTCCGGGAGCTCAAGGCCGGGCGCGTTGAGTTTAAGGCCGACAAGGGCGCCAACATACATGTTCCCATAGGAAAAACCTCTTTCGGCGCAGATAGGCTTCTGGAGAACTTTATGGCGCTCGCCGAGGAGCTCATAAAGGCCAGGCCGCAGGCTGTCAAGGGAACCTACATAAAATCAGCATACCTCTCGCCCGCCATGGGCCCGTCCGTCCGGGTTTCGCTTGTCCAGCTGGCGGAGGCCCTGAGAAAAAGAGGAGTGAAGCTATGACGAGGAAATTGGGGACTGCCCGCGAGCCCATCGTTCGTGAGCCGAGGCCTGAGAAGGTGAGGGCCGTTGAGGAGCTTCGGGAAACCCTCGCATCGGCCAAGGCATTTTACCTTGTGGATTTCAGAGGGATAGATGTTGCTGGGTTCTCAAGGCTAAGGAAAACCCTCCGGGGCGTTGACTCCGGCATTCGCGTCGTGAAGAACAACCTCCTCCGGAGGGCTCTCGCGGAGATGAGGATGTACGAAATATCCGGAGCGATAGAGGGGCAGAACGCTGTTCTCTACGCAGGGGGTGATGAGGTGGCTCCGGTGCGGATATTCAAGGAGTTCTCAGAAGAGGCTGGCGCAGGGACGCTAAAGATGGGTGTTCTGGCTGGCCGTGTTTTGAGGCGCGAGGATCTTGATATCCTTTCCAAGCTACCGTCAGCGCAGGAACTCAGGGCCAAGGTCGTAGGGACTTTATATGCCCAGCTGGCCGGGCCCGTCTACATCATGAAAGGGCTTCTTAGCAAGCTCGTTTATGCCCTGAACGCTATCAGGGAAACCAGGTCCTCTGAGGGGGCCTGAAAAAGAGGAAAAAGGAGGCTTTAGATGCCTGAGAAAAAACTTGGCGTTGAAGAGATAGTGGAAGCTGTCGGCAATCTCACGGTTCTTGAGCTCGCTGAGCTCGTGAAGGCCATGGAGGAAAAGTTCGGCGTGAGCGCGGCCGCACCCGTTGCAGTGGCCGCTGTCCCCGGCGCGGCCGGGCCGGCCGCGGCACAGCCGGAGGCAGAGGAAAAGGACAGCTTTGATGTTATTCTCGTGAGCGCAGGCGCCAACAAGATACCCGTTCTCAAGGAGGTAAGAGCCATCACCGGACTCGGCCTCAAGGAGGCCAAAGACCTTGTTGATAACCTACCCAAACCGCTGAAGGAAGGCGTGTCCAAAGAAGAGGCAGAGAAGATCAAGGAGCAACTCACAGCGGCCGGAGCCACCGTGGAGATCAAGTGAACCCAACGGGTTCCCAGTTGCCGGTTCCTAGCGGTTGGCTGGGACGCCTAGTGTGGCAACTGATAACCAACCAGGTGGTGATATATAATGGCCAAGATACCCAGAAGGATAGGGGCTCGTGAGGAGCCTTATCCCATGCCAGATCTCCTCATGGTCCAGCTGGAGTCCTACCGCTCCTTTCTTCAAGAGGATGTGGACCCAGAGAGTAGGACCGATGAGGGACTGCACGGGTTGTTCAAGGAAGTCTTTCCCATAGAAGGCCTCCAGGGCAAGTACCTCATGGAGTATGTGAGCTATACCCTGGGTAAGCCCAAGATGAGCGAGGAGGAGGCCATCAAGAAGAACCTCACATATGCTGTGCCACTGCGCCTGAAACTGCGCCTCGTTCAAAAGGACCCCAAGACCGGGAAGGTGAAGGGCGATGTCGTTGAGCAAAGCGTATACTTTGCCGATATCCCCTACATGACGGAGAGGGGAACCTTCATAATAAACGGCGTGGAGCGCGTTGTTGTCTCTCAACTCCACAGAAGCCCCGGCGTGTATTATGAGATAAAGGAAAAAGAGACCCAGATATATTCCGCACTCCTGGTTCCATACCGCGGCCCCTGGATCAGGTTCCACATAGACGGGACAAAGGTCCTGGGCTTCACCATATCCAAACGCAAAAAACTGCCGATAACGCGACTCCTTAGGGCCCTGGGCTTCAAGACCAACGAGGAGATACTTTCGCTACTGCTTGAGCCGAGAAAGGTTTCCCTCACGGATATACCCGAAGGGAATCCGGAGCTTCTTTCCGCCAAGGACATAGCAAATCCTGAGACCGGGGAGGTTCTGGTTGAGGTAATGGGGGCCATGACACCGGAGACCGTCTCCGAGCTCCTCAAACACGGCTTCAAGGAGGTGCTGGTATACGATGTGAACGAGCCTGAGGTTGATGTTATGGTCTCCACCCTCAAGCAGGACAGGATAAAGGAGCCTGACAAAGCCCTCTCCAACATATACAGGACGCTTCGGTATACCCCCCCAAAGGACAGCCAGGAAGCGCTTGAGTTCATCCACTCTTTCTTCTTTTCGCCGGATAAGCTCTACCTGGGTGCCGTAGGCAGATACAAGCTTAACCTGCGCCTCCGGCACAAGGAGATGGGTTTACCCGATTCTCCGAACGCGATGAGCCTTACCCACGAGGACCTCGTGGTCATCCTCAAGCGCCTCATTAACTTCTACAAGGGTGCTGAGGAGGAGGACGATGTCAACGACTTGTCAAACCGCCGTGTCCGCAGGGTTGGAGAGATGCTCTACGAGCATTTCAGGACGGCTTTCATAAGGCTATCAAAGGCCATAAAGGAGAAGATGCTTCTTGGGGACAAGGACCTCTCTCCAAAACAACTTGTTAACCCCAGGCTCGTTACCGCTTCCATACTTTCCTTCTTCACCCAGGACAGGCTTTCCCAGTTCCTTGACCAGGTGAACCCTCTGGCGGAGCTAACCCACAAGAGAAGGCTCTCCGCCCTTGGAAAGGGAGGCCTCACCAGGGAGACCGCGGGTTTTGATGTCAGGGATGTTCACCCCTCCCACTACGGCAGGCTCTGCCCCATAGAGACCTCCGAGGGACAGAATATAGGCCTCCTGATGTCCCTGACGAACTACGCGCTGGTGGATGAGATGGGGTTCGTGAGGACCCCCATGAGAAAGGTTGTGGACGGGAAGATAACCGATGAGGTTAAGAACCTCGCGCCCCACGAGGAGATAGAAACCGCTATAGCCCCGAAGGACATCCCCATCCGCGATGGTGTTATATCACAGCCCACCGTTCTCTGCCGGTATAACAGGAACTATGTTCTTCTTCCAAAGGATCAGATCGGATACATAGATGTTTCGCCCAGGCAGGTTGTTTCCCCGTCGGCTTCCCTCATACCCTTCCTTGAGCACGATGACGCAAACCGGGCCCTCATGGGTTGCAACATGCAGCGTCAGGCTGTTCCTCTGCTCGTGCCGGAGCCGCCTTTGGTTGGGACCGGGATGGAGGTTAAGGTGGCGAGGGATTCCGGCTGTCTAGTCCTCGCCAAGAGGCCGGGGGTGGTCAGGGAGGTTGATGCCACTCGCATACTCATAGAGCGCGAGCGAACATCCGATGTCTACGAGATTGGCAAAGGCTATAAGCCCGTTGTGCTTGCAGGCCAGGAGGTGAAAAAGGGAGATACCCTGGCCCGAGCTGAGGGTTCAAAACCGCCCATCACTGCAAAAGCCCCCGGCGTTGTCAAGGAGGTAGGGGATGGAAAGATAGTGGTTCAGTCAAAGAGCGCCAGGCTACCGGATGTATACGAGCTGGTCAAGTTCCAGCGCTCAAACCAGGACACGATCATAGATCAGCGTCCTGTGGTTAAGCTCGGCCAGAAGGTAAAGAAGGGAGACATAATAGCCGAGAGCGTTAGCGTTGCCGATGGCGAGCTGGCCCTCGGCAAAAACCTATCCGTGGCCTTCATCCCTTGGTATGGCTACAACTACGAGGACGCGGTCATAATATCCGAGAGGGTTGTCAAGGAGGACCTTCTCACCTCCATACACATTCTGGAATTTGAGGTTGAGGTAAGGGATACAAAGCTGGGGCCGGAGGAGGTTACTAGAGACCTGCCCTATGTTGCATCGGACGAGGCCCTCAAGAACCTTGATGAATACGGCATAGTGAGGGTCGGGGCCGAGGTAAAGCCTGATGATATTCTCGTTGGTAAGGTTTCCCCGAAGGGCGAGAGGGAGCTCACCCCCGAGGAGCGCCTCATATACGCCATATTCTCCAAGAGAGCTAAGGATGTGAAGGATACCTCGCGCCGGGTGCCCCCGGGCATACACGGCGTCGTGGTGGATGTCGTTGTCCTCACTAAGATGAAGGAGGACCCCCTTTCCCAGAGGGTTATAAGGGAGCGCAAGGCCGAGGCCGAGGAGCGGTTCAAGATGGCCAGGCAGGAGGTTGTGAGGCAGCTCCGTGAAACCCTCGCAGACATCTTTGCTCCTGAGGGAGAGGAAGGGGTCAAACCCTCTCATTCCATCAAGGACAAGGAGGGCAATGTAATCTGGCCGAGGCGCAAGCCCTTCACGCGGGACTTCTTCTGGCAGTATAACCCCCTGAGGGATGTGGTCTGGCCGGAGGAGAGGTTCGTCAGGACCGAGGCCTACGAGGCCTTCCTGAAGGCCATGGATAACGCGAAAAGGCGCCTTCTTGACATAGAGGAGGACATGAGGCTTGAAATGGAGCGCCTTGAGCGCGGGGACGAGCTGCCGCCGGGCGTCAGGCAACTCATCAAGGTCTACATAGCTGAGAAACGCAAGTTCCAGGTTGGGGACAAGATAGCTGGCCGACACGGGAACAAAGGCGTCTGTTCCAAGATAGTCCCTGAGGAGGACATGCCCTTCTTTGACGACGGGACGCCCGTGGACATCGTTCTGAATCCCCTTGGAGTGCCATCTAGGATGAATGTGGGACAGATCCTGGAGACCATGCTCGGCTGGGCCGCGGTTGAGAACACCAAGCGCCTCGCTGAGCTGGTGCAGGAGGGAGATGTGAAGAAGGTAAGGGGATTCCTCGCCGCACTATACAAGGTTCAGCACGATAAGAACCTGACGCGCTGGATCAACGACGCCCCTGACTCATGGATAATGGAGCACGCCCGCGAGCTCGCTGAGAAAGGCGTAAGGTATGCCACGCCGGTCTTTGAGGGGTTCTCCGTAGAGGATATCAAATCCCAGCTGAGGCTAGCGGGGCTTCCTGAGGACAGCAAGGTATATCTCAGGGATGGCAGAACCGGCCAGCGTTTCCTTGAGCCAGCCATGGTGGGATACATCTATGTGATGAAGCTCTCGCACATGGTTGAGGACAAGATCCACGCCAGGGCCATAGGGCCTTACTCCCTGATAACCCAACAGCCCGTTGGCGGCAAATCCCACTTCGGCGGCCAGCGTTTTGGAGAGATGGAGGTTTGGGCCCTTGAGGCCCACGGAGCGGCTTACTCTCTGCAGGAGATGCTCACGGTCAAATCCGATGACATAAAGGGCAGGAACGCCCTTTACAAGTCAATACTCAGGGGCGGACAGGACCCCCCAAGGCCCTCACTTCCGGCGTCATTCGGGGTTCTCCTGAAGGAGCTGAAGGGCCTCGCGCTGGATGTTGAGATATTCACAGAAGGAGAGGAGGGAGAATAAAATGGCCAGGATCAAAACCGACAACATAACGGATATATCCCCAGTGAGCCTCAAGGGCATTTCCATTTCCCTAGCCAGCCCTGAGGACATAATGCTCTGGTCATACGCGGAGCGCAAGGGCAGGGAAAGGGGAGAGGAGGGCCTAGGAGAGGTTCTGTTCCCTGAAACCATAAACTACAGGACCCAGAGGCCGGAGAAACAGGGGCTTTTCTGCGAAAGGATCTTCGGCCCCACCAAGGATTACGAGTGCGCTTGCGGACACTACAAGGGCAAGCGCTACGCTGGCATAACCTGCGAAAAGTGCGGGGTGGAGGTGACCACGAGCCAAGTGCGCAGGGAAAGGATGGGCTACATCAAGCTCGCCGTGCCTGTCGCGCACATATGGTTCTACAAGGTCCCTCCCTCAATCATAGCAACCCTTTTGGATGTCAACAAGGTGGATCTTGAGGATGTCCTCTATTATGACGCTTACATCGTAACGGATCCTGGCGATACGCCCCTTGAAAAGGGACAGATACTTTCGGAAACCGAATACAGGGAAAGTAGGGAGAAGTTTGGCCCGAACGCCTTCACGGCTGAAATGGGCGCGCCACCGATAAAGAGGCTACTTGAGGAGCTTTACCAGGAGACCACATTCTCGGACGGCAGGAGGATGACGAACCTGGAGAAGCTTTACATAGAACTGAAAACCCATCTGAAGGTGGAGCGCTCCGCCATGAAGAGGACGAGGATTCTGAAGAAACTCCGCATAGTTGAAGCGTTTCTGAACTCCGGAAACAACCCAGCGTGGATGATCCTTGATGTTCTGCCCGTGATACCGCCGGACCTCAGGCCCCTCGTTCCCCTGGAGGGCGGTAGGTATGCGACATCCGATCTCAACGACCTATACAGACATGTGATCTCGCGCAACAACCGGCTTAAGCACATGATTGAGATAAGGGCTCCGGAGATCATCCTGAGGAATGAGAAGCGCATGCTACAGGAGGCGGTTGACGCGCTTTTGGATAACTCCAGGCGCAAGAAGCCGGTGGTAGGAAGAGGGGGCAGGAAGCTCAAGTCCCTTTCAGATATACTGAGAGGAAAGCACGGGCGACTGCGCAGGAACCTTCTCGGCAAGAGGGTTGATTACTCAGGACGCTCGGTCATCGTGGTTGGCCCTGAGCTCAAGCTCAATCAGGCGGGGCTTCCTAAGGAGATGGCGGTTGAGCTCTTCAAGCCTTTCATAGAGCGCAAGCTTGAGGACAGCGGCCTCGCGAAGAGCTCCAAGAGCGCCAGAAAGCTCCTTCAGAGGAGGCACGAAGGCGTTTGGGAGATGCTTGAGGATGTGACCAGGCGCCACCCCATATGGCTTAACCGTGCTCCAACCCTTCACAGGGTCTCCGTCCAGGCATTTGATCCTGTCCTCGTTGAGGGAAAGGCTATCAAGATTCACCCCCTCGTCTGCACGGCCTTCAACGCCGATTTTGACGGAGACCAGATGGCTGTGCATGTGCCCATATCCATAGAGGCGCAAGCGGAGAGCTACTACCTTCTTTACGCTCCTCACAACATCATGTCGCCCGCGCACGGGAAGCCCCTTGCGGCACCCTCAAAGGATATGGTCGCTGGCCTGAGCTACCTTACCAAACCTAGGAGGTTTGAGGGGGAGCCTGTGAGATCCTTCTCCGATTGGAACGAGGCTCTGGTGGCCCACGAGTCAGGTCTGGTTGACCTGAATTCCCCCATTCTCGTCATGCTGAGAGAGGATGGCGACCCGCTGGATACCGCTCCCGGAGGGAGGTTTGTCCCAGTGAAGACCACCGTAGGAAGGCTCATCTTCAACACCATACTTCCCCCTGAGCTGAGATCCAAGCTAGGATACCTCAACGAGACCCAGGACAAGAAGTCCATCCAAAACCTGGTTGCGCACTGCTTCAGGCTCATAGGAACCCCTGGCACAACTGAGCTTCTGGACAGCCTCAAGGATGTGGGTTTCCAATACGCTACGGTCTCGGCCCTTACCTTCGGCATAGACGATCTTTTGATTCCGCAAAGCAAGTCAAAGATACTGAAGGCGGCCTTTGAGGAGGTGGAGAAGGTCAACGAACTCTTCATGAGAGGGGAGCTCTCAAGGGCTGAACGCTACCAGAACATCCTGGACATCTGGACCAGGGCTACCGAGGAGGTCAAGCGCGAGCTCTCAAAGTGCATGGCCGAGGACAGGGATGGGTTTAACCCTATTCACCTCATAGTTACCTCCGGGGCCAGGGGCAACATGGATCAGGTCCGCCAGCTCGCTGGCATGAGGGGCCTCATGGCGAGACCGGTCAAGAAAGGTGAGATAGGAGACCTCATTGAAACCCCAATCCTTTCCTCTCTCAAGGAAGGCCTCTCTTCCATTGAGTATTTCATATCAACTCATGGCTCAAGGAAATCCCTTTCTGACACCGCGCTCAAGACAGCGAACGCCGGCCACCTTACCCGCAGGCTCGTTGATGTGGCGCAGGAGGTCACCATAACCGAGGAGGATTGCGGAACCGTTCAGGGAAGGCGCATGACGGCCCTGAAGGAGGGAGAGACGGTCATAAAGCCCCTTTCCGAGAGGATAGTGGGACGGGTCGCTTTTGATGATATAACTGACCCGGAGACCGGCGAGCTCATAGTCGCGGAGGGCCAGGAAATAGACGAAGAGGCCGCTGAGAGGATAGAGGCCGCTGGCATAGACGAGGTAACCATAAGGTCAGTCCTCTACTGCGAGGCAGAGCGAGGGCTTTGCGCTAAGTGCTACGGCAGGAATCTCGCCACTGGTAGGCCGGTTGAGATAGGCGAAGCCGTCGGCGTGATGGCCGCGCAATCCATCGGTGAACCGGGGACCCAGCTAACCCTGAGGACCTTCCACACCGGCGGGGTTTCTGAGCGAATAGCCCAGCAAGCCGCCCACATAGCCACCTTCAACGGCAAGGTGGAGTTCCGCGGCCTCATCCTTGCCGGCAAGAAGAAGGTAAAAAGCGCGCTCTCCAGGAAGGGCGTTATTGTCCTGAGGGATGAGACGGGCAAGAGGGAGAAGCATTACAATGTGCCCTATGGCTCAAAGGTTTTCGTTTCCGATGGCCAGAGCGTTGAGCGCGGGACCGTTCTGTGCGAGTGGGAACCCTATGCCCTGCCCATACTCGTTTCCAAAAGGGGCAGGCTCAAGCTGGTTGATGTTGTCCCTAACATAACCCTGCGTGAGACCGTTGAGGAGAACAAGGTTGAGTATGTTATTCTCGTTTCCCGTCAGCGCAGGCTCTATCCCAAGGCTGTTATCCTGGATGAGAGAAGCGGAGAGGTTCTGGAGGAAGTCGCTCTCGTTCACGAGTCAAGGCTCGCCGGCAAGGCCATAGAGGCGATAAAGTCCGATGGCGGCGAGCTCCCGTTAGTTGAGGAGGGGGATGTCATAGCGAAGGTCTCAGCTGGCATAGCCAAGACAAGGGACATAACCGGAGGGCTTCCGCGGGTTGAGGAGCTATTTGAGGCCAGGAGTCCGGCTGACAAAGCTGTGGTATCTGAGATAGCGGGCGTTGTCTCTATTGAAAGCCTTGAAAAGGGTGTTTTCAAGATAAAGATAGTGCCCAAAAAGGGCGAACCAGTCTCATACGATATCCCTTACGGGCGCTACCTCCTGGTTGGCGATGGCGAGTCAGTTGAGGCTGGCGAGCCGCTCACCACAGGCTCCATAGATCCGCACGATCTCCTGCGGATAAGGGGAAAGGAGTATGTCCAGGAATATCTCTTTGACCAGATTCAAGAGGTCTACAGGCTCTCCGGGGTTGAGATAGACGACAAACACATAGAGATAATAGTGAGGCAGATGCTCCGGAAGGTCAAGATAGAGGACCCCGGAGACACGCGTTTCCTGCCCGGGGACCTGGTTGACCTGGCAAGGGTCAAGGAGGAGAACGCCAAGGTTGTTGCCTCTGGCGGAATGCCTGCCCAGCACAAGGTTGTTCTTCTCGGGATAACGAGGGCCGCGCTCTCAACGGATTCGTTTATAGCGGCCGCGAGCTTTCAGGACACTACCAAGGTGCTTTCCATGGCCGCGATATCCGGAGCCACTGACGATCTCAGAGGCCTTAAGGAGAATGTCATTGTCGGGAGCATAATACCTGCTGGCACGGGCGCGCCGAGGTTCCGGCAGATCATCCTTGAGGCGGAGAGGGAGGAGCAGGAATCAGCTCGTTCGGAGAAGCCAGCGGAGATAGAGGAGTTATAGGGCTCCTTCCACGCTCATCGGACAAGGGGGATTATTGCTATACCGTAGGTTTTATCGCCCATTTTGAAGAGAGCCATCTCTCGCCTTGTGTAGGCGGTTTTCCCTGCCAGGTAATCCCTCACGGCGCGAGCGGTATCGCTCCTGAGCTCCATTGGCGCTGACGATTCTGCGAGCGAGTCCAACGGCAAGTTAGGCCCCTGCCACTCATAAACCCTCCAACCCATAGTGTTTCCGTGCCAGGGAATCACCCAGAGCTTCAGCTCCGACGGTAGCCAAGTCTCTCTCGTTGTTCTGGCTGATCGGGCGGCGGCCATTAAGGAATCCACAATCTCGCCCCCTTTTTCCCTGAGCCGGCCCATCGGGTAGCCGTATACGATCACCTGCCTCGCCGAAGAGTCCCCCCACATGCGTATTGCCAGGGATGGGAGGTCAGTAATCCCTTCCGCTACCGAGAAATTCCCCTCAAGCCCGGAACCCCAAAGCTGGTATGCGAAGCCGAGGATGCGTTCCCTGTCCTCCGAAATAACCCCAGCGTATCGGAGGATACTGTCGTCCTCTTGGAGTTTGAAGACCCCTCCGTTTCTAAGGATCACGAGTTCGGGCGCTTGGAACCTCAACTGCACGGGAACCAGCCCCCCCTCGTATCCAGCTGTAAGGGTTAGGCTGGCCGCAGATTGCCCTGTCGGTCTTGGAGGCGTGCAGGCCGCAAGCGCGAGAAACGCAAAAGCGATGTGTCTCATGCGCACATTATAACGCTTTTTATCGCGCCCGATCCTGGAATTGCGGTGCCCTTTTGCCTTATAATTATTATATGTTCAGGGAAGAAGAGGTCCTGCTCCTGGGATGGTCGGATTGCTCAGCTGTTCTTGAAGATGTAGCGGGCCGGCTCAGGGGTATGGCTCCCGGAGAGAGGGTAAGGGTTATTTTCTCCAACCGGGACTTTGCCATAGACATCTCGGCCTGGTGCCACGAGACGGGAAACCGCCTGGTTGATCTCGGGGCCCAGGGGGAGAATTACTACGCGGTAATTGAAAAGGCATGACCCAGAGACAAAGAGCTCTCAGGGGAGAGATAACCCCTGAGATCGAGCAGGTAGCAAGGGATGAGGGCCTTCAGCCGGCTACGGTTCTTGATCTTGTGAAAGCGGGCAAGGTCGTAATCCTGAAGAACGCTTTGCACGATGTGAGGCCGGTCGGGGTAGGGGAGGGGCTCAGAACGAAGGTCAACGCCAACATAGGCTCTTCGCCGTATCACATGGTTGTTGAGGAGGAGATTGAGAAGCTTCGCGTTGCGGTTGAGGCTGGCGCCGACGCGGTAATGGACCTCTCTCTCGGACAGTTTCTCAACCGGATAAGGAGGGAGATACTTAAGCGCTCGCCCATTCCTGTCGGAACCGTTCCCATATACCAGGTTGGATTTGAGCTTTCCAAGAAGCAGAAACGGATTGAGGAGATGACCCTGGGGGATTTCCTCCGGGTTATGGAGAAGCAGGCGAGGGAGGGGGTTGACTTCATGACAGTCCACGCCGGCACAACGCGGAGGGCTTGGGAGCTGATGAAGTCCGGAGGGAGGGTCCTGAATGTTGTCTCCCGCGGCGGCTCAATGCTGGTAGCGTGGATGGAGGCAAACGGCAAGGAAAACCCTCTCTACGAAGGCTTTGAGGAGATACTTGACATAGCGGAGGAATACGATATAACGCTTTCGCTTGGCGACGGAATGAGGCCTGGGGCTATTGCCGACGCGGGCGACAAGCCCCAGATTGAGGAGCTTATAACCCTCGCTGAGCTCGGGGCCAGGTGTCTGGAGAGGGGGGTTCAGGTGATGATAGAGGGGCCCGGCCATGTTCCTCTTGCCCAGATTGAGACGAACATCAGGATACAGAAGAGCCTCACGCGAGGACTCCCGTTTTACATACTCGGACCCCTGCCCACGGATGTGGCTCCCGGATACGACCACATCGCTGGCGCTGTAGGAGGCGCCTTAGCCGGCGCGGCAGGCGCGGATTTCCTCTGCTACCTTACCCCTGCGGAGCACCTGAGATTGCCAACCCCTCAGGATGTCCGTGAAGGGGTAATAGTGGCGCGGATAGCGGCGCACATAGCTGACCTCGCAAAAGGGATACCCAGCGCCTGGGAGCACGACAGGGCAATGTCAGAGGCCAGGGCCAGGCTTGATTGGGACGCGATGTTCCGCCTGGCCATTGATCCGGATAAGGCCCGGCGCTACCGCGAGGAGAGCGAGGCCGCGGGGGAGGATTTCTGCACAATGTGCGGTGAGTTCTGCGCTGTGAAGGCCTTGAAGAATATATTGAAAGAATAAAACCTTGGCAAGTCTGTTTATTAGCCCCTACGCTTTCGCCCCCGCTTTTCTGGATGCTTCGGTAACCTTGTTGCCCCTATATTCATTCTCATAATGATCCTCTGGGCCAGCGAGGCCCACTCCTCATCCCCGCGCTCTGCGAAGAGCCGCTCTGACCTTTTGACGAGTTCCAGGCCCTTCCTCTTTTCGCCCTGCCTGAAAAGCAGGTTCCCAAGGTTAAAAAGGGCCTCGGGTATGTCCGGATTCAGGCTAAGGGCTTTCTGATAAAACGCTATTGCTTCATCTATCCTGTCCCTTGCGCCATGATGAGACCAATCTTGAAGTAGGCCAAGGCATACGAGGGGTCAAGCTCTAGCGCCCGCTGGAATTCCTCGTAGCCCTCGTCCTCCAGGCCTTGCAATTGAAGCCCAGAGCCAAGGTAGAAGTGGAACTCGGGATTCTGCGGGTCTGTTTCAAGCGCCTTTCTGGCAAGATTCTCCATTTCAGCGTATCTCCCTATTCGCAGGAGCGAATCCATGACGACCCTCATGATCAATGGGTCGCCGGGTTTTATTTTCAATCCTCTCTTACATATCTCTACGGCCTCAGCGTGTTTCCCCTGCGGGGCGCATACCACCGCCAGATCGTGCATAATATTGGTGTTTTTAGGATCGTGCCTGAGAGCCTCCTTGAACTCATTTTCGGCTTCAGCCAGCTTCTTTTGGTCCCTCAAGACAATTGCAAGGACGAGGTGGGATTTGGACTCATCCGCTCCGAGCCGAATTCCCTCCCGGATCTCCCTCTCGGCTTCTTCCAGGCGCCCCATTTTCGCCAATACTATTCCAAGGTCAAGGTGGAATGCCCCGTTCTCCGGTTCAATCTCAACTGCCCTTCCGAATTCCCTCGCCGACTCCTCGTATCTGCCAGTTCTTTCAAGCAAAGAACCCAGGCTATAGTGAGCCGTGGCCATCTCAGGAGCGCTTGAGATGACCCCCCTGAATTCCTTCTCTGCCTCACCATATTTTCCCTGCTCTAGCAGGACTACGCCCAGGTTGACGCGAGCCTCGTAAAACTCAGGATCCAGCTCAAGGGCCTTCCTGAACTCGGCCTCAGCCTCTTTTAGGAGGCCCTGATTGAAAAAGAAAAGCCCTTTCTGGATGTGTCTAGCTATTCTTAAAATCTGGCCAAGTTCCCCTTCCTTCATGAGCAGATTTTCCTCCAAAGCGCCGGAGATTTTCAACCCAGGTTGCGGGATTTCCCTGCTTGAACCGGAGCATCCTTTCGGATTAAACTTTATCCCGAACAGAGGAACGCAGACATGCCTGAAGCACTTATCTTTGAACTTTCCAAGCCAGGAAGAAAGGGCTATTCATTGAGGGGCTTGGATGTGCCCCGGAAAGGGCTTTCGGAAATAATTCCGGATAAGCTCCTGCGGAAAACCCCCCCGGCTTTGCCAGAGGTATCAGAGAACGAGATCGTGCGCCACTACCACAGGCTCTCGGCCATGAACTACCATGTGGACAAGGGCATCTATCCCCTGGGCAGTTGCACCATGAAATACAACCCCAAGATAAACGAGAGGGTTTCGCGGCTAGGAGGATTCCTCAACATCCACCCCCTTGCCCCGGCCGAGGCCGTCCAGGGAGCGCTCAGGCTCATGTGGGAGCTGGCGGAGTATCTCAAGGAGATCAGCGGGATGCACGCGGTTCACCTCCAGCCGTCCGCCGGCGCGCAGGGCGAGTTCACGGGCATGATGATTGTCAGGCGCTATCACGAGGATAAGGGCGATCCCAGGGAGATAGTCCTGATGCCGGATTCCGCCCACGGCACCAACCCCGCTTCCAGTGTCCTCGCCGGCTACAAGACGCTTCCGGTCAAGTCCGCCGAGGATGGCACCATATCCCTAGAGGACCTGAAGGCGAAGCTCACGGATCGTGTCGCCGCCATAATGATTACCAACCCGAACACCCTCGGCCTCTTTGAGAGGAACATAAAGGAGGTATCGGAGCTCATGCACAGGGCGGGGGCCTTGGTCTACATGGACGGCGCGAACCTGAACGCCGCACTGGGCTACATAAAGACCGCGGAGATGGGCGTTGATGTAATGCACTTCAATCTCCACAAGACCTTCTCAACCCCCCACGGAGGAGGCGGGCCCGGTTCCGGGCCGGTTGGCGTGGTGAAGGACCTGGAGCCATACCTTCCGGTTCCACGCGTCATCAAGGATGGCGACAGGTTTTACCTGAGCTGGGATTTCCCCAAGTCCATAGGCAAGGTCCACTCCTTCTACGGAAACTTCAATGTCTTCATCAAGGCCTACACATTCATAAGGATGGCTGGCGCTGAGGGGCTGAAGCGCATGTCAGAGGACGCTGTCATAAACGCGAACTACATAAGGGTTGGCCTCCAAGGGGTCTATGACCTGCATTACCCAGGAGTGTGCACCCACGAGGTAGTCTTCGCGGCGACAAACCTTCTCAGGGATTACGGCATAAAGACCCTTGATGTTGCCAAGAGGCTACTTGACCTCGGCTTCCACGCTCCAACCGTGTATTTTCCGCTCATAGTCCACGAGGCTCTCATGATAGAGCCAACCGAGAACGAGTCAAAGGAAACCCTTGACGCGTTCATCGGAGCCATGAAGCAGATAGCCAGGGAGGCAAAGGAGAACCCGGAGGTTCTGAAGCAGGCTCCGACCAACACGCCTGTGCGCCGCCTGGATGAGGTTAAGGCCGCAAAGGACCTTAATGTAAGGTGGATTCCGAAGGAGCAGGGTGCGTAGCCTTTTACTCGTCCTTCTGTCCCAAACCATGGAGCTCGTCTACGGCGGGGGAAAGGACTACGAGCTTTTTCAGAAGGCGAACTCCATGGTCGCTCAAGGGAGATACCGAGAGGCGATTGAGCTTTACCTTGAGGCAATACGTATTTACCCCAGCTTCAAAGAGGCATACAACAACATGGGCGTGGCCTACACCCTCATTGGAGACACGGCCAGCGCCATAAAGGCCTTTCGGGATGCCATAAGTATTGATTCTCTTTACATAGATCCTCTCCTGAACCTGGCGTCGTGCTACGCGGGTATGGGGTTTGGGGATTCCGCGGTGAAGTATTACAACCAGGTCCTAAAGCTTGACCCGGAAAACCCGAGCGCGCTCTCCGCTTTTGCTAGAGCCCAGGCGCAGGCCATAAACCAGAGCCAGTCCTCAGGCTCATCTGGACAAGGGGGCTCCGGATACGAGGCCTCTTCTGGCCAGGCCAAGCCAGGCCAACAAACCTCCGGCTCAGACAGGGGCAAAATCGGCAGGGACAAATCATCTGGAACCCGCTCCGGCGGAATAAAACCGGCTCCGGATGAGATAAAGGAAAAGGAGCAGGAGCTGGCGAAGGACCCATACAATCCCCAGTCCTACTACGATATTGCGGTCTTGCTTGACAAGGCAGGGCGCTACGAGGAGGCCATTGACTATTATATAGGCTTCCTTAACACCTCTAGCGGCAAGTCGGGATACGAGGCCATGCAAGAATTCGCGCAAAAGAGGATCAACGAGCTCGCGAAGGCCCTCAGGAGGAAGTGAGGTCCGCCTACGCTTTTACCGCTAGTATGTGTAAAACCCCTTCCCGGTCTTTCTGCCGAGCTCCCCGGCCTTCACCTTGTCCACGAGTATCTGGGCTGGCTTGAACTTCGGGTCTCCTTTTTCTTTGTAGATGTAGTTAAGGATGTCCACGACCACATCAAGGCCGATAAGATCGGCAAGGGTCAAGGGCCCCATCGGGTGGTTCATCCCGACCTTCATCACCGTGTCTATTGCCTCCGGCTCCGCCACGCCCTCCATGAGAACATGCGCGGCCTCGTTTATCATGGGCATGAGAACCCTGTTTGAGACAAAGCCGGGCGAATCGTTAACTATTGCCGGAACCTTATCCAGGCGCTCGGAGAGCTCCTTTATCACGGCCATTGTCTCGTCAGATGTTTCTTTGCCTTTGACCAGCTCAACCAGCTTCATCACGGGAACGGGGTTCATGAAGTGCATTCCGGCAACCTTATGAGGCCTCTTCGTTACCGAGGCGAGTTTGCTTATGGATATGGAGGATGTGTTTGATGTAAGGATGGCGTCCGGGCTGAGGATTGAGTCCAGCTTCTTGAACAGCTCCATCTTGGCGTCCTCCTTCTCCACTATTGCCTCAACAACCAGCTGGCAGTCCCTGAGCTCAGAAAGATCAAGCGTGGGCTTTATTCTGGCGAGCGCCGCGTCGCGATCCTCCGGCTTTATTACCTCCTTCTTGACCTGTCTATCAAGGTTCCCGGCTATGGTCGCGATGGCTTTGTCAAGCACATCCTTTGAGATGTCAACCAGAACCACATCGTAACCCTTGAGCGCGAAGACATGGGCTATACCGTTCCCCATGGTCCCCCCGCCTACAACTCCAACCTTTTTAATGTCGTCAGCTTTCATAGGGGGATAATTTTGAGGCAAAAGGTCGCGCCGGATCAAATAGCCGCGCGGGGCGCCTGTTGCCGATAACCAGCTAGGAGTTCCTCTTGATCCCTTCCTTGGCCCACTTATTGTTCGGGTCAAGGTTCAGGAGCTGTTTCCAGTATTCAAGGGCTTTTTCCTTGTCTCCCTTTTCCTCGTAAGCCCTGGCCTTGCGCTCCAGCTCACAAAGCCTGGCGTAAAACTTTGCCTTTGTGTTCTGGGGGTCATCGTTCAGGATCTGCTGGGCTATCCTGTAGGCCTTGTCAACATTGTGTTCTTCCTCGTAGGCCTTCTTCAGCTCCCCGACCTTGTCCAGCTTCGTATCAAGGGATATGGTGGGCTCGCCCACTCCGGGCAACTTGGGACCGCCGGATTCCAGGTTGAGTTTTTCTACGCTCGGAAGTTGAGCAGAAAGGTCAACAGAGGGCTTGCCCAGGCCAGAAGAGCCGGTTCCGAGGCCCGTTGTCTTGCTTATGTTTATCGTGGGTTCCGTCATCTTTACTTCGGGCTTCTTCACCCCAAGCTCGGTATAGCTCGGCACTGATCCCGGTGCGGTCTTGCTCTTCTGGGCGATGGCGGTCAGCTTCTCCTGACGCTGTGCCGGGGTTTCCCTTTTTGCGGATTTTATGGCTTGTTCAAGGGCGAGGAGCTGGGGGTGATCCGGCGCCCTCGCGAGGGCCATAGAGAGAACGCTCAGCGCCTCCTTGTCCTTTCCCTCAAGATACAGCCGCTTGGCGTCGTTGTAGGCGTCCGCGATGAACAGGGTTCTCATGATGTCGTCGTAGAGGTAGGCTATATACCTCTCGTCCCTGAACTCCGGCTCCGCCATAACCGCCTCAAGCGTGGCGAGGGCCTCGGACAGGTTACCCTGGGTCACCAGGGTCTCTGCCCTTGCAACCGATCTCCATCCCTGAAGGTATTTCTGGCTCCTCGTTAGCCATTCTGTTGCCTCCGGATCGTTCTTTTTTATGGAGAGGGCCTTCTTGAAGGATGCCTCTGCCCTACTGTATTCCCTTACCCTGCCCTCTGTCTCGGTTATGAACTGCGCTGAGGAGAAGGCGGACTTGCCGCCGGATATGGCGTTGGTGTAGGCCTGAGCCCTTTGCTGGAAGAACAGGAATACCCCTATGCCGACCAGGATTATTGCAACCGCGCCTATTGATGCCCAGACCGCTATTGGAACCCTTTTGCCGCCGCGGGAAGCGAAGACCTCGCTCTCTGATTTTTCGGCTGGATCTATGAAAAGAAGCCTTGTCTTTCCTATGACGAGCTCATCCCCTGAGGCCAACCGTGCCCTTCCGAGAAGGGGTTTCCCGTTGATGAGGACAGGGTTCTTCCCGCCAATATCCTCAACCTCAACCTTCTCGTTGATGATGTGGATCTGCAGGTGTCTCCTGGATATGTAAGGATCGTCCACCCTGTAATCCGCATCCTCGCCCCGGCCAAGCGTTCCGGGGCCGCTCACCTCGTAGACTGCGCCCATCACCGGACCTGATAGCACCTTGAAGTAGGGGAGCTCCTCCATCGGCAAGAACTGCGTGGCCTGAGAGCCCTCCTCCAGGGCAACCGGTATCTCTTTTACCAGGAGCCTGCCACCCAGGAAAACAATCTTGTCGCCCTCAAAGAGGAGCACCTCGCCCATAAGGGGCTTATCGTTGACCTTGATGCCGGGGTGCTTTACCGCTAGGAAATAGCTCTCACCCTTTCTCTCTATTACCATATGTTCGGGGGCCAGGGTAGCGATCACCAGATCTGAGGTCGGGGCCGAGCCTATGGTGAATGGAACCTTTTCAACCGTAACCTCTCTTTCCACGCCAGAGTAAGGCAGTTGTAATACCAGCTTCATTTCTTTCACCTCCTAGAATCCTAGGGGTAGGCCTATATTATAACTGATTTCCCATGGTCAGGCAAGAGGGCAGGAGGTTTTTCCAAGTGGCGGCCGGGAATTCTCATGCGGGATAATATGAGGGTGAGCCGGATCCGGAATTTCTCAATCATAGCCCACATTGACCACGGGAAAAGCACCCTCGCGGACAGATTTCTTGAGATAACCGGGACCCTGAGGCCGGAGGAGATAACCGAGCAGACCCTTGACTCCATGGAGCTTGAAAGGGAGCGCGGAATAACCATAAAGATGAAGGCCGTGAGGATGGAATACAGCGGCTACATCCTTAACCTCATAGATACCCCCGGCCATGTTGACTTTGCTTACGAGGTATCTCGCTCGCTCGCGGCCGTTGAGGGCGCCGTGCTCCTCGTGGACGCCTCTCAGGGGGTTGAGGCGCAGACTGTTTCCAACCTTTACATGGCGCTTGAGGCTAACCTTGAGATAATTCCGGTGATCAACAAGATAGACCTGCCCACCGCTGACCCAGCGAGGGTAGCGGCCCAACTCAGGGAGCTCATGGGGCCCTCGGAGCCTCTTCTGATATCGGCGAAGGAAGGAAAGGGGGTTCGGGAGCTCCTTGAAACCATAATAAAGAGGGTTCCGCCTCCGGGTGGATCGGCCGAAAGCCCCCTGAGGGCCCTCATATTTGACGCGGTATATGACGATTACAGGGGGGTCATACCTTACATCAGGGTTTTTGATGGCGAGATAAGGCCCGGCATGAGGATAGCTTTTGCTTCAACCGGAAGGGAATACGAGGTCACGGAGGTGGGTTTTTTCAGGCCGAACATGCAGAGGACAGATTCCCTCGGCCCCGGAGATGTGGGTTACTTTGTCGCCGCGATAAGGGATATATCCGAAGCGAGGGTTGGAGACACGGTGATTGACGCCAGCAAGCCTGACACCGAGCCCCTTCCGGGCTACCGGGAGGCCAAGCCGATGGTCTACGCTGGGCTGTATCCGGTCGCGCCAGCGGATTTTCCCGAGCTCACCAAAGCACTCGGAAAATTGAAGCTCCAGGACGCGGCGCTCTCCTACATCGGCGAGCACTCTCCGGCCCTCGGTCCTGGCTACCGTTGCGGATTCCTGGGGATGCTCCACCTTGATATAACAACTGAGCGCCTGGAACGGGAGTTCGGCCTGGATATAGTGGTAACAACCCCTACTGTCCACTACAGGGTTAAGACAAAGAGGGGTGAGATCGTTGAGATAGAAAGGCCTTCGGATTTCCCCGATGACCCAGCGGTTGCTGAGGAACCCTATGTCCGCCTGAACATAGTAACCCCGTCGGAGCACCTGGGCCCGATAATGGAGCTAGCGCAATCCAGGCGTGGCGAGCAAAGGAGCTTTTCCTTCCTTGATCCCGGCCTCGCCATGCTTGAATACGACATACCCCTTTCTGAGGTCATTTACGATTTCTTTGATAAGCTCAAAAGCGTTTCCCGGGGCTACGCCTCCATGGACTACGAGTTCATTGGCTGGAGGCCATCGGACCTGGTGCGGCTTGACATCCTCGTTGCAGGAGAGAGAATTGACGCCTTTTCGGCCGTAGTCCACAGGGATAGGGCATACAGGATGGGAAGATCAATATGCGAGAAGCTCAGGGCTCAGATACCCAGGCACCTCTTTGAGGTTGTCATTCAGGCCGCTATAGGCGGCAGGATAATAGCCAGGGAGCGAATAGCCCCCCTCCGCAAGGATGTTACCGCAAAGTGTTATGGCGGGGATATAACCCGGAAACGCAAGCTCCTTGAAAAGCAAAAGGAGGGCAAGCGCAGGATGAAGCGCGTGGGGAAGGTGGATGTGCCGCCGGAGGCATTCCTTGAGGTCCTGAAAGCCAGAGATCAGTAGGGAAATCCTTGTAGCCTGTGCCCTTATCCTTGCCTTAAAATATCCCGGCCATGATCCTTTGCCTTATCTCCCAGGTCCTGAACATCTGGGAACCTGTAGCTAAAATACCATGCACCCTGAATGACCTTGAGCCTGGCCCTGGCGTCTTCTACGGCGCGGATTCCCTGAACCGGCGGGTGATTGCTTTTGACAGCCTTGGCAATATCCTCTGGGAGTTTCCCATCCCTAAGGATTTAGGAGGGCCTTACAGTCTCAGCTGGCGGGGAGAACATATCCTTGTAGCGCTTGAGGGTTCTGTACTCCTTCTCGGGCCCGACGGGACGCCTTGCCAGGCCTTTGAGACTAGGGGCGCGCTCGTGCAACATGTGGCGAAATCCCTTGCCCATTACGGAGACCGCATCCTCGTGGTTGGCTACGATCCTTCGGACGGGACAGTTTTCCAGCTTTTCTCTCTTCATGGCAACAAAGAAGGCGCTTTCGGCCTGCCGGCTGATAGGTCAATTGCCGAGCTCTACCCAGGAGTATGCGCGCCGGTTGGGTTATCAGTGAGTCCGGATACCCTCCTTCTCTTCGCTGTCAACCCGTTCCATCCAAAAGGCATGCTATACGGTAGCGGCCGCTACCTGAATTCCGCTAAGATTCCCGTGGAGCTGGAGAAGGCCGCCGTGACCACCGACGGAGCTCTCGTTCTCAGGCAGGTCTATTCCTCGGCCTTCTCCGGCGATACGGTCTTTCTGTGCCTTTATGTTCCCCTGGCTGGAGCGCTCAAGGTCTTCCTTTATTCGGTTCCAAAGTGCAGTCTGCTCGCTACGCTTGAGGCCCCGCAGGGCTACCAGATGGCGAACAGGCTCTTGAGGGTGGAGGGGGACTGGCTTCTTATGTGGGGTGAAAAAGGGGTTTGGAGGACAAAATGGAGATAGCGAACCTCGCAATAGGTGTAGCCCTTATAAGCGGGGCAAAGGACACGCTCTCGGCGCTCATCGGAAAGGGTGAGAAGGCCGAAAAAGGACTTTCTTTTGACCGGGCATACTATACTATATAGAAACAGGATACGCCTTAAAGGCCGCCGGCAAGAAGAGAGAGGCCGAGGCCCTTTACAAAAAGTCCACGGGGGCGGAACAGACAGAGTACACGCTATCGCCTTTTGCATTATACTTTGAATCTTAGCTTTGAAATCCGGCGAAAAAAGCCCCCTTTCCCTTCTCTTGGGCTTTGCGGCCAGGCACTGGTTCCTTTTCGCGGCCTCGTTTCTCATGGCCCTTTTGGCCTCGCTCGCTGAGGGCGTCGCGGTCGGAACCCTCTCGCCCCTCCTGCGGGTCCTCTTCGGCCAGGAAGGGCTTCCGCCGTTCCTCTCGGACCCCCGTCTTGCTTGGCTCGGAAACCTTATAAAAACGCACATCCTCGGGGTTAGCCCCATGCTCGCCGTGGCCCGGCTGGCGCTCTTTATGATCGCACTTTACGGGTTAAAATCCCTCTTTACCTACCTGCACCGGGCCTGGGCCGCGGCCGTTCAGGAGGGGGTAACGAGGGACATCAGGGACGAGCTCTTCCGCAAGCTCATGCGCGTGAGCCTTTCGGCTCTCTCCAGGCTTTCCTCGGGGGACATCATGGCGAGGTTTTCCTCCGACGCGGAGCAGATAAAGCGCGCCCTGACGGACGGGTTCTTCGTGGTGGTTCAGGAGGGGCTCAAAGGGGTTATCTACCTGGCTATAGCCTCTTTGGCGAGCTGGAAACTCCTTCTCCTCTCACTCTTTCTGGTGCCGATCTCAATAATACTCATAGCTTATGTGGGCCGCAAGCTCAGGAAGCGCTCGGGTCGGGCTCAGGAGAGGATGGGCGATATGAGCAGGTATCTCTACGAGGTCCTCTCAGGGATAAAGGTGGTTAAGATAAACACCCAGGAGGACGAGGAGGCAAGGCGTTTCGCAAGGCACAATAGGGCATACTTCTCCTCCATGCTACGCCTGTCGTGGATGGCGAACCTCGGGCCGCCCCTCACGGAGTTCCTCACCGCTATAGTGGCGGCCGGAATGCTTCTTTACAGCGCGAACCTCATATTCCTGGAGAAGAGCCTTTCGCCTGACCAGTTCATGGTTTTTCTGGTTTCAGCGCTTTCCCTGATGCGCCCCCTGAAGATGCTTTTCCAGGCAAACGCCCCTATTCAGCAGGGGCTCGCCTCCATGGCGAGGATCGGTGCTGTCCTTGCGGTGCCTGAGGAGCAGAGGGCAGGGAGGGAATTTACGGGCATCAAAGAGGGGATTGAGATCAGGGAGCTCTGGTTCTCCTACGACCCGGGCCACCCAGTCCTCAAGGACATAAACCTCTTCATAAGAAAGGGAGAACGCCTGGCGCTCGTGGGGCCTTCTGGCGCAGGCAAATCAACCCTAGCTGACCTTCTTGCGGGTTTCGGCACCCCAGAGAAGGGCGAGATACTCGTGGATGGCGTTCCGCTTTCCGAGTTCTCCATAGAGTCTTACAGGAGAAAGGTTTCCCTTGTTCCACAGGAGACATTCCTTTTCTCAGGCTCTGTCTTCCAGAACATAGCCTACGCGAAGCCCGATGCTGATGTTGCATCTGTAATACGAGCCGCAAAGGACGCTTTCGCGCATGACTTCATCCAGGGGTTGCCCCAAGGATACGATACTGAGCTTGGAGAGCGCGGCGCGAGGCTATCCGGGGGCCAGCGCCAACGTATAGCCCTAGCCAGGGCCCTTCTTAAGAACCCGGAGCTCGTGATCCTTGATGAGGCTACCTCATCCCTTGACTCAGAGTCAGAAGAGGCGGTGAAATCAGCCTTTGAAAGGGTGCTCACGGGCAGGACATCCGTGATAATCGCGCACAGGCTCGCGACCGTCCTTTCCGCTGACAGGATAGCCGTTCTGAACGAGGGAAGGCTCGTTGATGTGGGTTCGCACTCGGAGCTTATGGAGAGGTGCCCTCTATACAGGAGGCTATACAGATTGCAGTTTGAGGTGGGCGCGCGTTATCCTTAACCCCTCTAGGCCGTATTTGAGTATTCCGCGCGAGCTCAAAATCCAAAGCTACCCAAAATCCAAGAATGAAAGCTGATATAAAGCTACCGTAGAGCTCTGTATCCCTTGTCGTGTAAGGAAGACAACCTAATTGATGATTCCACGATCCGGGTGTTTGGTTCTGAAGAAGGGCATCTTCTCTTCCTTGGGGGTTAATTTTGAGATAGACGAGGTGCGGCTCGTCCGCGCCTCCCGAGAGGCTCACGGCCTTTTTCAGACAATCCGTTGGGATTGATAGAGAGAAGGGGCCGCGGCATACCTCATGGTATCTCGCTCGTTAAGGGGTTGTGCTTGTATCTCAGCCTCAGGGGCTTGCCTTTCTCGTAAGGCCTCCCACGCGATAGTATCCTCTCTATGGTTGAGCGAGAAGCGAAGGCCATGAGTTCCTTTACCTTCCGGATCAAACCTGTGGCCGTGCAGTTCCTTGAGGGGGATGATCCCGCTCGGAGAGGCCTTTAGGTGTGCGGAGGAGGGGTAATTGAGGAGCTCCTCTTCCCTTTCCCCTTTGTTTCTTTCTGCCTGATAGTAGCCTTATAGAGTGTTTCCTGGACTCCAGTTTCATCGCCTTGCGCATAAGACGGAGGGCTTTGGGTAGCTATAATTATGAGCTAGCGCGTATTCTTGAAGCGGGCCGAGGCTTTCGTTTATAATAACTTTCTCAACAGAGGAATTCTCCTATGCCAGAGATAATCGTGCCAGGCGAGGAAAGCGCGACGACTAGCCGCGAGCTCCTGATAACGAAAGAAGAGCTCTCCGCGGCAGAGGAAAGGGTGATAAAGATCCTTTCAAAAAGGGTCAAGGTTCCGGGCTTCAGGCCCGGCAATGTGCCGCCAAGCGTCGTGAAGGCAAGGTTTGGCGATCTTGTTCAGCAAGAGGCCATTGAGAACGCCATAAACGAGAAGGTCAAACAGGAGCTGGCGGGTGCGAGGCCGCTTGGCCACATAAATGTCACGGAAATAAAGAGGCAGGAGGATGGCTCCCTCCGCGTCAGGGTAGAGTTTGAGACCGTGCCGGAGGTTCGGCTTCCTGACCTCTCTCGGATAACTGTTGAGAAAAGGGTCATAACCGTATCCGATGTGGATATAATTGAGCAGTTGGAGGCAATCCAGAGGTCCCTCGCAACGGTTGCGCCGGTTGAAACCAGAGGCATAAGGGAAGGGGATACCGTTATAGCGGAGATGACCGAGTTTGATCCCAGGGGGGAGGTCACATTCACCGGAAAGGTGTCAATACATTACGCGAGGGACGAGCTTGATCCGTTCCTCTACGACGCGCTTGCCGAAAAGCGCCCAGGCGACGAGTGCGAGATAAGCGTTGTGGCGGAAAATGAGATGGGGGAACACGAGGAGCGGAAACAGCATTACAAGGTAATCTCGGTCAAGGAGGTAATCCTGCCGCCGCTGGACGATGAGTTCGCGAAGGGCCAGGGCTACGAGACCCTTGAAGCGATGAAGGAAGAGATAAGGAAACACCTTGAGGAGAGGGTGGAGAGGGAGTTGGAGAACGAGTTTGAGTGGAGGGTGATCAAGGCGATATACGAGGCGGCGCCATTTGAACTTCCCCGCTCGCTCGTTCAGAGGCGCTATGAGTCCATAAAGGACGATGTGAGGATAGAGTCGCCGGACGGCTCCCCTGTCCCGGAGGAGGTCCAAAAGGAGCAGATAATGAAACTGGCGGAGGACCTCGTTAAAAGGGATCTCATCCTTGCAAAGACAATAGATGAATACTCAATCAAAGCAACTGATGAGGACATAGAGAAGGAGATAGCCGAGATGGCCGCAGAGCGGAAGATGACCCCCGCTGAGTTCAGGAAAAAGGCCGAGAAAACAGGGGACCTAGAAAGGATAGCATACATAGCCACCCTTAAGAAAGCAATGGCCTTCCTGAAGCAGGCCGTTCACACGGAGATAGTTTTCCAGTAGGAATTTACCTGCTCTAACCTCACGGTAAGGTGACTTGAGACTTGGGGATGGTATGTATTGAGGTGAGATCTCACACCTCCCGGTGTATTTAAAGGAGTGCCCAAAGCTCTTACTGACAGGCCTTTTTCTCAGCTTTCTTAGCGAATATCAGCCAAAGCCGCGCTCATGGTTGTACCACCGTTTTGACCCTATAAGCTCTTCCTCGGTAATTCAGGACCGCGATATAGACGCCTCCGTCCTGCTCGAACTTTACCTCGTGCTCTCCGGCCTCACTGAACCCGTGAATAGGCCTCGCGACAAGCCTCCCCGCGGCGTCGTAAACCGATAAACTCGCCTGAGAAGCCACGGGCAGGAAGAATCTTATACTCTTCCCTTTCGCTATCAACCAAGCTTCGCTCGTAGGAGAGGGGCTCTCGTTGTTGTCCAATGCCCTGCAAACTAGGGTCTGAACGGGTGCCGGGCTGGCGGTTATTGGGGCAGGGGTCTGGGTGGCCGGCGTAAAGGCGGCCGTTGAGGGACTGGGAGAGGTGACCGTTGGGGTGGGAGAGGTCACCGTGGGGGAAACGAGCCCCCCTATGCAGGTGTTCCCTGAGGCGTCGTATTTGATAAGGATGAGGTCCCTTGGGTCTCCCCCTGCGTTCCAGCTGTAGGTCACGCCAGTTATTGCGAATCCGGCGTCAGAAGTCTGGATTAGTTGATAAGGGCCCTCGTATGCGGAACCGCCTACGGCCTTTGTCCACTGGTAACTCCCATCTGCGTCAAACTTGGCGAGGAAGATGTCGTCGTCGCCTGCACCGTAGCCATACAGTTCCCCAGTGATGAGGATGCTTCCATCAGAGGCAACGATCACATCATCGCCATAATCCCAGTCGGCTCCCCCAAGGGTCCTCGCCCAGAGAAGGTCCCCGCTGGAGTTAACCTTTAGGAGAAGGGCGTCAGAACTTCCCGCGCCCCAGCTCCGTGTATTGCCGACTATGACGAACCCCCCATCAGGGGTCCGGGCGATTCCCACACCCGATTCGTCAGCTGTCCCGCCGTATGTCTTCGTCCAGAGGAGGTTCCCCGACTTATCAAATCTGCACAGGAGGACATCCCTGTTGCCCGCGCCGAAGGAATTGGTGTATCCAACCACAGCGAGCCCGGAGTCGGGAGTCTGGACAAGGTCATTGCCCGTCTCATAGGCCCCATTGCTCGTGTTCCCGACCCACCTGGCCCAGAGCAGGTTCCCTGAGGCATCAAAACGGGATATGTAAAGGTCAAACTGGTAAGTGGTGCTACGCAACCCGCAGATGGCAAACCCGTTGTCCAGGGTCTTGATTATTGGTGCAAATGAGCCGAGCTCTCCGCTCCCGTATCTCTTTGACCACTGAAGGTTGCCCAAAGCGTCATACTTCGCTATAAACTTGTTCGTTCCGCCGCTGGCATCGCTACAATATCCGGTTATCGCGAAACCCCCATCCGGGGTGAGAACGATCCCGCAAGGGTCCTGGCCGTCCGAGCCTGAGCCGAGCATCCTGGTTGTCTTTGTCCAGAGGAGGTTCCCCGAGGCGTCAAACTTCGCGAGGATAACCTCAAACAGCGCGGAGGAGAAGGAGTTCGTCTCTCCAGCTACCAGGAATCCGTTGTCAGGGGTCTGAACCACTGAGTAGCCATATTCCCAGCCGGTTCCGCCCAACGCGGTCACGAACTGGGAATACTGGGCCATCACGAGGCCCGCCATACCAAAGATTCCAAGAACATACCTGATCATGGTAAAACCTCCATTTGTTTCATTTTACCACCGCCCTTCCTCGGTATTGCCCCGCTTGCCAGATGTAAACTCCAGTTTCAAGAGGGATCCGGCTCCGGCCCCCCTGAAGCTCTCCGGAGTAAACAACCCGGCCATCGACCGAGTATATCCTTATGTTCATGATCCCAAAGGAAACGAAGAGTGCGCCGCCGGGAACCGGGACACACCTTATCCAGATTGTGCTGTCGCGGGCAGGGGACTCCTCAGCGTGCAGGGGCTCGCACACATCCGTTATTGGCTTGGTAACCGTTGAAACAATGGGGGTAGGGGTCCTACTGTAAGGGGAACAGCTGGTCAGGCCGGCGAAGAGAGGCGTGATGCTCGGAGAGACAGCATAAACCGTCGGCGCGCAGTCTGCGACGCAGTTAGGGTAGTTTCCTCCCTGATCCAAGCGCATGACCAGGAATTCGTTCTGGGTTCCAGCGAATCTGCAAAGAAGCACACAACCTTCGTCCACTGTTGGGCCTACCCCAAAGGCTTTGTCTTCACCCGGTCCCCCGAATGTTCTGGCCCAGAGAAGGTTTCCCGAGTATGGCTCTATCCCAACGACCATGAGGTCCTGGCCGGATCCCCAGCTTGTGCTGTAACCTGCCATGATGATGGTTCCTCCCAGGGATTGAGTCATGGCCAGAGCCACATCTGAGCCAGTCCCCCCATAGGTTTTAGCCCAAAGGAAGGTACCATCCGAGGAGAGCTTCACTAGGAAAAAGTCCTCCGAACCAGCCCCAAAGCTTGAGGTGTAGCCTCCAACCGCGAGCCCTCCGTCCGGTGTCTGAACTACGGAGAAGGATTCTTCCCGAGCGGTTCCTCCGATTTTACTAGCCCACTGGAAGTTGCCGGAGCCATCCAGCTTGACGATGAGAAGATCGCTAGAAGTCCCCCCTGTTACGCCGGCAAGAGCATACCCTCCATCCGTTGTTTGAATCACGGAATTACAGAAATCGTAGGAGTCGTAACCGAACGCCCTGGCCCACTCCAAGTTCCCCGAGGGATCGAGCTTCAAAAGGGCAAAATCGTAAAGATTGACAACCCCCAGCCAGAGTCCTCCAACCGCGTAGCCACCGTCAGAGGTCTGGATTATGCATCTGCCGTATTCCTGAGCCCCCAACCCGTAATCCCTTGCCCACTGGATGTTTCCTGAAGGATCGAGCTTGAGGACCACGAAGTCATCCTCGCTGGCTGACCAGGAGTGCGATTCTCCTGTGATTGCCAAACCCCCCTCGGAGGTCTGAGTAATAGAATAAGGAGCATCGTAAGAGGACCCAGCGTAGGTTTTCGCCCAAAGGGGGTTGCCGTAAAGGTCTAGCCTTACCACGAGAAAATCATCGTAATTCGGGTTTGTGGGCGCTGTGAACGCGTAGCCGCCGTCGGATAGCTGAACCACGCACTTGCTCCGGGGGAACCCTATGTGATAAGCGGTGTCACTCCCATAGCTTTTCGCGAACAGGGGTTGGGAGATTATCGTGCCTGCGGTTATGAAAAGGTTTATCATAACAAAACCTCCGTTGTTTCTAAAGAGAAACTGGGCCAGCCGGGGCTTATAGGTAGGAGGTGCAAGATTCCCACAGCCGGCCCTGGTTTCATTTTACCACCACCTTTCCTTTGTATTGCCCCGCGTTCCAGAGGTAAACTCCCTGTTCAAGATGTATCTCGTTCCGGCCCTTCACAAGGTCACCGGAGCAAACGAGCCGTCCGTCAACTGAGTATATTCTTACGAGCAGGTCCTGGTCCGAAAGGAGAACTAACCCGCCGGGCACTATGCTCACAATTACGCCCGGCCTGATGCTCCCTGGGTTGTCCTCTTTAACCTCGTAGGCAGGCGGACACACATCCAGCAAGGAGTAGCTGAGGGCGGCAACGCTGACTGTCTGGCTCACGACCGATGGGCTACAGGGCGCGCCAAGGGTGGGAGAGGAGACGCTCAGGGAGGGCACATTCACCGAGGGGTAACAGGATTCAACACAGCCCGGATAGTCACCGCTTCCGCTCATCTTCAAGATGAGGCAATCTTCTACCCCACCAAAGCTTGCGCTGAACCCAGCAACAGCAAGCCCCCTGTCAAGGGTCTGGGTTACGCTGAAACCTATGTCGTAATCTGTTCCCCCGAAGGTTCTTGCCCAGACAAGGTTCCCGGCATCATCAAGCTTACCCACAAAGTAGTCCTCCTGCCCTATGCCGAAGCTCATCGTAGTGCCCGCAAATGCAAAACCCCCATCAGTGGTCTGGACTATGGAACGGAGCCAATCATCGCTCGCACCTCCGAGGGTTCTTGCCCAGACCATGTCCCCGTCCGCGTTCAACCTTATTATCAGGGCGTCCTCAGAGCCGGCGCCGAAGCTCTCAGTCCATCCGGCGACCACGAAGCCTCCGTCAGGGGTTTGGATCACGGGCTCGATCCGGTCGTAATTTGTTCCTCCGTATGTTTTGGCCCAGATGGTATTTCCGGATTGATCCAGCCTCACGAGGAGGGCATCCGAGGAACCAGCCCCGAAGCTCGTGGTGAACCCCGCGGCCGCAAACCCTCCGTCGCCGGTCTGGATGATTGACCAGAAGTAGTCGCCTCCGGTTCCCCCATATGTCCTTGCCCAGATTAGGTTTCCGGAAGGATCCAGCTTCAGGATTATGGGTTCGTCTTGGCCCGCGCCAAAGCTAGAGGTGGCGCCAGCAACAGCATAACCCCCGTCAGAGGTCTGAATGATGCTCCAGGCCATCTCTTCCCCGGTCCCCCCATATGTTTTTGCCCAGGTGAGGTTTCCGGAGGGGTCAAGCTTGAGAAGGAGAATATCCAGGTCGCCCGCGCCAAAGCTGTTTGACCACCCTAGGACAGCGTATCCGCCGTCCGAGGTGCAGATTATGTCCTCGGCCCAATCCCAAACGGGGCCCCTGTACTCCTTTGCCCAAAGGATGCCTCCGAGTTTATCCAGCCTGAGAACCAGGAAGTGATAAGGCCCTCCTGGGCCCCTGGCGCCCGCCGCCACGAATCCACTGTCCGGGCTCTGGACTACGGAGAAGACCCCTTCGTTGTAGGATCCCCCTCCGTATGTCCTTGCAAAGACCGCCTGCGAGACCAACGCTATCGTAGCAATCATCCTATACCTCCTTTGACGCTTAGCTTTTATATGATAAAGAGAAAGCTCAAAAAAAGCTCAAATCTCCTCCCTGACATCTCACACCTCTCCCTCTGGTTTGCGATTGCCAGAAAAGAAATTTGGAATAGATCCGAAAACGGGCACTTTATCAGATCGCCGCGTGAGCGAAGCGCGATTGCACTCTATTGTATACGTTATATACAGTATGAGGCCTCTTAGCCTAGCTGATGTGAGCCAGCTCTAATATCGGAGAGATTTTCATTGGGGCGGGGATATATTTTCATCCAACACTGCTAAGGATTAGGGGTTGAGGAAGTGTGAGATCTCATATCTCCTCCGAATTGCGGGTATCATTCCCCTGGATTTATACTTTTTTCATGGGCAGTCTGGAAAGGGTTACCGAGGGCATGAGGCTTTTCAGGGAGGGGCGGATGAAGGAGCTTGATGACTATCTCGCGGTTTTGGGTAAGGAAGACCCCCTCGCGCACTCCTTCATGAAGTCCTGGGTGGCCGGCACAACCTCAAGGCCGGCCGAGGCCATAAGGGAAGGGACCAGGCTCCTGCCGAAGCTCACGGACGAGCCCATCTTGCTGGAAATAATGTTCACCAACCTCGCTATAGCTTATAGACAGATGGGCGATCTGAGCGTAGCAGAAAATTACTTCCTGAGGGTATGGGAGTTGAAGGAAAGGAGAGGGGACAAAGAGGGAGTTGCAAGGACAAAGCTGAACCTTTTCCACCTTAAAATGGCCAGAGCCGAATACGAAAGCCTACGCCATGAGATAGACTCCTTTCTGAAGGAAGTGGTTTCATCTTATAGGCCTTTTGCTCTTCATATAAGGGCAACCCTGGATCTCATTCTGGGCAGGCCAGAGCGTGCCTGGAGAACCATACAAGGGCTTTGTGAGAAAGAGGTTGAATCCAGGGACAGGATGATGTTCTTGGGTATCAAGGAGATTGCGGGCATCATTGCCAGGGTCACGGGGAGGCTGGAGAAATCCATGGAGCTTTACATGGGCGCGGCCGAGGGGTTCGTGAAATTGGGATCGCCTTACGCGGCCTTCCCGTGCGCGAAGGCGCTTCACCTCTCCCGTGTTGCGGGACTCCTGCCTCCACCAGATAGGCTTATAAGGGATTGCCTCAGGTTCTCCAGAAGGGGATCCCTCGGCGACATTGCGGCGGCGCAGGAGATCAGCGCTTTCCTGGCAAAGGAAGACTCTGGGGCCGTGACGCTACTCTTTGAGGCCGCCAGAGGCTACTCCAATGGTTATCACCCCATAGAGGCATTTCTCGCGGGAGCGCAGGCACTGGCGTGGGCGTGGGAGCTCTCCCATCCCCTGTTTTTTGAGGCGGCGAGGTTCTTGGCCCCAATGATACCCCTGTATCAGGGTTTCAAGGAGGACCCTTTTATAGGGCCGTTTCTTCGCAGGATCGAACCCCTTCTCTTGCCCGAATATGGCTCGGAATGCAGGAGAGGCATCAGGGCCCGTTTGATCGGCGGGCTAAGGGTCACTGTTGATGGAAAGGAGCTAAATCTTCTAGAATGGCAGAACAAGAAAGCATTTAGGCTTCTGATATACCTCCTTATGGCGCCGAAGCACAGGATTCCTGTAGAGCACCTCTGCTATCTCCTGTGGCCCAAGGAGAGGGGCGGCCGGGATATACGAAAGAGGCTTTACACGGCCGTGAGCTTTCTCAGAGGTAAGCTGGGAAAACCGGAGTATCTGGTCAAGAGATACGGCAACTATCAGCTGGAGAATGTCACAACGGATCTGGAGGAGCTAGAGGGCCTCGTGATCCGTGCGGAGGCTACGAGCCCCTACGAAAAAAGGGAGGAAATTCTGTCCAGCGCCCGGGCATTGGCGAGCGGGGAGCTCCTCCCCGAGATCACCGACGACGAGTATGTGGATGAATACAGAATATACTATAAAGGCTTGAAAAAGAGGGTTTTCAAGGACCAGTGAGCCGTATCACCTTACTATCTTTACGGTCTGCATCCCTTCTTCATACCTGAGGACAGCCATGTATATCCCTGGGGTTTCAAGCCTGGGCGCGAAAGCGTGCTCCCCTTGGCTCAGATAGCCATCCCAGAGGCTCTGGATGAGCCTGCCCCCTGCGTCGTAGATATCAAGGGCTATGCGCTGTTCCGAGGGTAGATACAGAGATAGCCTGCCGTCTGGCTTTACAGATAAAACAGGATTCGCTGGTGCGGTCTCGGACACATCAACTGGCGGGCATATGTGTTTGTAGGTGTGCGACCACGATCCTATGCTTACACCCGTAGAGACATTCAGGGTGTAGGAGGGTTGTGAAGGCGTCCAGCTTGCCGATGATGGGGATACTGAGATTACCGACGGAAACACCGTGGAATCTGCGCAATTGTAACCGTTTGTTTCAAGTTTCATAACCAGGATGTCATACGGGGTAGGCACGCCAAAGCTGCTTGTCCAACCGCACACGACCAGGCCGCCATCTGAGGCGTTGGCGATACCGGAACCGAAATCATCACCGGAACCGGTGCTGACCGCGGCCCAGGAAAGCGTTCCTCCTGAGGTAAGCTTGATGGCCGCAAGCTCCCAGTTGTTGGACCTGAAGCTGTAGGAATCTCCACCTATTGCGAAGCCGCCGTCTGGGGTCTCTACCACGGAGTAGGGATCATCCTGATTGGGTCCCCCTATAACCTTTGCCCATGAGAGGGTTCCGGTGGATGTCAGCTTGATCACGAACATATCCAGGCCCCCCGCTCCCCAGCTCTCGGTAACGCCCACGATTATGTATCCCCCGTCAGAGGTCTGTGCGCAAGCGTAACCGTAATCCTCTCCGGCGCCACCGATTACCTTAGCCCAATTAAGGCTACCATCAGAGGCGAGCTTCATTGCCACCACATCAGAAAGCCCTGCCCCCGCGCTGCTGGTGGAGCCGGTCAGGAAAAAGCCGCCATCCGCGGTGCGAATTATCATCTGCCCGGCCTCGCCGCCCGCGCCCCCATAGGCCTTTGTCCACAGCAGGTTCCCGTTGGTTCCGTCGAATTTCATCACATAGATATCCCCGTATCCATAGGAATCAGTAAGCCATCCGGTTATAACAACCCCACCGTCAGAAGCCTGGCAAACCGAGAGAGCATCAAGGAAATCAAGTGGGTTGGATATCTGTTTACCCCAGATCTTTCCGCCGGAGGAGTTCAGCTTGAAAACTAACCCGTCTATAAGTCCCTTTCCTTTTGCCTGACTCATGGAAAGCTGGCTGACGGCCATTCTCCACAAGGTACCCTTGTCCGTATTGCCGGTTGAGCCACAGCCCGCATAGCCTCCATCTGAGGTCTGGACTATCTGGAAGATGTAGTTCCACTGCATTGTTCCATAGCCCGAGCCGCCCCACTGGGGCACGCCCCCGGCGTCTATCTTCAGGAATCTCAGGTGGTAGAGCTCGTTCCCGGAACCCGCGAGGATGTATCCTCCATCGGAACAGGGTGATATGTTATACATTACCTCGTTGGTGGTTCCGGCAGAGTAGGTCCTCGTCCAGTCAGCTGACCACCCGAGGCCCGCCATCACGCTTGCCAAGCAAAGAAGTTTCTTCATCGTTCACCTCCGTGTCTCAGGTTTATATTATACGGCTCAAGGTAAAGAAAAGGTAAAGAAAAAATTACCCAAGCTTGATCCGGCATGGGTTTAAGTGCTAAAATATTCGGGATGGACTGGCACAAGCTTTTCGTGAAGGCCACGGATCTCGCTGACAGCGGACAAAGCAATGAGCTTGCGAGGTTCCTGGCCAGCGTGGAAAAAGAGCATTCCGACGGCAAGCTCCTCAGAGTGCTCCTTGAAATTCGTGAACGATTCAAGTGCCACGAGATAGGCAAGGCCCTTGCTCTCTCCACGAGGCTCATCCCGAAGACCGACAATGCCTGGTTTCTTTCCACGGCATATTATTACAGGTATCTTGCCCTTCGGAATCTTGGGAACACCGTCTCCGCGGAGGAGGCTCTCAGGAAAGCCATAGAGCTTGGACTGGATAAAAAGCGGGGTCTCAGGGAAACCGTGGCACTACTTTTTTTCTCCGAGAGACACGCTGAGGCCAGGGAAAAGCTCGGGGAGCTCATGGGGATGGCCCCTGAGTGGGACGAAGCCCTTCTCCTGGATGGCATACTCTCGGTTATAGAGGGGAACCCCAGGCGCGCTGTGAGCGCAATAAAGAGGGCGCTGGCAGGTCAATGCGCCCCTGGAAGCCAAATAGGACTCTGGGAAGCTATGGGCCAAGCCATGAGGATGCAGGGACGGTTCAAGGAGGCCGCGGAGGCCTACCTGAATTCCTTGAACCAGTGCTTGGCCTTGGGGAATGCTTACGCCATATTCCCCTTGAGCAAATACTACGAGATGCTCGCGATGGGCGACGCGGATGAACTTCCCTCGGAAACCCTGAGGAGAGTAAAGGAGCTTGCCAGGAAGGGAGGCCCAGCTGAGCACGGCGCGTTGAAAGAGCTCTCCGGATTCCTCGCGTGGGCAAAAGGCGATCTGGGCGGTGCGGCCAGTCTCATCCTGTCCGCGGGAAAGAACTACAGCGCGGGCGCTCAGCCTTTTGAGGCCTTCTTGGCGCACATTAGGGCTGCGTTTCTCGCGAAGAGAGCGAAAAGCAACCTCTTCTGGGAGGCTTTGGATTACCTTTTGCCCAGAATGAACCTTTATGTCGGCTACATTATGAATGACGTCTATTACTCTGATTTTGCCAAAGGAATCCTCCTGCCACTTTTAAACGCAGAGCTGTCCCAAAGGCCGGAACTGCGCTTTTTACTGTTGGGACAAATGAGGGTTGAGGGTCCTGTGAAACTATCTTCCTGGGGTTCAAGGAAGGCGTTAAAACTCCTGAAGTATCTCCTTCTAAACCAAGGAAAGGGGATTCAGTGGGAATACGCATCCTCGCTCCTGTGGCCAAGGGAAAAACCAGACTCAACCCGAAAGCACCTCAAGGTGCTCATAAGCATAATAAGGAAGAACCTGGGGCCTTTAGGAAGCCTGCTCGTATGCGCGAGGGGAACTTATGTTTTCCAGAGCGATCCCAGGGTTTGGATCGATGCGACCGAGTTCCAGGCCTTGGTCAGAGAGGCCGAAGCCCTATCTCACGATCCAATAGCCCAGATGAAAAAATATCTAAAGGCTCTTGATTTATACGGGGGAGAGCTCCTTCCGGAGGATCGCTACGATGGCTACATAGAGGAGCACAGAAACTACCTTCACGGCGCGTTCAGAAGAACCCTGACGAGGGCGGTGCGGATACTTCTGGATTCCGAGAGGAGGGTGGAGGCAGTGGAGCTGGCGGGGAGGTTCTATCTGATCTTTCCTATGGATGAAGTCGTGGCTAAGCTCTACATTGAATCGCTTTTGGCTGTGGGAAGAATTAGTGAGGCAGAGGGGGTTTACGAGGATTTCAAGAAAAGGCTCTGGGGAAAGCACAGGATGAAGCCGTCGTTTAAGATCTGACGCGTTTATTCCCCCCAACCTTCCTTCTCAGCCTCTCGTAATACTGCCTGTATTCATCAATGTAGGGGTCATAAGGGAATTCAGGTAAAAGCTCGCCCCTTGCGAGCTCGCGGGCACGGGCCAGGAGTTCTTCTCTTCTGGCTGATTCCTGGCATGAATCTGCAAACCTGATCAAGCTCTCCATCTCGCCGAGATCTGTCCACACATCCCCCTCTAACTGATAGAAATCGTGCTTTCTAACCAGGAGGGTGCGATCCCCAAGATTCCTGCGAATAACACTCACGGCTTCATAAAGCAAGACGGCATTCTTTCTAATGTATTTCTTTCTAGGCCAGAGAAGATAAAAGAGGTGATCGCGCGCCAACCGGTGCTTCGGAGATAAGAGCAGATAAACGAGGGCTCTCACGGCCTTCTTGTTATACCACTCAAACGGCCTTATTTCCCTTCCGTTTACCCAGATCTCAAAGCTGGCTATGAGATTGGCCCTTATTCCGGCTCCAACACCGTTAACCCTGACATCGGAGAGGAGAGGTTCTATTTTGGATAAAAAGCTTCCTAGGATCGGGTCTCGCCTGAAGCCGCGGTGCAGTGGAGCGAGAGGCGCTATGAACTTTAAGGCAATGGGGAAAATAGGGCTGTTTGTTCTCCAGGCTAAGAGTGCGGCTGTGGCCCCAACGAGAAAGGCTTCAATGGGTTGGTTTGCGCGGGAATAAGACACAGCCGCGTCATAAAGCCCCTCAGAGGCTTTGAAATCATCATCCTCAAGTAGGGCATCTATCTCCTGTGCCGCGGCTTGCTCGCCCCAGCTCCCCCTTCTGGCCAGAGCCAGACATCTCCTTATGAGCTTCCCGGGAGGAGGTTCCAAGCCAGCAAATCTGGATAGCTCCAGAGCCTTAGCGCAAGGAAAAGCGGAGTATGCGGAGCTGAACCCTGCATAGGCCTCAGCGGATTCTATAAATAACCTTCTGGCTTCCTCAAGCTTACCCATGAGCCTGTTTGCGAGGCCCTTGATCTCTATGCATTGACACCAGAGTATCTTTTCGGAGGATAACTCACTGAGAAATGTAAGTCTTCTCAGGGCCGAGTCCGGCCTTCCTCTAACGCACTCCACGATAGCTAGTAAATAGCCAGCGTGATGCCCGGCCTCCGTGGCTGATTCAAGGTTAAGTTTCGCGAGCTCAGAGTAAATGGATTCGTATTCTGCCCTGAGTAGCCTGTTGTAGAGGAGGTTTATTTTGGTGTTGATCGCGAGATACCCTATTCTCTCGCTTATTTCCAAAGCCTTCAGGATGTAGTTATCAGAGGCCTCCAATTCGCCCATGCCCCTGTAAGCCATACCCAAAGTGTTGAACAGGAATCTAACCAATCTGGAATCCCCGGAGACCCTGGACAGGAGCCTTCTCCCTTTCCTGGCGGCCTCAGGAAACCTAGATCTCACAATGGCGAAATAGGCTTCAAGGAGGGAGCGAGCCAAGGGGTCTTCCTCTTTCAGAACCCGGAGATAATCAGCTAGTTTCCCCGCATCGCCTTCCTTGGCGATGATCATCCCTGCTTCTACCCTTTCCCAGGTGTCCACCCGAATATTTTAGGGCAAATGGCCTCCAAAAATCAAGAGCAAGCTCAGTTTTCTTTTAGCTTTATTCTAGCAATCCCCGTAAAATTTTTACCATACTTATGGAGGTTTTATGATGGCAGGGCTTTTGATAAGCTTGTTGGTTGGACAGAACCTCTTCGCGAAGAGGTATACCGGGATGAGCTCCGATTGGGGACTCGCGGCGATAGCCACGCCTGACGGTGGCTGTTTGGTTGGCGGCTTTTCTGGAAGCACGGCCATCGCCATCAAGATCAGGGCGGATGGTTCTGAGGAGTGGATAAAGACCTATGGCCCAGGGGGAGTCTTTTACTCCCTTGCTCAAGCCTCAGACCAAGGGTATTTCCTTGCCGGTTACACGAGCTCTTTCGGGGCGGGATACTCGGATGTCCTTGTGCTTAAGGTAACTCAAGCAGGTGATGTGGTATGGGCCAAGACCGTTGGTGGGCCGGCCTATGACGATGCTTTTTCCGTGGCTTCAACCCTGGACGGAGGATGCATAGTGGCGGGATACCTCCAAGAGGCTATCGCTACCAATAGGTATGATTTCCTGGTTATAAAGATGAGCGCCTCAGGGACCCTGGAGTGGGCCAAAAAGATCGGGCTTCCCGATTCCTGCGATTGGTGTTGTTCAGTGGTTCAAACCCCTGACGGAGGATACGCTCTTGCCGGATGGACCGATTATTATGGAAGGAGGCGAGCTTTGATGGTCAAGCTCGGTGCGAACGGATCCCTTCAGTGGGCCAAGACATACTGGGCAGGTGGAGGTGACGGGCTTCTATCCATGGCTATCACATCTGATGGGGGGTTCATCCTAACGGGATGGACCGATAGTTTCGGACCAAGGAGCTGTTTTCTTCTTAAGCTCACCTCCTCAGGGGATATAGAGTGGGCCAAGACATTCCCCGGATACGGAGGGTGGTCCATAATCCAGACTATGGATGGGGGCTATGCCATTGGAGGATACACCACGGGCACGAGCTTTGATTTCCTCTTGGCAAGGTTCAGTCCCGCAGGAGACCTCCTTTGGGCCAGAACTTTCAACGGGGAGGCGGATTACGACTATTGCCACGCCATAACCCAAACCACGGACGAAGGCTATGTGAGCGTGGGATACGGTTATTTCTCAAGCGGCGGGAATGATTTTGAGGTTCTGAAGATCTCAAGGGACGGAGAATATCCTGGCTGCGTTTCAGATTACCCGGTAAGCGCTCAGCCGAGAAGCTACAGCTCCTCCTCGGTCGCCCTGAGCGTCTCAGACCCCTCGCTCACGATCACAACCCCAACCATAGATGTCTTCAGCCCAACTTTGATCATAAACGCCTTATGTCCGCCCCTGGGGAATGCAGAGGAACCCAGCACCTCCAAAGGGATAACTTGCTTCTTCGCGCCTGGCGGGCTGATCTTCTCAGCCCAGGAGGACACCGACATCAGGATCTATTCTCCGGATGGCAGGCTGGTTTGCTTTGAACGCCTCCACGGGGGCCAAAACAGGATACCCCTTGAGCCAGGAGCTTACCTGTGGATAGCTGGGCGATATAAGGGAAAGGCAATTGTAAGGTGATTTTAAGGAGGTTTTATCATGGCAGGGCTTTTGATAGCAGTAGGACTGTGTGAAGGTCTTTTCGGAAAGGCATACGGAGGAACCCAGAGGGATCTCTTTACCTGCGCGGTCCAGGATCCGGACGGAAGCCTCGTGATAGCGGGTTATACCGGCACCGCCGATGTTCTCGTTGTGAAGGTGAACCCATCCGGAACCCCTCTGTGGGCCAAAACCTTCGCTGGGCCTGGCTTGGACTATGCTCATGCTATAACTCGGACATCCGATGGGGGCTACGCTATTGCCGGCCACACGACCGGGATCGGGAACAAGGACTTCCTAGTTCTCAAGCTCGGTCCGGACGGCTCTCTGGAGTGGGCAAAGGCTTACGGAACCTCAAACGAGGAGGAGTATCCTTGCTCAATAATCCAGACCCCTGAGGGGGGATACGCGGTTACAGGAAGCGCGTACTTGAGCACCCACTACGATGCCATCCTCTTCAAACTACACCCTGATGGAAGCCTGGAATGGGCGAAGGATTTTGGAGATGCTGACCACGGGGATGGCCCTTGCGATATGATAATGACGCCGGACGGGGGCTTCGTGCTAGTGACTTATGCAACCTCGTACCCCAATAGCGAGTTCCGCCTGCTTAAGCTCTCATCCGATGGCTCCCTCCAATGGGGAAATGCTTACTGGGGGGCTTCTCCTACCCTAATCCTTCCTCCATATTCCAAACAGCGGATCAGGGTTTCATCCTCACGGGAAACCTTTACGGGTATACCTGTTGGATCATGAAGCTTTCCTCAGCCGGAAGCATCCAGTGGACAAGGAGGGTCGGGGGCTCTAATTTGGAGACGGGCTCCGATGTGGTTCAGGCACCGGATGGGGGGTATGTAGTAACAGGTGCAACCCGCAGCTTCGGCGCTGGAGATTACGATGTCTTTGCGTTCAAGCTCTCCTCTAACGGAGGTTCCCTAGAGTGGTTTAAGACATTTGGAGGAGCAGGGGAGGATCATCCTTACTTTCTCCTTCCAACGCTTGACGGGAATTACCTCATAGGAGGATATGTTTACAGCTATGGAGCGGGTAGTAGCGACGGTTTCCTCCTCAAGATACCCCCCAACGGGAGTTATCCCGACTGCGTGATTGATGCTGGCCCTACCGTTGAGGCGCTGTATCCCTCTTTAAATACCGTAAGCGTCCCGAACACAATTTACAACTTGACCTCCACCGATCTTGCTATAACTGTTGGGGATCCGAGCCTAACCGTGATGGATATCTGCCCACCTACAGATCTTGAAGAAGGCGCCGAAACGCGGCACCCGATAACATGCCTTCCTGTTCCCAGCGGCCTCCTTCTCATCTCCCGGGAAGAGATGCTCCCTCTGAGGATATACGCGGCCGACGGAAGACTCGCTTATTCCGGAGAGCTCCGAAGAGGTGAGAACCGGATAACTCTGGGCCATGGTGTCTATCTCTGGCAAGCGGGGCAATACAAAGGAAAAGCCATCGTGAGGTAGCCATCCTCTTTTTCACAGGCGCTCGTAATACTGCCTGTATTCATCAATGTAAGGGTCATAAGGGAATTCGGGTAAAAGCTCGCCCCTTGCGAGCTCGCGGGCACGGGCCAGGAGTTTTCCCTAGTTGCCTGAGATTCCCGTCTGTTTTTAGACCAAAGAGATACAGCGAAGATGCCCCCAAGCACATTTGGAGAAGGGATCCCGCCACGCCGCCGTGCTTGAGCCACGCCATCCCGATGGGTTAAAATATGTCCCTTGCCACCGTAGCTCAACGGCAGAGCGGCGCCTTCGTAAGGCGTAGGTTGTGGGTTCAAGTCCCTCCGGTGGCTATAGAGCTAGTTGAGTGTTGGTTTGGGGGTAATCGCCACGACCGTTCTTTTTTCCGGAATGAGGTATTTCCCGGCAATGCGAACAAGGTCTTCAGCGGTTAGCGAGGACAGCAGGGTTGGGTAGCGATTCAGGTATTCCGGATCCCCCGTTATCACCGCTGATTCGCCCAGGTAGAACCCCAGGTCTTCCGGGTATTCCCTCCTGTAGACGAGCTCCGCGAGGCACTGCCTTCTAGCCCTCGCGATCTCCTCATCCGAGATCCCTTCACGGATAAGCCTTTCCATTTCTGTATCCAAGGCCAGGCTGACATCGGCGGGGTCAACCCCTTTTTGTAGGACCAGCTCTATGACCAGGAGTCCGGGGTATCTGTTTTTTGTAACGAAGACCTGAACCGAGATTGCTAATTCCTTTTCTTTCACCAGGCTCCTGTATAACCTTGAGATTTTGCCGTTACCGAGGATAGCGGCCAACAGCTCAAGACCGGGCATATCAGGGTTAGAGGCCTCCGGCACATGGTAAGAAGCGAGGTAGACGCTTTCGGCCGTTTCCCTGTGAATGATCCAGACCCTCTCGCCGCATTGCTCGGGTTCAACCAGGCTCACCTCCGGAATCTCGCTCTCGGGGTTGGGCAGGTGGCCGAAATACTCCCTTGCCCAGGAGAAGACGCTGTCAGCCTTTACATCCCCCACGACGACGAGGGTCGCTCTTGAGGGCCAATAATATGTTCTGTAGAATTCCCTTACACCGTGAGGCGTGAACGAGTTTATGGAGAAATCCCACCCAAGGGTTGGGTTCCTGTAGGGGTGGACCAGATAGGAAAACGCCCAGAGGCTCTCATATGCTTCACCCATGATATCGTTCTCTGCCGTGAGTCTGCGTTCCTCCATAACAACATCCCTTTCAGAGTAGAAATTGCCGAATGTAAGGTTGAACATCCTGTCCGCCTCCATGGATATAGCCATCTTCACAGCCTCAGGCGGCACTACTGAGTGATACACGGTCACATCAAGGTCTGTCCAAGCGTTGTCCTCACCGCCAGTTTCCTCTATTTTTTCCGAGAACATATTCGCGGGGCCGGCCGAGCCGTTGAACATCAGGTGCTCCGTCATGTGCGCCATCCCACCCTGATCGTCCCTTTCGTTGACCGTGCCCACCCTATACCACATCTGGACAGCGGCTACCCCTGAAAAGGCCTCTTCCACGACCAGGACTACCATCCCGTTGTCCAGCGTATCGCTTTGGATGTCAACCGGCTCCGGGGCAAATGCGGCGCAGATGAGAAGGCAGGGGATCCGAATCACCTCAAGAAGGGCAACCGGGCCTAAAGGCATCCTTATAGTGTTTTATTCCATTGGGGGTCACGGATATCGCGTCAAACCTCACCTGGGCCCCCTCAAGCCCCATCTCCGCTATGAAACGCTCGGCAGTAAGGGTGAGGCGCCGGCGCTTGTTCTCATCAACGGATACAAGGGGTTCTGCTGTTGCGGATGCACTGCTCTTTACCTCCACGAAGACCAAAGTATCCCCATCCCACGCAATTATGTCAGCCTCACCGCCCCTCACGGTGAAGTTCCTGGCGATTATAACATAGCCCTTTGCTCTGAGAAACCTAGCGGCTTCCTGTTCAGCCTGTCTCCCAGCTCCTACAGTGCTTATGTCAGCCCTCTCCTTGCTCTTTGCCGGTTGTGTCGGGCTCAGGCTTCTCGGCCATGATCTCGGCATGGGTCTCAGGTGGAGCGGCAGGGCCGCTGAGCTCCTCAGGTAAGAGCCGCCTTTCCTTGAGCTTGGCGTGCTTTCCGATCTTGCCCCTCAGGTAGCCGAGGTTCGCTCGCCTGACCTTTGCCCTTTTTACTATCTCTATTTTTTCCACAGAGGGCGATACAAGGGGGAATATCCTCTCAACGCCTACGCCGGCGGATATCTTCCTGACCACTATGCTCTTTCCGATGCCCTTTCCCCTTTCCGATATGATCACGCCCTCGTAGGCCTGCAGGCGTATCTTTTCCTCCGGCTTCTTTGTCTTGGGGTTGATGCGGACTTCCTTTACCTTAACATAGACCCTCACCGTGTCCCCAGGCCTTACCTTGGGGAGGTCAGATCTGGCAAAGGAGGATTCAAGGTCCTTTATTAAGTCTTCCACGGTTCTTCTCCTCTTTTAGCGATTCCCGCAACAATTCCAACTCATCAGACCCCGGCCACTTCTTGACCAAGAGGTCTGGACGCTGACGCAAAGTATAAAGCAAAGCCTTGCGCCTGCGCCACCTTGCTATTGCCCGGTGATCTCCGGATAGCAGGACATCTGGCACCGAAAGCCCGAGGTATTCCCTGGGTTTCGTGTATGATGGATGGCCCAGGATTCCCTCCTCAAATGAGTCATCTTTGGCGGAGTCCTGGTCGCCTAGAGCGCCGGGCAAAAGCCTCGCTATAGCGTCCATGAGGATTATGCCGGGGCCTTCGCCCCCTGAGACCACGAAATCCCCGGCGGAGAATTCCCCATCCGCCCACCGGAGAACCCTCTCATCAATATCCTTGTATCTGCCGCAGACTACAACGATATGCTGTTGTAGCGAAAGCTCCCTTATCCATTCCTGGCAGAGGACCCTGCCGCGGGCGCTCGCTACGAGAACCAGGCCGGGTTCGTCCTGCGTGGCGTCGGTTATCGCTCTTATAAGCGGTTCCGGCCTCAGGACCATCCCAGGCCCTCCTCCGAATGGGTAATCATCGGTGTCCTTCGGCGTCCTAGCATAGTGCTTTGGGTTGAGGAAACTCACCCTGAGGCTTCCCGCTTCGGCCGCGGCCCGGATCGGCCCGAATCCCAGCCAGGGCTTAATAAGCTCAGGGAAGAGTGTTATGAAGGTTATTCTCATATCGTTTCGGCGAGAATTATAACCTACTTATCGCGCAGGTTTCACCTATCCTCGCTAGCTCGTGATAAGTTGTCAACTCCGTCCGCGCCCACAGCCTACTCCTTCAGCGCTACAACGAGGAACTGGTTCGCTATCAAGGGATGGGCGTGAGGCTCAAGGAGATCAGAAAGCCAGCTCGCGATGGCCGGGAGGATTCTCTCGGCCGGCCTGGGCAGGGGATTAGCGTCAAAGAACCTTGTCCCGATAGGTCTGAAGCCAGTTTCCCGGAGCAATTCCGCCGCCTCGCGGGCGCTCAAGCGAAAGTGAACCGGCCTCACCGATGACATTCCCATTATTGCTTTGAGACAGGAGGAGAGCGGTAGGTAGACCTCCATGTCCCAGACCCTCCTCACGGAAAGGCGGTTGGCGAAGCTCGCTATGAGAAGCCCCCCCGGCCTCAGGACGCGGCGCGCCTCGCGCAGGGCATCCGGCAGGATGCTGTATTCAAGGGTTCCTGCGGCAACGACCGCGTCAAAAGAGGAGTCCGCGAATGGCAGGGATTCGTTCAAGCCGCAAACCCTCGCATATGAGCCATGTTTTAGGACAGTGAGGTTCGCGTCAAGAGCGATTACCCTCCCAGCGAGCTCGGGGAATATACCGGGACCCGCGCCTATCTCAAGTATGAGCCCTTCTTTCGGCACGCTTTTTAGTATCAGGGCCTTTCTCAGGGGGTAAAATCGGAAAAGGGGGGAACCTGACTCGTATCTCTTTTGCCAGTTCAAGGCCTTTCCTCGTATATCTCCTGGTAGGCGCTGGCTATGCGGGTTATATCGTATTCCACCGCGCGCCTTCTGAGCAGTTCCCCAATGTAGCGAGCCTCATCCGGTTCCCGGAGGAAGCGGGCTATTTTCTCCCGCATCTCCCCAACATCCTTCGCTACAAGCTCCGGATATCCCTCAAGCAGTTCGCAGACCCCGCCCCCATCGGAGAAACATAGGACAGGTATGCCGAGAGCCATTGCCTCAAGCGCGGATAGCCCGAAAGGCTCTCCCTCGGCCGGCATGACCATGAGGTCAGCTGCCGCGAGGTAATCAAACGGGTTATCAACTAGGCCGGTGCGTATTGCCCCCTCCGGCAAGCTCCCCCTGTAAGAACCATCCCCTATAATCATGAGTCTCACGCCTAGGCCCCGAACTGAGCCGGCGAGCCTCTCCAGGCGCTTCATTCTGGCGAGCCTTCCGAGATAAGCGACGACGAAATCCCCGGGCGAAAGCCCCAGAGCCTTCCTGATCTCTGAGCGCGGCAACCTGGGCCTTATCTCAGAGATGAATTCGCCAACGGGTATAACCCTCGCCTCAACCCCGTATAGCTTCTTGAGCCTTCCGGCTGTGAAACGTGAGTTGGCCACAACCTTTGCCTCTCTGAGGAAAACCCCCTTTGCCCTGGTTTTAAGTTTCCTTATTAGCCAGGGCCTTTCAAGGTCAAACATCCCGTGCTCCGTGAACACAACCCTGGCGCCCGAGGAGAGCGCGGCCTTCGCGAGGGCTGGGTGGAAATAGTGAAGGTGCAGGACCTCAAACCCTGAGAATATTCTCTTTGCCCTGGCGAGCCTGAGAGGGCTCGCTGGCCAGGCTCTCTTTATGCCGAGGTCATAGGCGAGCCAAGCCTGATCCTGAGCCCTTTGCCAGAGCGGGCCCTCCGCATTTCCAAAAGCAAGCGCTGGGTCAATCCTCTCTTTTTGGGCTATAAAGAGGCTCTCCACGAACCTGGCTATACCGCCGGTCTGGCCCGAATACAGGAGGTGGAGAACCCTCAAGGTATCCACCTCCTCCATCCTCTTGGGGACAACAAGGGCGCGGCCGCGGAGAAGCCCGGAAGCCGAAGCCGCGCCTCCTCGCACCTCGCTAGAAGCTTCTGGTGCCTCTCCCAATCCTCCCTCCCCTCCTCAGGGGCGAGCGTCCCTGCGAGTAGCCCCGATAACCCTGGCGCTATTCCGAGCTCAAACCGCGCCGAGTAGTATGCCAGCTCGCCGAGCCTCCCTTTCCTCGGAAGCCAAGAAAGAATGCCCCTTCTCTCGGTCATGCCATTGCCGCCGTAAAACCGCCAGTTCTCGGCCACAAGCTCGTCTGAGCCTGATTCCAAACGGCACGGGACCTCAGCCTCTCTGAGCAACCCTACGCACGCCTCAATTGCCCCGGAGAGCAGTTCGTCCAAGCGCCTGAGCCTCTCCTCGCCCATCCTGAACCACGAGGCTCTGAGCTCAGAGGCCTCTTCAACCGCCGGCGGGACATGCTTCTCCATGAGTGTGAAATTATGCCGCAGGCTGTTAACCCTGGACAAAAAGGAGCGGATGCCGGAGGCCCCTATGAACCATGTTCTTTTAAGGCCCATGAGCTTCGCCATGGTGAGCCTCGCCGCAGTGATGAGGTTTAGGAGGCGCCTGTTCCCGGGCTCCGCTAAGCGCAATTCCGGCCCGATGAGCCTCCTTATTCCTCTGGTGTCCGTGAGGTAATTGAGCCAGACAAAAAGCGATTCCGGCAAGGCCACTGGGGAGTGGAGCAGGAGGCGAAGGGTCTCTGGGGATAGGCGTTTTCGCATCTGTTGCCAGGAGAGATGGGCCCCCTCCCTTATGACAAGGATGAAATCCAAGTCAGATATGCCTGGGACAGAAACCGAGCCTATCTGCCAGACACCGAGAACCTCCGGGGTTGACCTCACCGCGCGCAGGAAATCCTCAGATGCAACCTCGTAGTCATCGTGCGCGATGGGAACCGCATCATCCTTCCAGAGCATCCCTCATCCTCCTGGCGAGCCGGCCGGCATCCTCATAGAACCCGTTGTCCAGCAATGATAGCGTTCCGGCTGGTGCCCTGAAGAATCTTCTGAAAGCGAAAGCGAAATCCCACGGCGAGGGGGAGAGCTTGAGGCCCGCTTTGAACGCCTTGTTGCTGAGCCTGTTCCAAGAAGCCCTCATTTTTGTTGCCAGGTCAATAGCGGCCAGATCGTCCCCGAGCACCTCCTTCACAAGGTTGAACGAGAGCGCCTTTGGGACATCCCGGCCCATCGCGAGGAGAAAGAGGCTCGGCAGGAGCATGATCTGAGAGAGAAAAAGCTTTATTCCGTATAGGCTTTTCGGCCTCAGCTCAGGATTCTGGGCCAGGTTCTCGCACTTGTTCAGTATGGGAAAGAGTTTGGCTTTCCAGGATTCCTCCCATCCCCCCAGCTCTATCCCGTTTTTCCCCGAAAGGATGACGGCTTTGTGAAAACCCGATGGTGGAAGCGGCGAGCGCGACCTCGCTATAGATTCTGGAATGACGAAGACGCCGTGGTGCTGGAGATGGTCAAACGAAAGGATAACCCTCGCCGCTTTCCTGAGGGCTCGGAGTATCCTGTCCTGCGAACCGATGAATTCCTCGTCGGGCGCGAAATATGCCGCGTCCAGATCAGAGTAGCCCGTGGCTGTACTGTCGGCCAGCGAACCCATGAGGACGAGCGTTCCAGAAAGCCCTGAGAGCGCCTCCATGAAAGGCTCTATAACCTCTCTCATACCTGAGCCATCCCATTCCGGCAGATTGAGCGCCCTCGCGCCCGGAACTCCCTTTATCCCATCCACCATCTTCCTGTAGATTTCTCCCAGAAGCCTCGGCGCTATGCCAGTTGTCTTTTGCCGGATCCGGTAGGTTGGTATCCCGTTAAGGTAGAGATCAGCGTATTCCCAAAGCTGATGCAATTCCATTCTAAGGCTTGAATTATAATGTTTTCACCCAGCCGGCTTCTCGCGCGAAAAATGTCCGGGCTGTGGGCTGGTCTACCGGGTCCGGCTAGCGCGAGGCGGTCGTGAGCGCGGCGGGTGATCCTCGTAATCCTTGCCGGACAAAGAACAAAAAAAGTTGCGTTTTTATCTATTGACCGTTAAGCCTTATCCCCATAGAGGATCAGCGTGAACAAAATTAAAAACTTGGAGGTGAAAAATGAACGGGCTAGCGATACTCATAGCCTCATCAACGGGGCAGATAAGCCAGGTTGTTCAGATGGACCCCGTAAAGCTCTCTGTTGAAAAGAGGGAAGGGATAACCCTCTTCAAATACGAGGGAGCTTTCCCAGGAAGGGACATAGGCGAACCCGCACTCCCTGTCATAGAGAAGTTCTTCCTCCTACCTCCCGGCGCGAGGGTGGACAGCGTAGTCGTTGATGATATAAAGGGGTTCAAGGTAGCCGCGGGGGTCAAGGTAGCTACCCTCCAGTGGCCGAAGTTACCGGAGGTGCCTCCTCCGGACAGCGTTGCCCCCAAGGTAAGGTCCGGAAGGTTTCCCCAGGCGCCAGCGGAGCTGGGATACATAGGGGATATGCGCGGGGCCAGGATAACCATCCTCAGGATTTTCCCGCTCACATGCGATCTTGATAGGGGAGAGGTCTGGTTCAACCAAAGCTTCTCCGTGAAAATTTACTATACTGCCGACGGGAACGGCACGCCGCCCCGCACGACCGGCCCTTGGGCTCAGTTCATAAACGACCTGGTGGAGAACCCCGGTCTGCCCACCTTGCCGAGCTGGGGCGCCGACTACATCATCATAACATCCGAGGAGCTCGCTGAGGCCTTCAATAGGCTTCTGGATTGGAGGGCGAAAAAGGGGATGAGGGGCGAGATATTCACGGTGGAGTGGATTACTTCGGTCTATCCTGGGGCTGACCAGCCGGAGAAGATAAGGAATTTCATAAAGGACGCTTACGAGCGTTGGGGAGTTTCCTTTGTCCTTCTCGGCGGGAACCAGTATATCGTGCCGATGCGGATGGCTTACCAGCCGATGGGTTATCCCCAGTATGGCGACAGCGTTCCGACCGATCTCTATTACGCTTGTCTGGATGGGGACTGGAACCCGGACGGAGACAACCAGTGGGGCGAGTGGCCGGATACGGTTGACTTCCTGCCGGATGTCTTTCTCGCGAGGCTACCGATAAGCCAGCCATATGAGGCAGAGGCCTACATTGACAAGCTCATAAGCTATGAGACTAAAGCCCCCGCTTTTCCCGAAAGGGCCGTGGTGCACGCCTCGGATCTGTTCTCAGATGGGGACGGTGTCTACTACGGCAGGAGGGTTGCGAAGCGCTTTCCCTCTAGCTTCGGGCTTGATACCCTGTATGAGGCAAACATAGGCCACGACATCACAGCGACGGAGATAGCGGACACCCTTAACCAGGGCCCCGGCTACCTCTTCATGATAGGCCACGGGAACTGGTGGAGGATACAGGTGGACAGGAGCGCCGGCCAGACATTTGACCTGGAGAACGCCAGGAACCTGCTGAACCCTTCCGGCTTCTTTGATGTGCTTATATCCTGCCACGGAAACAGCGTCTACGAGTCATCCGTTGGCAAGGCCATGCTCCTTAACCCTCGAGGTGGTTCAATAGCCAGCCTCGGATCCGGCAAGCTTGATTTCCCTGACTACGGGATACTTATCGCCGAGAGCGTCTTCGTCAACATATTCAGAGATGGGCTTTTTTACGCCGGTCAGGCTGACCTCACCGCAAGGGCCACCTGGGCTGGTATGGCGACGACCAGTCCCCTCGCGAGGCACCTCCTTATGGCATATAACCTCATGGGGGACCCTTCTGCCGAGCTCTGGACGAGGGCTCCGGACGCCCTTGATGTCTCTTACGACACCGTCCTGGACGGGAATTTCACCGTCAGGGTTGCCTCTAATGGTAGCCCGGTGAGGGGAGCGGTAGTAAGCATCACGGGGCCGGAAACCCACATTGTAAAACTAACAGACGCGCGCGGCGTTACGCTCTTTGAGAACCCGGAGATATCCTCGGACACCATAACCCTCGTCGTGACGAAGCACGACTTCGCTCCGGTTGTGGTTCAGGTGCCGGTTAGGCGCCGCGGGGCTGTATTGGACGCGGAACTCTCCTCTGGGACAGTCCCGGAGGCCGGAGATACCTTCCAGCTCAGATTAACGCTCAGGAACGCCGGGCCGGAGGCAACCGGGCCCCTTACCTGCACGGTGGCCGGGGATACCTCCGTGCTTTTGTGGGGCCTCTTTGAGGACGCTCTCCGACAGGGGCCTCGTCGCGCCGTCTCATTCTCTCTCCCCAGCCTCCCTCCCGGCGGGGAAAGGGAGGTTTTCCTCCATGCGGCAGTGTCCCCGGGAATACCGCCTGTGACATACCTGAGCTTCTCGCTCCTAGTAGACTGGTCCCAGGGAAGCTTCCGCGATTCATTCAGGATAATGGCGCGCGGGCCGAACGCGGAGCTGGTGGGGGTCAGGTTTGAGGACAAGCACACCACGAGATACCTTTACCCCGATGTGAGGAACGCGGGGCCGGGGAAGGCCAGGGGCCTCGCCTGCATTGCTGTGGTTGGTTAGGACACGATTGGGAGAATGAACCTCGGGGAGATAGGCGCCGGGAAAAACACAGGATACAGATACCCCATTCGTATACCCCAGAGCATCAGCTCCCTAACCCTCCTCCTGGAGGTTGGTGGGGGGTCCCGGAAGGCCTACCAGCTCCTGCTCAGGGATCCCCCACCTCCTCCTGCTTCAATCAACCTGTTTTCGGAGCAGGGCGGGGTGAGGATAACATGGCCGAAGGCCCAGGGCGCTAAGGGCTACAAGGTCTACAGGGCAGAGAGGCCAGAAGGGCCCTACTCCCTCGTTTCAGGGGTCATCGGCGACGCTTCTTTCTGGGATGAACTCGGAGACGACCGCACCTTCTGGTGGAAGGTATCCTCCCTTGACCAGTATCTTAATGAAAGCAGTGCCTCTGAGCCGGTTGCCGGCAGGCGCAATCCTCAGCAGGGTCCGTTTTCCCCCGTTTACGAGGATGGCATAGGTTATCCTTCTCCGCAGGCTTGGGACCTCGATCCCCTCCGGCCGGGAAAGGAGGTGGTTATCGCTGGGCTCAAAGATTACATCCACATTGTTGCGACGGATGGCTCGCCCCTCCCCGGCTGGCCGAAGTTCTTCCCCGGCTCAAACATCTACGCTACTCCTGTCATAGGCGATATAACCGGCGACGGAATCCCGGAGGTTATTGTCAGCCTAAGCTTCTCCGACGGGAGCCGCATATACGCTTTCGGGGCTGATGGTTCGGTGGCGGAAGGCTGGCCTAGGTCTCTGGGGAGCGGACGGGTGATCTCCCTCATGATGGGAGATGTTGACGGCGACGGAACACCGGAGGTTGTCGCTAAGGACGAGCAAGGGGTGATATACCTACTTTATCCTGACCCAGCGAAGGATTCCCGGCACGAGACCGGAGTCGGCAACACCGTTTTCCCAGCGCTCGCTGACCTGGACGGCGACGGAAAGGCTGAGATAATTGATTGTCCTTACGATCCCTACACATACAAGGGCGCGCTACACGCTTTCAGGGAGGACTGGTCAGAACCCAAGGGCTTCCCAGTCCAGGTGGACTCTGTTGCCCCAACCTGCGGCGGGGTATCCGTTGCCGATCTGGACCCCTCTTATCCGGGCCCGGAGATAATCCTGGTGGCGGGCAATCCATCCTTCGGAACCTATTTGGCGATGGCTCCCGCGGGCGGCGGGGCCCTTCTGAGACCTCCGGCAAAAGTGAGCCCCCTCTCCGCCACAATTCCTCCTGCTGTAGCGGATCTTGATGGCGACGGCAAGCTTGACATAGCGATCATGATCCGCGAGAGCCTTCTCATCTGCCGGCATGACGGCGTTATCACGCTCAGGAAGCTTGCCCGAAAGCACTTTGAGTGGTGGCCTGGCTCCGGAGGCCCTGTTGCTGGAGATGTTGACAACGACGGGAATCAGGACCTGCTCTTCGGCTCCTTCAACGGTCTTCTTCAGGCGGTTGACGCGGCCGGAAACCAGGTGCCGGGATTTCCGTTGAACCTGTCAATGGGCGCTGATTGGGCGGGAAACGCCATATTCTCCTCGCCCCTAATCTCCGACATAGACGGCGATGGCAAACTCAATATGATCTTGCCCACATACGCCAGGTATTTGTATGCGTGGGAACTTGGGACCGATCACGAACCTGCCTGGCCTTCTTTCAGGCACGACCCCTGGAACACCGGCTATTACGGGTTCACGGTTCCGGAGGCAAAACCATTGTCATTCAACCATGACAGCCAGAAACCTGAGCTCGCCCTTTATGCGCCCTATCCGAACCCATTCAGGGACAAGCTCACGATAACCTATTCCCTGCCGGATGAGTCCGACTTCTGCATCAGGCTTTATTCCGTTGACGGGAGGAGGGTAAAGGAAATAACCCAAGGCAAGGAATCCGCCGGATTCCACGCGCTGAGCTTTGACGCCAGGGACCTGGCCTCCGGGGTCTATTTCCTGCGGCTATATCATCCTCAAGGCCAGTTCACGAGAAAGATAACCAAAATCAAGTAAAAGCTGACGGACATTAGAGGAAGCGGTTAAGGGCCCCCTGTGGGCCCTTTTCTTTTGCCGGCTAAAGAGGATGGGTCGCTGATTCCGGAATTGGACCCGGAGGGGCCGGATCCGGCCTGTTGTCCCACGGGTTATCGTCCATGAACGGCACGGGATAACGATCCTACGGCATAGTCCTTTCAGAATTCAATGTTTTGCGCCATTCTCCCGGAGCCGGATCCCCGCGGGCGGCTCCGGGCCGAAAAACTTTTCGCGCTTGACACACACACACATAACAGCATAATTTGCCCGCGCGGGCCGACTCCGGGCATAGGGTCCGGGGTTGAACCCATAGAAACAAGGAGGCTTAGGCATGATGAAGTATCTACTAACCATAGGAGTGACTCTTGGTCTTCTGATTTCTGGGCTCATGGCCCAGGAACCTGAAGGGGAGCCAGGAGTGGCGCGGAGCACCGTAGTTTTCGGCAAGATAGCGCCGATAGGAAACGGCGCTCCGGGAGTATTTCATGTGGTCGTAAAGGATGCCAACGGGACAACTTTGGGCTACACGAGTGGCACCCTTAACCCAACCGATAGTACTTCTTACGACCTGTGCTCGGATCCATGGTGGGATAGCGCCCCTTACCCCTGGAGCGTCTGTTGTGATGTGTATGACGGAATTTCTGGCCCCTTCTGCAAGACGGTCTATATAACCTCTAACGACCTCGCCACAACCTATTGCACCCCCTCTAAGAAAGCCTACCGCAGGAGCTTTGGAAGCTGGACGACATCCTGCACATGTCCACAGTAACTAACAATGGCCTGGGGGTGGGTTTTACCCACCCCCAGGCTTTATAATTTTACCGTTATGATCTTCTCAGCGTTACTGCTTTCGCAAATCGTGGAGTGGGAGATTCTGCTTGAACACAGGAACCTTTGCCCGTGGGAAGGTGGGAAAAGAATGGTTTTGTTGGATTCTGCCCTGGTAATCGCCAACTATGCTCTCCGGGATACAAACCCCCTGGCAGTTCCTTTCATTACCAGCGTGGACACCGGAGGCAACATTCTCTGGGAAGTTTCTCTTTCCAGCGGGGACCTGGCTGAGCCAGGCTGGGAAATAGCAGAGAAGATAGCATCCGACAGCCCCTTTGTCTATGTGGCGGGGGCGCGGTTCCGTGAAAACATCCCGATTTTGAACTCACTAGTTCACCGGGTTGATCTCGCTGGGAACATCCTCTGGTCAACGGGTCCAAAGCCATCCATCTGGACCGGTTGCGCCTCTGATGTAATGACTGACCCATCGGGTAACCTCGTCTATGTGGGCTTACAATATGATCCCCTCTATTGCAGCTACAACATATACCTTTCATCCTGGGACAGGGAAGGAAATCAGCGCTGGGAGATCGCATATGATTACAGCCACGATGATGATTTTCCCTTATCGGCCTGTCTTGATGAGCAAATGGATATCTATGTGGGGGGTTGTGGTGGACGCCCATCATGTCCAAATCAGATACCTATAGCCATGAAGGTTGACAGAAATGGAAATCTCGTTTGGGTCAAGGACTTCTACGAGGGCTTCGGGAACCATACGGGATACATTCAGTCAGTTAGGGCTAAAAACGGCGCTTTGACGGTCATGGGTTGGGCATGTAGTGGCGGGATCTTCGTGGGAAAATATCGCTATGACGGCTCCGAGATATGGAGCGTGTTCCTAAACCCTCAGGAATTTCTGGAGGGGGAAGATATGATAGTGGACGATGAGTACCAGTATGTTTCTGGTTTCAAGGATAAAAATCAGTTCTTTGCTTTGGCCCTGGACAACCAGGGGCAATTGCTCTGGGAAACCGCCATCCCCAGTGACACCGGCTTCAGGGGAAACAAAATAGTATTAGACAGTCTGGGAAACCTTTTTGTGGGCGGATATATTTTTGATGCCGCAGGCAGACGCGAATTCACGGTTGCAAAACTATTGGCATCGGATGGCGCCATGCTTTGGGTCTATAAAAGGGATAACGATGTTCCGGGCTATGACGGCGATGAGTGCCTTGATCTAATTCCAGACCAGAAGGGTGGGGTTTACGCGCTGGGCCGACTCTGGGGCATGAAGCCGGATCCCAAAAAGCCCTGTCTTTATCTGGCTCACATAGTTGACACAACAGGGGACATTTCCGAAGGCGCACAAAGCTCGCAGGGCCTTGTTCTGACCCCGGCCCCCTCCGGCTTCCTCATCTCAGGCTACGAGGGCGAGGCTCAGGTCTATGACCCAGCGGGCCGGCTGATTCTCACTAGGGAAATAAAGGGCAAGGCGCTGATAGGCCCGTTGAAGCCTGGGGTTTATTTCGTGGTTGCCGGAAGCCAGAGGGCAAAGGTGGCCGTGCGCTAGATTGCTCCTCACCTTGCCCCTGCAATAAAATATAGGGGTGAGGCATATTGAGTTTCTCAGGGACTTCCCGAAGCTTGAGCTACAGCCGTTCTACATATTCGCTGGCCAGGAGACCTTTCCCCTAGAGAGGTTCCTTGAGATGCTCGCCGAAAGAACCCGCGCTCGCGGGATAAAGAGGTTTTACGGCGACGAGCACGGCCCGGGCGATGTAATAGCGGGTTCGCTAACAGGGCTATTCGGCGAATCCTTCGTGACCCTCGTTATGAACGCCGAGAAGATGAAGGGCTGGTGGACCCTGCTTTCGGCTGGTTTCACCCCCCAAAGACCTTTGGTCATGTTCTTTGAGCGGGAGCTGAAGAAAAACGACTTCCCGTTTAGGTTCCTGTCCAAGGGCAAATTTCACCCTAGAATTATAGAAGAAAAAACCTACCTCGTTGAACTGCCTCCGCTGGACGAGACAACCTTCACCGCATGGGTTGGGAGGCAATTGAACTCCCTGGGCGTGAAGGCAACTCCCAGCGCGTTCAAGGAGCTGACGGAATCCCTGCCGAGGAGCCTGAGGAGGGCCAGAAACGAGATAGTGAAGCTCGCGATATACTTGGGAGGCGAGGATCTCCGTAGCGCCGAGGCGGTCAAGGAAATAATCTCTCAGGAGCCAGAGGCCACCGAATACAGGATAACGGACAATGTCCTGGCGGGAAACGCAAGGGAGGCCTTGAAGGAGGCGGAAAAAGGCATAATAACAGGAATGAAGCCGAGTGAACTAATAGGCTCAATAGGGAGAGGGCTTGCCGCGATGGCCTGGGCCAAGCTTGGACAGAAAGATATGGTGAGGCCATCTTGGAAGGTCAAGAGATATGAGGAGATGGCAAAGTCCCTTACAGAGAGGGACATCCTTACCCTCCTTTCAAAAAGTCTGAGGAGGGAGGTCGGGACCAGGCGAAACATTGATCCATACCTCTGCCTGGTCACCCTGCTGATGGAATTGCGCAAATGACTGGATTGTGCTTGTTTTTGCTCCTGGCCCAGGAACCGGGGCCAGCGGAAGGAACTGCGCCGGAGATCATCCTTGAGGAATACCTGAGGAGCGGCGACTACAACGCTATGTTCAGGGCTCTTGACAGCCTCTACGGGGAAACGGGCGACCCAAAGTATCTCAGCCAGGAGATAGACCACATGGTGAATCAAGGCTTATACAAGGATGCCCTTAAGAAGGCTGAGCTTGGTATCAAGCGCCACCCTGACACCTCGCTCTTTTACCAGCATGCCCTAAGACTGGCCTTCAATTACGGCTCACAGCGCAGGGCGCGCGGAATAGCGGAGGAAATGCTCAAAAGGTTCTGGAATGACCCTGGGGCGGTTCACCTGGCGGGAATGGTCTTTGACAACCTTGGCATGACGGAGAAGGCCGAAAAAGCATACATGAGGGCCCAGGAGCTCGCTCCGGATTCGCCTGGAATACTGGTTGACTACATATCCTTCCTGGTCAGGAATGAGAGGCCGCGCGAGGCGCTTTCGCTGTGCCCCAGGGCCAACATGCTGGTGGAGCAGGCCTGCTCGCTGGCATTAGAAGAGAAGGGGATCGCCGGCCTAATGAACCTGAGCGGCCTCCGATACAGGCTCCAGCTCTCGTGGGGGCTCGCTTACGACAAACAGGAGGGGAAGGAGGATGCGAAGACCCATTACAAACTTGCCCTTGAGGAGAGAAAGGGCGACAGGTCGGTCTCCCTGAAGCTCGCCGAGATATACCTAAAGGAGGATGCTCCTGACAGCGCAATCCGGGTTCTTGAGGAGGCGCTCTCAGAGAACCCTGGCGACGGCGGCCTTATGAAGGTAATGGGCATAGCGCTTTACCAGGCCGAAAAATACCAGCTCGCCCTCGCATACCTGGGGGGTGCGGAGTCAATCAACCCCGATGACGACCAGATCCACTACTACCTATCGCGAACCCTATACGAGCTGAAAAATCTTACGGAAGCAACGAGAGAAATAGATATGGCGGTGAGACTGAACCCATCGCCCACAAACCTCCTATACAAGGGTTTTCTGGAGGTTTACGGAGGATACCTGGAGGAAGGCTCAAAGACGCTCCTCTCGCTGGCTGACGAGAGGGTGGCCGATGCGTTTTCGCTCCTTGGCGCGGCAATGGAAATAAAGGGAAAGAACCGGCTCGCTGAAAAGTATTACAGAAAGGCCGTTGAGGCTAACCCCTCCGACACGGGAAAACTGCGGAGGCTCATCAGCTTCCTGAGGGCACGGGGAAGGGAGAAGGATCTTGAGCCTTTCCTGAAACGACTTACCGAGATAGACCCCCGAAACCCGTCAGCCTGGTATGAGCTCGCCATGTGGCACTCGGAATACGGGGAACTTACGGTTTGCGATTACGCCTTCTCCCAAACGGAGAGCCTTATCCTCTCAGACTCCTCGTGGACGAACAGCCAAGAGACCGTGAACTTCCTGGCCGGGGTCCTCAATAATTGGGCCTACACCCTCTCCATAAGGGGCGGAGACCTTGAAAAGGCGAAGAGGCTCTCGCAGAGGGCTCAGGAGCTCTCCCCGGATAACCCGCTATGCCTGGACACCCACGCTTGGATATATTTCAAGATGGGCAACCCGGAAAAGGCAAGGGTCTACATTGAAAGAGCCCTCACGCTCATGGAGAGTCCCAATCCGGAGATATTCGGCCACGCCGCTGAGATCTATAGGGCCCTTGGAATGGAGGATAAAGCGAGGGAATACGAGAAGAAGGCGAAGGAAGCCAGGTAGGGGTTCGGCAAATTGTCCCCGGCCGCGCCAGTGCCCCATAATTAAATTATGTTCAAGAAGGTCCTCATAGCGAACAGGGGGGAGATAGCGGTTCGGATAATCTACGCCCTGCGGGAAATGGGCCTTGAGTCAGTGGCAGTGTATTCGGACGCTGACGAAAACGCCCTGCATGTCCAGCTCGCCGATTATTCGGTAAAGATAGGACCTCCCCCGCCACGCGAGAGCTACCTTCACTACCACAGGGTAATAGCCGCCGCGGAGGTTTCGGGGGCCGAGGCCATCCATCCCGGCTACGGGTTCCTCGCCGAGAACGCTGAGTTCGCCAGGCTCGTGAGGGATCACGGGCTTGTGTTCATAGGGCCTCCTCCTGAGGCCATAGAGGACATGGGGGACAAGGCGAAGGCAAAGGAGTCCATGAAAAGGGCAGGGGTGCCAGTGGTTCCGGGGTCGGATGGGCCTCTGGCTGACCTTGACCAAGCGAGGGAGGTGGCGGAGAAGGCCGGATATCCGGTCCTCCTGAAGGCTGTTGCCGGGGGAGGGGGAAGGGGGATGCGGATAGTAAGGGAGCCCGGAGAGCTAGAGAAGCAGTTTCAGTCAGCAGGAGCAGAGGCAGAATCCGCTTTCGGGGACGGCAGGCTTTACCTGGAAAAGCTCATCCTGAGGCCGAGGCACATAGAGGTTCAGGTTCTCGCGGACTCGCACGGGAACATCGTCTACCTGGGCGAGAGGGAGTGCTCAATCCAGCGCAGGCACCAGAAGCTCATAGAGGAATCCCCTTCTCCGGTTGTCTCCCCCGAGACCAGAAAGCTCCTCGGAGAGTCAGCGGTCAGGGGCGCCTCAGCGATAGGCTATGTATCAGCGGGCACGGTTGAATTCATAATGGACCAGGAGGGCAATTTCTACTTCATAGAGATGAACACGAGGGTTCAGGTTGAGCATCCGGTCACAGAGATGGTCACGGGGGTTGACATAATCAAGGAGCAAATAAGGATAGCCGCCGGGGAAAAACTGAGCATGAGGCAAGAGGATGTTGTCCTTCGCGGCCACGCCATAGAGGCGAGGATAAACGCCGAGGACCCCGTGAGGGACTTCGCTCCTTCCCCAGGGACCATAAAGGCCCTGCACAAGCCCGGCGGCCCCGGAATAAGGGTTGATTCGCACATATATCAGGGATACAAGGTTCCCCCCTATTACGATTCCCTTCTGGCAAAGCTCATAGCCCACGGTTCGGACAGAAACGAGGCAATAGCGAGGATGCTAAGGGCGCTAGAGGAGTTCGTCATAGAGGGAGTTCCCACCACCATACCGTTTCACCATGTCGTCATCTCATCAGAGGAGTTCAGGAGGGGGGATTTTGATACCGGATTCCTTGAGAGGTTTGACTACAAAGCGAAGCTGAGCGAATTGTAGGGAAATTTCCCTAAGGGTAGGCACAAGGCCATACCTCCTACTTCACCTTTACAAGCCTCCTGATCTGGTCGCCATACTTTATGAAATATACCCCATCGGGGAGCTCCCTGAGGTCGTTTTCCCCGGCAAAAAGCCTGGCAACTGGAAGGCCTGCGGGGTTATAGAGGAGAGCGCCCTCCGCGCCGGCGGGCAAGCCCAGGCTCACTATGTCCCTGAAAGGGTTCGGCGAAACACAAAGCGAGGGCCTGAGCCCCGGGGATTCTGCGGCGTCCGTTGGCAAACAGGGGGGCCAGGCAAGCCAGTTGAAAACATTTATCATGAACCGGATGTTGTCCCCGTTGCCGATGAAGTCGTTCTCCCAGTGGTTTATGTCACCTATCAAGAGAACGCCTCCCTTGTTGCTCTCACACCGGCCGGCCATCAGTGGTGTGCCCGATGTCCAGGCTATAACCTCTGATGGCGAGGAAGCGCTTATTGCGCCGGTCGCGACGCCGCAGGCCTGGGAAACCCCGGAGAATATCGGTGTGTAGATAGGGTTGGCAGTGGTGCTGGTAAAACAATCACCCGCTCCGCCGACCCCAGCAGTCATGTTGAACCTGGAGAGGACGGGGTTCAGGTTGCCGTTCGGGCAACTCGTGTTGTCGCTGAGCACCAGCAGGGAGCCTCCCCTGTTCACGAATGAAACGAGGCTATCCGCCTCGGCCGCCGTATATGCCGAGTTCCAGGCCGAGCCAAGGCACAGAACGATTATCCTGAACGGACTCAGATCTATGTTGTTAACCCCGGCAGTTGTTGTGGTAAAGGTGTAGCCCTGTCCGTTCAGTATGGAAACCAGCTGGGTATATCTCGCCTCAAGGCTATAGCACGGGCCAGGACAATAGAGACCATGGGTGTAGTCCCAGAGGACCCCGATAGTTTTGTCGTTTGGGATAGCATCGTTTCCCGATGAAGCAAATGGAGAAACCTCGCGGCCCGTGGTCAGGTTTATCGCCAACAAAATAGCAAGTATCATCTTGCACCTCCGTGGGTTGTTAGATCAGATTATAAGGCCCTGATCTGGCCCATTTTCAACCCCCTCTAAGTCCTTGACTATCAAGGAGTTTCGCTCAATACCCGATGGCGCAAAGGTTGTAGCGACTGTGATCGGTGAATTCCTTTATTTTATCGGGGAAAGCTGGT
>Ga0123519_10000207_pt1 | contig 101159 bp, 79 predicted proteins | sample YelNatPaOPRAMG02_FD_87396 | JGI IMG/M metagenome (GOLD analysis project Ga0123519, IMG submission 87396) | Hot spring microbial communities from Yellowstone National Park - Yellowstone National Park OP-RAMG-02 (version 2) | ecosystem: Environmental > Aquatic > Thermal springs > Hot (42-90C) ... | reverse complement strand
TTTTGTGACAGCTACGGGCGGTTCGGGTGAAGTACTGTTATCCTCGCTCGGCTGCGCCGCCGGTGCAGCAGCCACCGCGGGAGCCTGAGCCTCATCCACCGCTCCATGCGCAAGGAGAAGTTGGACGATCTCGATCTGGTTCTTCTCGCGGGCGAGCGCAAGCGGAGTGCGGCCCTGCTTGTCCTTTACATTGACTTCGGCTTTGCTCGCGATCAGCAGCTCGCAGATGTCTTTCTTCCCAAGCGAAGCGGCGACGTGCAACGGGGTCACGCCGTCCTTTTTCGCAGCGTTAACGTTAGCCTTAGCGTCGATCAACGCCTTCGCTACATCCTTTTTATCAGCCGCGGCGGCGTAGTGCAGAGGGGTGGCGCCATCTTTATCAACAGCTTTTACCAGCGCAGGATTTTTCTTAATAAGCGATTTTACCTTCGTAAGGTCACCCTTAGCGGCTGCATCGTGAATAGGCGCAGCCAGAGCAGCGGTGGCGAACGCACAGAGCACGATCAGCGAGAGAGATACAATTGCTATCCATCTGAGCATAATAACAGCCTCCTGAATTCATCTGAGATAACTCCTTCGCCATCGGCACGCAGACTCCTCTACCCATCAGATCAGCAATCAAAAACCAACACCATTATGATTGAATATCGGAAGCAGCGGATCTATTTAAGCCGCGCGCGGATATCGGAATCAGAGATCCCAGTTATTTTGAGGACTTTTTCTCTGCTCTTCTCGCCAGAGACAAGCTCGACCTGGCTCTTGCGAACGCCGAGGGAATCGGCGATGAACTTCACAATAGCGGAATTCGCGGCGCCTTCGACCGGTGGAGCGGTGATTTTTACGCAAAGGGTATCATCGCGCCAGCCCGTGACTTCGTTTTTTGAACCGCGTGGGGTAACGTGGAGTTTAAGGAGCGAATCAGCCACGGTTATGTCCTCATGAGGCGCTTTTGGGCCTTGGTGAGATCGTGGCGCGGGCGGCGAGCGTCGAAATCGACGAAAAGTTCGCCCTGGTAGATCAATACACCATCATCACCTTCATCGACCCAGTCCCAGACATCATCGTGGACATCATACTCGCGGTCAATCCCATCTTCGCACTGGAACACGAGAATTTTCCGGATAATCTCCATCTTCCAGTGCACCGGGTTAAACTCCTGGCGCCCGATCTTGTGCTTAATGAGAGCTTTTACCCGGGTCTTCTTCTGCCGTTTGCTATGAAAAAACGGCCCGAGGCCTTTGCGAATGATAAAAACCACCGCAAAGACCGCCAGAACCACATAAGCCCCCGCGAATACGACAATAATCCATCTCAACATATCAACATAAGTTTACCACGAAAACCTGAACGGAGGAATTCTCAATCCTCCACATTCACCCCAATAATTTTGAATCCGCCTGCGGGAACCTCGATCTCAACCTTATCCGTGCTCTTGTGAGCGCCCATATCCTCCGGCTTATCCAGCTTCGACCAGTCCGAAAGCTTCAGATCACCATTAAGCGCGAGCAAAGCATCAGCGAGCGGTAATTGAGCCTTAACCGGCTCCGATAAACGATTGAAGAGCAGGATCATACCCTTGCCATCGACTATATGAGCTTCGCCGTCGAGTTTATTATCCGAACCGAGCGAAACCGGCTGCGATACGGCGAAATACGATGCAAAATGCTTCTTGAGAGCCGTAAACTTCGAATCACGCGCCAGGTTGCCGTAGTACGTGTTCATAAGAAACTGCCGGTAGCCGGAGAACAGCGTTTCGGGAGTCCCTCCAGCCGCGCACAGGATAGCGCGTCCGGTCTGGAATCCATTTTCGACAGGAGTATTCGTATCTTCGAGGATCACCATGTTGTGGCTGTCATCGCACAGCGCCTTCGCCCCCTGCCCCAACGCCAGGAAATATATACCTTTGCCTGATTTCGAATCTATTGCGCCTATCCCTGAGCTTGTAACCGGCTTCAGACCGAAAGTGAGCGGTAAAAATTCTTTGTTAAGCTGAAAATAGTCGATAACCACCCGCTTTATAACCGCACCCGCGGCTTCTTTGCACGGAGAAATGGTGATTGACTTCGCCTGATAATTGAACCTTGGATCGGAGAAATAGTCCACATAAACGATCAGAGGCAGGCCTTCGTAGGTGCAATGGAGTTCGATGCGATCGCAGGTTTCGCGGTTCCTGACGACCGAATCCTGCGCTTTGATATTGAAATCCGACGGTACCAGGGTGATCATCTTACCTTTGAAGCTCAGGTCGATCATAAATTCCACGCTGGGCTGCGCGAGGATCTGCACGCCATTGGCGAATATCTTGGTGGTCTTTAGCAGGTTTTCAGTGCCCGATATAGTCCTGCTGAAGCCTGAATTCGTTACTGTGAACTCCTCGAACTCCGCAAAAGCCGGCAGTGCAAGCGCGGCGAGTATAATCATAAATACCAACAACCTGACTCTCATGGACACTCATTCCTCCCAGAAACTGAATGATATAGTAGCACATGTCTTATAGTCGTGGGTAGCAAAGCTTAATAGACAGCCTTGTTTTGGTACAAGTCATTGACAGTCGACCTGTAATCTGCTATTAATGCAGTGGGAGTGTGGCTGCCTCACGCTCTCGAGGGGACTGCTCACGGCAGTTGAAGTATTACACATGGGGGGAACCACCTTGAAAAGGCGCGGTTTTACGCTTATCGAACTATTGGTCGTAATCGCCATTATAGCGATTTTGGCCGCCATTCTTTTCCCAATCTTCACCAACGCGAAAGAACGTGGAAGACAAGTCAAATGCTGCAGCAATCTTAAGCAACTCGTAATAGCATGCCAACAATATGTTGATGATAATAACGGTTCAATGCCTTTTGGGGTTTCATCAACGCCTATGCCTAATCCTAACGATTGGGCAGGATCCTACTACCGCTATCAGGCACACCCTGAGAGTGGCTCTCTTTGGAAATATACCCGCAATAAACGGATTTATGTATGCCCGACCGACCAGAATGTAGCGGCAATGGATATCTGGTATGGCGATGGACACCCGACCAAGTTTCCTAGAGACTATGCGCTTTCCTACAGCATGAACTCGGATATGGGATCAATACCCGGAACTTCTGGCAGGACGATTAAGTTTGAATCGGAAATCGTGGGCAGATCCGGTAAAGTAATGCTGTTCATCCACGAGGGGCATGGCGAAGAGAAGAAAGCCGGTATAAGTGGTGGTTTTCTCGGCATTAATGATGGCTGGTTCTCCTACAGAGGCACCGTAGCCGACCTTCCCAGCGGCATTCACTATGATGGCACTACATGCTCCTATGCAGATGGCCATGCCAAGTGGATCAGCTATAAAGAGGCTCAATATGAGACCGATATAGCTCATGCTTCCCAGGGGTGCCCTGATTCCGATTGGCTGCCCAACAGCCTGGTTGCGCAATTCCGGCAGGCGGGATTGAGACACAGACCTTAAAACAACACCTCGTATAAAACATAAAGGCAGGAAGTAATCGTTCGTTCAGAGTAGCTTGATGGTATAAAATGGTCTGCCCTTCATGGGTAATCTAGTGTGAAGGGCAGACAGGAGCACTCGTAGGTGTGCCGCCTCACATCTCCGGGAAAGTTTGCTTATGAGAGAGGGATACTAAAATGAAGAGGCGCGGTTTTACCCTGATCGAGTTACTGGTCGTGATCGCTATTATAGCGATATTGGCTGCAATCCTGTTTCCGATCTTCTCCAATGCGAAAGAGCGCGGAAGACAGGTCAAATGCTGCAACAACCTCAAACAGCTCGTCACCGCTACCCAGCAATACTGCGATGACAACGATGGCACCATGCCCTTCGGCTTAAACTACAAGGGCAACTCGGCTGCTCCAGACGATTGGGCCGGATCTTATGTGCTATGGCAGGCACATCCTGAAAAGGGTTCAATCTGGAAATACACTCATAGCACACAGATATATCTTTGCCCAACTGATAAGAATGTCAAGGCAATGGATATCTTGTACCCCGTCAAATACCCAACCGACTACGCTCTCTCCTACAGTATGAACCAGGATATCGGCACATGCCCAGGTGTATCAATTCCTACTCCTATAGGCCGACCTCAGATAATGAAGCTCGAATCAGAAATTGCAGGCAGATCGGGCAAAGTTATGATGTATATCCATGAAGGTCACGGCGAAGAAAAGAAGACCTGGGGCAGTGGTACTTATTACGGTATCAATGATGGCTGGTTCCAGTATAGAGGGCCTATAGCTGACCTTCCGAGCAATATTCACTATGACGGCACTACATGCGCTTATGCTGATGGGCATGCAAAATGGATTAGTTATAAGCAGATATTAAAGGAATCAGATTCTCAAACACAATCCGCAAAGGACGCATATAACATAAATTCGATGTGGATGCCTAATAGCTGGGTAGCGTGGGCAAGATCTAAAGGCCGAGTGGCACAATAAATTTTCTGGCAGGAAGTAGCCGCTTATATGATGTAGTGTAATACTATAATAAGGCCTGCCCTTCATGGGTAATCTAACCAGGATGGCTGGCTGGAGCACTCGTAGGTGTGCCGCCTCACATCTCCGGGAAAGTTTGCTTATAAGAGAGGGATACTAAAATGAAGAGGCGCGGTTTTACCCTGATCGAGTTACTGGTCGTGATCGCTATTATAGCGATACTGGCTGCCATCCTGTTTCCGATCTTCGCCAACGCAAAAGAACGCGCGAGGCAAGTGAAATGCTGCTCGAACCTGAAGCAGCTGACGATGGCGTTTTTCAGTTATGCCGATGACCATGATGGCTATCTGCCAATAGGAAGCCGGCGCTATTTCAGCACCCAACTCTCTCAACAGGATGATATTGAGTGGACTGGTACGCAGTGGTATAGCTGGAGCACGACTGATCCGCCACCTATCGATGTCAAGCAGGGTTCGCTGTATAAGTGTGGCTATGCGAGAAGCGTAGAGATGTTCCAATGCCCGACCGACCGCAATCTGCCGGCATGGTCCAGCGGTAAAAAAATCGCCTGGCCGGCGAATACAACTGTCGGTATCCCAAACGGATTCGGTCTCTCTTATTCGTTAAATAAAGAGTTATGCTTTAAAAACGTGACATCCAGCACCTATACCACGATAAAATTAAGTGTCGCAACAGCAGGACGCGCATCGCAGATTCTATTCCTTATACATGAGACCCGCGGCAATGCTACTCACTACGGCATAAATGACGGTTATTTTAGCTATGGGGCAAATGGAACTGGTGACCTTCACGACAAGATTCACTACAACGGAACCACCTGTTCCTATTCAGACGGCCATGTCAAATGGCTTGGCAATAATGAGATGCAAAAGTGCGAAGATAATTCAACCAAAAGCCCATGGTTCCGCAATGCTCATTATTATGCGCAGCCAAACGACAACCCAACCTGGCAATACAGAGATTAATATGCTGTAAAGCAACACAGAAGCCTGCGGAGTATATTCGACTTCGCAGGCTTTGATTTCACCCCATAATTATCTCCCTCAACTCCTCCGCATTCCTAACCGCATAGCCCATATAATCATTATTGAAATAGACATACACATCCCCTCGCTCAAGCATGAGGGTTATTCTATCGGCCCACAGGGTCAGGTGATCGTTGGTGTAATTACTGCCGGTGTCTTCACCGCCGGAATGCATGCGGATGTAGGTGAAGTCGGTTGTAGTACGAAGATGAAGAGGAAGCCCCGGAGAATCCATTATGCAGTATGCGGCTTTATAATTGGATAAAAGCGCCCACACCTCATCGTTATGCCACGATTCATTCCTGAACTCGAATACGCCGCGGATCCCCTCGGGCAGCATCCGTAAAAACGCCTCCAGCCTGGGAATATCGATCACCCACCCCGGTGGGAATTGATAAAGAATCGGCCCGAGCTTCTCCTCGAGCCCTGATGAATGATCCAGCAGTCTTTGCAACGGTTCCTCGGGCTCGCGAAGCCGCTTAATATGGGTAAGATACCGGCTCGCTTTAACGGCGAATGTGAAGTTCTCCGGCGTTTGAGCGCGCCAGGACTCGAATGTGGTCTTTTCGGGGAGGCGGTAGAATGAGTTATTGACCTCTACCGTATCGAAGTGATGGGAGTAAAAGTCCAGCCACTTCCTCTGTGGCAGACCATCGGGATAAAACACCGACCTCCAGTGCTTATAATTCCAACCAGACGTACCGCAGTAGAGCATGGGAGCTTTAGCTGATAGCTATCAGCTTTCAGCTGTCAGCTATCAATGATTTCATTGCTAGTCTTTATCATTTCATTACAGGCAGTAAGTACGATGGTCGGGATTTGTAATCCCGGACTAGGTATGAGTGGGTTTGTAACCCGCACCTCTTTTCATCTGCAGCAGCATAAGTTTCGGGATTTCCGGGTTGGGTTGGAGGCTGAGTGGGATTATATGTTATCCTATTTCTCCAACCCTCAATGCCCGAAACACCGGTAAATAATGCCTTCCCCAATTCATAATTCTAAATTCTCAATTCCCCTAAACCTCTCAGCCACCTTAAAATTGCCTCGATATCGGGAGGAAGCGGGGCTTCGAAGTTCATGCGCTGGTGCGTGACAGGATGATCGAAAGACAGACAAAACGCATGCAGCGCCTGTCCATGCAGCCCCTCTATAAGCCGCGCAAGGTCCCGCTGCTCGAGCTTGCTATAAACCGACGGTATAGCGCGCTTCGTGCCGCCGTAGGTCGGATCCCCAACCACCGGATGCCCGATAAAAGAGCAATGGACCCTGATCTGATGTGTCCGGCCCGTATCCAGCTTCGCCTCGAGCAGCGTAAACCCTCTGAAACGCTCGATGACCCGCAGATGCGTGATAGCCTCGCGGGCAGTGTAGCGCGTGGTATCTTTGATCACGGCTTGCTTCTGCCGATCGGTCGGGTGCCTGCCGATGGGAGCATCTACAACAGCCTCGTTGAACTTCGTCTCTCCCCACACAAGCGCCATATAACGCCTCTCCGCCATTCGAGCCTGGATCTGGCTCTGGAGAGAAGCATGCGCGAGGTCGGTCTTCGCGACTACCAGCAGACCAGATGTATCCTTATCGAGCCGGTGTACGATTCCCGGCCTTTCCACCCCACCCACCCCCGAAAGGTCATCGGAATATGCGAGTATCGCATTAACAAGGGTCCCTTCCTGGCTTCCCGGCGCGGGATGAACGGTCATACCCTTCGGCTTGTTGATAACGATTATCTGATCATCCTCATAAACCACATCAAGAGGAATCTCCTGCGCGCGGATCTCAGTCGGAGCGGGAGGTGGAACAGTTATGTGGATTTTATCTCCGGGCTGCAATTTGACGCTGGAGCGCGACGAGGCGGAGTTCACCGTCACATTTCCGGTGCTGATGAGCTTCTGGACCAGCGAGCGAGAGAGGTCGGGCATTCGCTCAGCTACATAAACATCCAACCTGGAGTTGCGCTTTTCTTCTTCAACAACAAAATTTGCTTTATTCACGATAGCAGGATTCGACAAGCACGATCTAAAAACCTGCGTACAGGAAAATGAGCCAAGGTTCCGGAAATCGAAGTTACCCCGAACTTCCCCGAACGGCTTGGCTCACGTCCGTCGCTCGCAAATAGCGAGCTCGTGGTAAAGGTGAAGGACCACTCGATCCTCCGTAGATTGCTGACTTCGCGGACCCTGGGTCCGCGAGGAGCAGCCTATTCCCAACCACCACAGAATGGGTCGGACACTTATTTATTCCCTTTCTACCCCTACTCTACCTCCTATAGATGAGAAATCCGGTAATAGTACCAGTGGTAGACAATCGTCCCACATCACTCCGGCTCAATTATCGCGAAGGGAGAGGGAATAGGTAACAGAAGGGATAGTCCGCGAAAGTTTCAGCGGCAGCCATCGACCGACAGCAGCCCGCAGAGTTGCGAAAGGTGTCCGTAAGGATGCGAGAGCCGGACTTCGCACCATGTTGCCGCGAATTCATTCAACGGCCATATAGATTCAGAAAGTCAAACGAATGACCTTCGGCTGCTCGATATGGAGCCTGTATGCATCCCCTTCGCGTTCAACTTCAAGTTTCGACGCGGGCTTCCACTCGTTGCCGATGTAGATTCCCTCTTCAGCAACCTTGATTGCAGGGCCGGAGATTATTAGATCAGCCTTGGGTGAGGCTATTACCAAAATACCCGGCTGCGGGCTCGTTATTATGCCAGCCGCGCTGTCTTTCACCGTGATCCGGCATTTACCCAGAGCAGCAGTAAAGCTGGTGCTATCATCGATCCGCGTCTTCTGGCCTTCGCGAACAAATATCTTCTCACCGGTCACCGTGGGGTTCTGCTGCTTCTCATCAGCTACGAACTGCCTGATTATGTACCATCCAATCACATTCCTGGTTCCGCGAGCCTGCGCGATTGCCCATTGAGCATACTTGATGGGATACATCGCATCGGCGTATCGCTTCCGCAATACAGGGTCACCGATAACCGTGAGCGGCGGGCCGGCTTCCCAAAGCAGATTGCCTATCCCCAGCCGGCCGATGATCGTGTAGTATGGCAGGACATCGAGATTAAGCCTGCACCTCGGGTTCGGCGTGGCATTCTCGGCTGCGAAGGGGATATTACGACCTTGCTGGTATCTGGAGACCATAGTAGGCTCAGCTGGACCGGTAATACCGTCGCAGCCGATCAAATCGAGGTTGAGACAGGTATTAAGAAAGATCGGGACCGCCCAATCAGGCCATCCGGGGCTGTTTACATACAGCGGGATATCATAGACACCGGCAACGGCATCGGTAAGTGTCTTGGTATAGTCCGCAAAGCTGTAGAACATGAAATGCTTAGGCGACTCATATTTGGAGGGATCGTATTTCGCGTTGCAATACCGGCACATGCAGCGGACGGATACGTCGTAAGCGTGCGTTCGCCACTGCTGGAAATAAAACTCGTTATCTACCTGCAGCATAATAACGGTGCGGTCTGTATCGGTATCCCTGAGGTGCTCCGCCAGTTTTACGACATACTTCCTCTCGCGCTCCAGGGTGTTCGGATCGTTCGGGCACATCGGAGGACCATTGGGCTTGTATTCATACGGCAGGACCATACGCTGATATTTATCCGGAGCCGATAGAATATAACCCGGCGTATAAGACCATTCGTTGGAATCGGTTATCCCCCCACATACATTGCTGTTGAATAGATGCAGGATCAGCTTGAGATGATGCGATTTCGCCTGCTTTACAAACCAGTCGAGGAAAGTAAAATCATACTGGTCCTGCGCGTGTTCGCATTTGTCCCACAGCACGTCAAGGCCCACCGTCGTCGCGTTCATGTCGCGATATGAATCGAAGAAATTTATCGTTCCGGCATCCTGAGGAGTGCTGCGCCAGACATCGCATTGCGCTCCAACAATAAAGAACGGCTGTCCATCTACAATGAGGGTGGGAACGCCGTTGATTTTATTAAGCGTCGAATGCTGCTTGTTTACTGCCGCAAGCGCAGGCGCAATGCATGCTGTCAGAAGGATTACCAAAAGCCAGGCTGCCCGATTAATATTCATCAGTTATCAGTCCCCAAATACATTACCATAGCCGAGATGAATTATTCGGCATGCTCTAAATGTTTACGAAATCTTTCTGCCCGCATCCAAGGATTCCTTCATTACCGGACGAGATACACTCAATTGGGAAAGCAGGTTCAGTTCGTATGGGAGTAAGGACATATAAAGAGATAGAATAAGCAGCACGCGGCTTAGGGATTAAGTGATCATAACAAAAGCACCTCCGGATCACATAATGACCAGAGGCGCTTTTTATATCATCTGCATGAATTTATCTAATCCGATTAATTCCCCGGCGCCGGTTTCGGCTTCTTCGACAAATTGAACATCACGCAATCAACACCTGCCAGCGTTCTTCCTTATCTGCTCTATCTGTTCTTCGGTGACGGCTTTTTCGAAGCTGCGGAAGCCGGCGAGTTTGAAGCCATGCTTCGCGGCGAGGCGAGTGATCTCCTCCACCTGCTCTACCGTGACATCCTTACCCAGGGTAAAACTCTCGTAGCGGCCTTCGAGGGCGAGGATCATAGTTTCGCTCATGCAAGCATACGCGGTTTTAGGTGGGAAGCCGAAGTTGAAACCAAAGTCTACATCACCGGGAACTTCTATCACCCCGCCATCCACGATCAAAACGTCATTCCGCTCCTTCGCTACGCGCTCGGAAACATCACGCGGGCGAGCTACATCACATACCACCGCTCCGCTTTTTATAAAACCAGGCTCGATGATCGCATCGACCGCGCTGGAAACAGTAACGACTATATCCGCATCCCTGATCCCACCAGCCACATCGGTGCTCGTGGAGACAGCAGCTTTACCGGATTTAGCGAGGCTATCCGCTAAATCTTCGAGTCGGTCTATCGAACGGCCTATTAGTGCAATACTGTCAGACTTTTTCGCAAATAGTTGAGCACATGTCTTGCCAATTGCGCCGGTGGCTCCGACTATCGCAACCTGAGCTTTCATCGGATCGACTCCCATAAGCTCAGCGCCTCGGACAGCGCCCTCAACCGCGGTAGCGACGGTGTAGCTGTTACCTGTTGTCACAGCGATCTTGGAACGCTGGGCAACGGTCACGCCCTGATCTCCGGCAACCGATGTAAATGCGCCAAGTCCTATAACCTTCGCGCCAAGGTCCTCGGCTATTCTGACAGCGCCCAGAATCCGGTCGTAGACCTGCTCGATGGGGAGATGAAGAAGCTGCTTCGCGGTGAGTGGACAACCGACAAACCATCCCTCAGCCTCGACGCCGGCAGCTGATCTTATACCGGTGATGTGAGAAACCTCCATCGGTTTCTTATAGCGAATCCCCCACTCCACCATCGATTCCGGCAGTAGTTTTACAAATGGGTATTTCCGTGCAACGTCCTTTTTCACAGAAATGGGATGGATTACGAAGGCAAACTTTTCCACTCTTAACTCCGTCGTTTGTTATTGCAAGCTTGGTTTTTTGAGAAGGGAGAATTCTCAATTTCTAATTTTGAATGTTTAATAGGTTGTGGGTGAAGGGTCTGTAGCGGTAACAGTCAGTCTGTATCCCTGCGATTGAAATCCCTTCTCGATCAAACAATAGCGCTTAGGCTAGTTTTGTAATAGTCGGGCGCCAGTTCAGCTTTTCCAGCAAGGGTTCGTAGTCATCGACTGTCACTTCTTCGGGCTTTTTACCCATAAGCGTGATCAAGACCCCTTCGAATACATTCGTCGCAAAATAGCGGCCGTTCGGTGACTTCATCTCCTCGGGCATCGAGGTCACAAACATCTTTAGTTTGCGCTGCGCGAGCATTTCAGTGTCCTCGGATGTAAGCGTGTTCGTTATAAGGATTTTATCTTCCAGCAGTCCCGATTCCACCGTCGGAATTGTCCGCTTGATAAAGTGCCAATCGCCTGCGATGACATCTGCCCACTCATAATACTTCTGATACTTCGGCTCCGATTTTTCCTGCTTCGATCCTGTCGGATAAAGCCATTTGAACGGAAGTCTTGCAACAATCGGCAGGAAGATCGTTGCCATAACTCTCACTGTGGCATAAGACCGCATCGGAATCGGCACACCCAGGCTGAACATCAAGTCGCCATAAACTACATCCTTCACATATTTAGCGACCGTCTGCGCCATCCCGAATCGATCTACCGCGCACACCACAAGCACCTTGCTCTTGGCAAAGTCTACAATGCCCTGCTCCTGTAGATACTGGATAGTCTTGCGCTCGAGCGTATTCTTCACTCCGCTTCCATCGACAACAGGTGTGACTTTCGCATTGATCGCAAGACGATCCGCGTCTTTTATCGTATAACGGCGCTTATCGGTCCAGACATATCGATCGATACCGCCCAGCCCGATAGCATCCACCTTACCATCTAGTTCTCGCACCAATTCGGCAAAACGGTCCATATCGCCGTCGGTGCCGATCCTGGAGACTTCAAATTTCTCTCCGAGGAGTTCTACTTCAGAGGTTTCATCGCGCTTCGATGAACCCAGGCTGATACTTGCTACTCGCTTCATCCAGAACTTCCCCAATTTCTTCAGTCGACTTCGTGGTCATTAGCCTGGCGCGCAACCCGGGCGCGCCAGGCATCCCCTTTAGATACCAGATTAAATGGCCGCGCATTTCCTTAGAGGCGCGTTTTTCACCAAGAATTTCTCGTAAAAGCGCGGCATGCTCTTTAGCAGCTTCGAGCTTCATCGCCCAGGTCGGCTCCGGAAGCAGTTCACCTGTGCGAAGGTACTCCGCAATTCTCCTAAACAGCCATGGATTACCGAGCGCGCCACGGCCTATCATAATTCCGTCGCATTCGGTCCGCTCGAACAGGCGCTTTGCATCCTCAGGCGTCGAAACATCACCATTCGCAATCACTGGTATGCGGACCGAGCGTTTTACCTCGGCTATTATATCCCAATCCGCCTTCCCTGAATATCCCTGCGCCGCGACGCGTCCGTGCACAGCTATCGCATCGATCCCACAAATCTCAGCGGTCTTAGCCAAATCGAAAACCTGCTGCTCACCGATCCCCCACCCGATTCGAGTCTTGATAGTAAGCGGACATTTGACGGCATTTCTCGCGGCAATCAGGATTTCGCGTGAAAGATCGAGGTTCTTTAGCAGCGAAGCTCCCGATCCGCTTTTCGCAACCTTGGGAACAGGGCAGCCGAAGTTAATGTCGATAATATCCGCTCCCGCAGCCTCCATCGCCTGCGCTCCTATCGCCACCGTCTCAGGATCGCCGCCGAATATCTGAACGGATACAGGGCGTTCTTCATCGGTCCAATCGATCATGGAGTTGGTTCCGGGATCGCGGAATCTGATCGCATAAGCGCTGAACATCTCCGTAGTGACAAGCCCACAGCCACCCGCGCGCTTGCACATCACCCTGAACGCTCGGTTAGTAACACCAGCCATCGGGGCGAGGATGAGAGGAGGATCGATCTTTAATGCAGCAATATTAAATGGAAGCAAGAATAAGAGGGGGATCAGGGAATTATGAATAGATAGCTGTCAGCTATCAGTGATATCAGTGGTAGTATTTATCATTACAGACAACAAGTGTTGTCATTCCCGCGAAGGCGGGAATCAATACTGCAACAACGTAAGTTTCGGGATTTCCGGGTTGGGTGATGGCTTAGTGGGTTATATGATAACTCATCTCCCTAACCCTCAAATCCCGAACACATGGCTCACGTTATACCTTCACAGCATGCATATCGGTACAGACTATTTCCTCTCCCCCAGGAGAGGGGGCACTCTGTACCACTCTCCAGCATCAGCGGAAAAGACGCACTCTGTGCCTCATTCCAGCATTCTGGATTCCCGCCTTCGCGGGAATGACAGTACTTACTTCCTGTGGTGATAATATGCTACCTCAAAGATCACTGATAGCTGGCAGCTTTCAGCTGTCAGCTATTTCATAATCCTAAATTCTTAACTCCCCCGCACTCCCTTCGTTCGGTTATAGATAATTCTCAGACCATCGAGGGTGATCATTTCATCGCAGATCTCGATTGTGCGGCTGTGCTCGGCTATAACGTTCGCAAGACCGCCGGTGGCTATCACTTTCGCGCCGCCGCCCATTTCAACCTGAAACCTGTCCACCAGGCTATCGACCATTCCAGCAAAGCCGAAAATCGTGCCGGATTGAAGACTGCCGGCGGTCGTGTCGCCGATCGCTTTATCCGGCGGGACTAACTGCACCCCCGTGAGCTTCGCAGCCCTTGCAAACAGCGCTTCGAGAGATATTTGAATGCCGGGTGCGATCGCTCCACCTAAATACGTACCGTCCTCGGATACGGCATCGAGGGTCGTTCCCGTTCCCAGATCGACCACGATAAGTTTACCGCCATACTTCACATGCGCTCCTATCGCGTTCGCAATTCGATCAGCTCCTACATCGTGCCTGGGATAATAATCGACCCCAATTCCAAGGTCCATCTCAGCCGAAAGAACAAGCGGATCGTCTATTCCCAGGTGCTTCTTCGAGAACCGCAAGAGCGCGTCCACGGTCGCGGGCACGACGCTCGAAATGGCGACCCCATCGATATCGGCGAGCGTCAGCCTCTGCTGCGCGAAGAGCGTAATCAGCAGAGCCGCGTATTCGTCACCAGTGCGCCGGGCAACCGTTCCTATGCGCCAGTCGGCCCTTAGCTCCACGCCATCGAATACGGCGAATGTGATATTAGTATTTCCTACATCTATTGCAAGCAGCATATCATTAACAGCTCTGGGCTGCCGGCGTTAGCCGACAGTAAAAAAGGGAGCAGGTTAGTACCTGCTCCCTTAATTATCTCTTGTTTTGGAATGGAGGTCAATCTACCTGGGTCAGGAAGAGCTGGGTGATCCAGAATTTGCCATCGGGTGATTCATAGACCCCGATGCCTATTTGCTCGAATTCGGGATTAAGTATATTCTCCCTGTGGGCAGGGCTGTTCATCAGCGCGTGATGGCTGCGATCGACATCGGTAATGGAACAATAACACAGGTTCTCCGCAATCATCGCCCATGTCGGCCTGTGCCCCAGCGCTGCCAGATAGCGGTCTTTAGGGGTGCGAAGACCGGGGGTCGGAGAGAAATGATCGAAATAATTGAGCTCGCACATCTCACGGCTGTGTTCTCTGGCAACCCTCACAAGAAGAGGATTGACTACGAGCTCTTTCATGCCTCTGCTTCTGCGCTCGTAGTTCACGAGATCGACAAGCCGCATTTCGTCTATGGTGAGCGGTCCAGCCACGGGCGCCGTAATCGCGGGCGGCGTCTGTGGTATAGCCGGACCAGGGAAATGCGTCCCGAGAAGAAGTGTTACCAAGTAAAGAGATAGCCTAGTCATCAGTTGCCTCCGTACAGACTATGCCGTACGTCGGCCACCCTCCCACAACATTGAAAGCCCAAGCTACCTAAAACCGGTATTCCTACCAGGCTGCGTCCCTGCCAGGCAGCCAGTAATTCTCCCAGGCTCAACAGATGCAATTGCTGTGCCATATCGACTTAATTAGTCGAGATTGATGGTAAATTCTTGGGGCAATTTTGAGTCGACGGCACCGACTGAGATTCATGTGACAATCTCGCATATACGGTTCAGGTGTGCGGATATAGGGCTGTCACAGTGGTATAATAGTGACAGACCCCGGTTACAACGCAAAGGTGGTTTAAGCAAATGGCGACCATTCACTGGATAAGCCGTCTCCTCATAGCATTTCTCATAGCGCTTGCACTCGCGGCGCAAGTTCCCGTAATCGCAGCATCCACCGACTCCGAACTCGGTCCTAACGAAGTTAAAGTAGGCAAGGAAGCCGCGGACGAAGTTAAAAAGGAATATAAACTCAGCGATAACGCCGCCGACCTCAAACGCGTGCGCGAGATCGGCAACAAGTTAGCCGCCGTGGCGAATAAGAAAATGATAGATGCGATGTATGGCTCGTCGAAGGTCACTCCATTTGAGTATACATTCGATATTATCGAAGATAAGGATGTCAACGCGTTCTGCGTTCCCGGCGGGCATGTGTATGTGTATCGCGGGCTGCTCAATTTTGTGCAATCCGACCAGGAGCTCGCGGGAGTTATAGCGCACGAGGTCACTCACGCAGCCCATCACCACATGGTCTACCTCCTCAAAAAGCAAGCCGCTCTGCAAAATGAAATGGCTGTCGCGCTGCTTGCAACTATGCTGAGCGGCGCGAAGGGGAGCGATATCGATAACGTTCTCCTCGGAACTCAGCTCTACACGATTGCGAAGTCCAATGGCTACGGGATGCAGGCGGAGCGCGATGCGGATAACAGCGCGGTACTCCTCGATGTGGAGGCCGGATACAATCCCGTGGGGCTCCTTACATTCCTCGAAAGGCTCGCTCAACAACCCGAGCTGGTCGATTACGGTATCTATCGCTCTCACCCTCTCGATGAAGACCGCGTAAAGGCAGCTAAAGCGGCGATAGAAAAACTGGGGCTGCCGATCAACCGGCGTGCTACAACGAAATCGATCAGTGCGATAGTAAAGACGGAGAAAATCGATGGGGTCGATCAGCCGGAGGTTTCGCTTGCTGATAAGGTGATTTACCGCCCCGCGCCCGCCGATGGCAAGACCGCGCAGGATAGAGCGCAGGAGGTTGCGACCGCGATAAATAATATGCTCGATTCCGGCCTCATGATCTCGCAGCTAAGGGCGGATACGGCGAACGGGGCTGTTATAGCTCGCGATAAAGCCGTAATGATAGTTTCGGACGCTGACGCAAAGCTGATGAATGAGACTCCCGGACAAGTCGCGCAAGCTGCCGCGGCTATCATCCGCAACGTTATCCTGATGCAGATGGTAGATACGGTTCATTAGCGAATCCGGCTTTTTCTCCTGAGCCCAAGCAGGCCCGCGAGCCCGACCGCGAATGCGATAATGCTCGTTGGCTCGGGGATCGCGTAGATGGGGATATGCGTTTTAGTTCCATCGTCCCAGGTAACGACTGAATCGATCTTACCTATTCCGCTTGGATGGCTGAATTGCACCTGGTCGAACGAGGTGTTGGCTCCGTCAGACGCGGTGAGTGGAGTATTCAGGAGCTTCAGATTTTCGTTTACGAACGGGATATCGCAGCTCCAGGAGAGTATATCATGCTCGGTTGAGAGGTTTTCAAGGTAGTAGCTGTAGAGCCAGTCGGTGTATGTGGTCGATGTGAGCGGATCGTAGCCCGGAGATTCGGCATAGGAATCGTAAGTAAACACATAACCGGGCCCGATATTATATTCTCCATTATTATTGAGGGAATATGTAGTGATATCGGCACTTGCGGCACAGGTTAACGCGACAAGCACGGTAAGAGTCAACAGAACCCTGATAGCCATCACTCGCATCAGTTTCCTCCCAGGCACAAGACAACTTCCACCTGAAAGCTCTGCATAATTCTTGCCAAAAGGACAGGGAGGCGGGAAGGGAGAATTCTCAATTTTTAATTTTGAATGTTTAATAGGCTGTGGGTGAAGGTCTGTGGCGGGTACAGTTACCTTGTTCTGTGGAATAAATTCCCGGCAACATCATACAATGTCCATCTTCACGGACTGGGACTATTGCCAATGTAGTTGCAAGATTTAAGCGAAGCGCCTTTGGAGTGCGCCGTGTCCGGCGCCTTATCTGACCTACAATCTATAGCCAGACCAACATTACCAGTACATATATCTCCCTTGAAAATGGCGTTTTTTGCCATTTTCGTTCCCTTCGTGGCGAACACGACAGTCCTTGACCGGCAGCGGCCCGCGGGGCTGCGAGAGGTGCTGCATGGCAGCCATGAGAGTGTTCATGCCACGATTCTTAATTAAAGCTGCCGATAAAGCGGCGGAGACCGCCGCACTCCAAAGGCGTTTTGCTTTAATATTGCAAGCTCTGCAGGTTCTACAGCTTCAAACTACCGGCTATTTACTTACCCGCACTGAGTTTATCGATTTTTGCTTCTATTTCTTTTGCTGATGGCGCGCCGCTTATTTGATCACGAATTACACCGTCTGAATCGATGAAATAGATCATCGGCAGGTCGATAACCTTGTAACTACCCATCAGCACCGACTCCATACCCTTGTCGCCCATCATATACGGGAACGTGAAGCCTTTTTTCTTAATGTATTCGTCGACCTTAGCTTTGTTCATATTGAGGCAGACCGCCACGATCTGCACGCTGTCCTTATCTTTATCGTAAACGCTCTGCAGGACAGGCAGATGATCGGCGCACATCGGCATCGCCCAGAATACAAGGACCACAGGTTTACCCTTGTAGCTGGAGAGCTTTTTTGTTGAACCGTCGGTGGTATGGAACGGGAAGTCCGCAGCCGGCTTGCCTATAAGGCTCGTCACTTTCGGCTGCTCGAACGGCTTCGATCCCGCCGGAGGCTTATAAGCGAATTGAGCATCGGTGAGCTTCGCGTTGGGCTCGATGCGTGTCCACGTAGTCGTAATTACCTGCTCTATGAGTTTCGGGACTTTAGCTCCCGCGGTGCGCGGAGGATGCATCTTAAGCGTCAGCTCGTTCTTGTAGAGGCAGAGGTCACTCTTACCGATCCACAGCGTCTGCGAAGCATCGACTCCCTTCGGAGCAGCCGTACCGCTTTTGAGGTGAACCGACATCACATAAGCATCTTTCGTACCCATCTTTGCATCTTTCAGGAGCTTGACCGAGCTGATCCCTTTTGCATAATCTACGCCGAACAGCAAGCCCATCATATCGACCCCCATCTGCGATCTTGCCAGCGCGACGAGGATCTGGGGGGACAGCTTGTCCTTCGCATACTGATTGATCTGCTTCACATATTTGTAAACAGTCTTACCATCAGATGAAAGCCTGCCCGAACCTGTAGATACTACGAACTTATCAGGCCGCTTGAAGAGAATCAATACGGCAAGAGACTGTTTCCCGACCGATTTTCCGTTCTGCATGAGCGTGGTGGTGGAAGTTCCGGATGCCTTTATCGTGCGCATCGAGTAATAAGCGCCCTGCAGGTAGCTTAAGAGCTGGTTCGCGGTCACATTCTTGAGAACCGCACCAGACCCGGGCTTCATATTCTTGCCGGGCATAGGAGGCAGCTTCCCAAAAGATATGGGCGCGGGCGGCAGTTTCCCCACCGGAGGAGCGGGATGCTTCGTGAGAGCTCCGAGGGGATTCGCGGCAGAATTCCCACCCGGATTCGCGAGCTGATCGAACCCCATCGAAGGAGCGCTCGGAGAAGCAGGAGTGGCAGTAGTTGCGGTTTCAGAGCTTTTCTCCTGCTTTGGTTCTGTTTTCTGCTCTGTTCCAGGTTCAACGCTTTTATTGCGAGTGGATTCCGACTTAACGGATGCATGAGAAGGCTTGGATGGAGCTTGCGCGTTTTTTTTCGATCCGCATCCGGTCAGGAGCAGTGCGGCGATGATGACAACGGCACAAGCAATGGTTAAGAGCAGCGATCTGGACTTCAATGAGTATCCTCCGGGGCCCGCGAATGGCGCGGTGATCGGTTGAGTTACGTTAGTTTACCACATTATCGTTCCATTGATGAGGTATGGCAAGGAATATGATTGCATCCCGGCAGCGCCTCCCTTATCGTATCGATAAAAGGATACCCGCACGTGAGGTGATATGCACAATATTTACGTGACTTTAGCGCAATTGAGAGCTTCTTCGGCAAGCTCGAGATTGTTGCGAGCTTCTATGTGATCGGGATTTATGGAAAGCGACTGGCGGTAGGCCATAACCGCGGCCTCGTAAGCGCCGAGGCGGAAATAGCAGTTGCCAAGCATGAAGAAACCGGGGGCATGGTCAGGTTTTAATGTGAGCCCGCCTGAGTAAAGATCGGCCGCGGTGGCGTATTCTCCCGCCGAGTAGATAATGTCACCTGCGCTGAAGTAAGGCGCGGCGCAGGAAGGGTCGAGTTCAATCGACCTGGAATAGCAATCGAGCGCTTCTTGCAGGCGGTTTTGGGCCGTGTATGCTTCGGCAAGGATGCAGTGGGCTTGTGTCATATCAGGCCTCGCTTCGATCGCCGTAAGGGCATGCTTCACAGCGCCCGCGGGATCATCGAGCTTGAGCATACAAATAGCGATGCTGTAGTGAGCTTTGCAGCCCCACGCGCCGGAATCACCGGTCCACGAGCCGCTCTTGCCAAGCTCGATTGCATCGTTGAAATAATCGATGGCTTCAGCGAAACGATCGAGCGCCGTGAGCGATTGTCCGGCTGTGTAGCTCATCTCCGGGTGATGGGTGCCACTGCTCCCGGCGCGACGCACCGTCATCAGGGCTTTCTCATACTCACCCATATCAAACCAGGCTCTCGCAAGAGATGCGAAAATAATTTCCGCAAGCGGGGAACCATGGTTCACAGCCTTCAACGCCTGTTCCAGGTATGGAATAGCCTTTGCATGCTCACCAATAACCTGCAGTGACATCGCCATATCGCGCAGGTGACGCGGGTCGCCGGGGTGGTCATGCAGTTCGCGCTCGATAAGCTCGATGTATTTTTCGACCTTGTTGCGCTGCTTCAGGATTTCCGGTTGGGTGCCGAGGTGGTGAATGCGGGCATCGAGGTCGCGGATATTGGCGCCGTGCTTGAGAATCGATGAGATCGCATCTTCGTGTACGCGCCCCTGATAACGATATTCCGGGCGATTGCGCCAGAGCCGGCAGGTGGGATTAGAGACGGCATCGGAAACGCTCGAACAATAATTGATCTGAATCAGACGGTAAGCATCGAATTTGGAGTCCTGGACGGCTTCGCAAATGAGTGGAGCGGTAGAGGCATCGAGCCGTTCATCCGCATCGAGAATAAGTATCCAGTCGCCAGTTGCAAGCTCGATGGAACGATTGCGGGCTTCGGAATAGCTCTCAGTCCACTCGAAAGAAAAGACCTTAGCGCCGTAAGATACCGCGATCTCAATCGTGCGATCATGTGAGCCGGTATCGAGGACAATAATTTCGTCAGCAATCCCCTCCGCGCTGCGAAGACAGTCATCGAGGAACTGTTCTTCGTCCCTTACGATCATGCAGAGCGAAATATGGGGCTGGTTTGATGGTTTCACGTGTCCGATACTCCTGATCGATTGCATTTATACGCCTCCAACAGGATTATCGGACACTAACCGCCAATAGCTTCAGGTGAAGCTTATAAATTCAGCTTCGACATATCAAGAACATAGATCAGCGGGTATCCACCCGTATCATCCATGACCAAATCGAGCGCTGCCAGGCTGTTTGAATCAGGAGACCAACTGAGCCTGCGAACACACGTCGTGCTATTGGGAGGGACAGCATGGAACCTTGCCACAGTGACAGTTTTATGCGTTTCGGGGTTCAGAACATTAACGTTGACACCGTCTCCGTATGCTATCAGCCGTCCGTTCGGCGACCATGCGACAGCTCCGATGCTGCCTGTTGCAACCACAGCACCCTCGGCTTCCTTGCCCTCGCGGCCAAGTCTCAGCTCCTGCGCCGGCGCGGTTTCACTACCGACAACCGCCACCGACCGGCTCCCCTTCGGCTCCCAGCTTGCATCCAGCACCGCATCATCTTTTATCAGTCGATACGCACCGATGAGCTTGCCCGTTAAATCGAACTCCTGGCAGCCGGGGTTGTAATATGGCGAGAGCTTGGAGAGGCCGAGGATTATGCTCTTATGCTCAGGATTATATGTAAGATAATTGACCTCCGACCAAAACTCGCTGGTCTTGATATTCTGAGCAATCTCCTCTTCTTTGCCCGAGGAAAGGCTGTACTTCATAAGCGCATGCGGGAGGTTGGTGCGCAGGTAAATGAAGGTGTCGCTGTCTATGAAATTCGGCGATGTGCCGTCGACGACAGGTTTCACCTGCTTCTCCCCGAGCTTCCACATGTAGATGCGGTTCCTGTATGACTTACTACCTGCGCCGGCAAAGAGGAGCGAGCGGGAATCAGGCGCCCACGAAACGAACGGCTCGACCTGCATATCGGCGGTATAGAGAGAAGGTGGTGTAACCTGCCATGCGGGAACAAGCTCCACTTTGACGCTTGATCCACCACCCAGCATAGCCCACGCACCGACACCGAGCACGATCACGACAATTGCAGCGAGTATTGCTTTAGTCTTCATGTCATCCTCTTTGCAAAGTGAGAATTTGAGTTTTTAATTCCTAATTTTGAATAGACATGGGTGCGGGGTTCGGGGACCCCGAATTGGCTCTGAGGTGGCGATTCGGAGATCGCCACCTATCAAGTATCTTTACCTGTCAGTACAACACTGATCAGACTACCACTACCCAAATATTCAAAATTAAGAATTAATCCCCAGTTAAGCCGGGATGGTCACTGGGAGAGTGCCTTTGGGTTCGATCTTGCCGAATATCAGCGCTGCGGCGGCATCCATGGAGCCCTCGCGATAGCCGTAGGTGCATACCTGTGTTTTTACTTCGGTAAATCGCCTGAGGATATACGGCTCGCGCACCGCTACGACGATCAGCTTCTTCCCCAGCCCGTTCAGAGCTTTTACAACATCGGCCTGGAGCTGCTGATCGGTCGGCGCTCTCCACGGCTCACTCGGGCATACTGGTACGATTATAGCGTCGGCTCTCTCAGCCGCAGCCATCGCCTGGCGCATTACCTCGTCCCTGTCGCCCTCGAGCTGCACCGCATTCGCATTAGGCCACTGCCGCTTCACAGCTTCGGCAAGAGCAGGAACAGTGCCGTGCATACCGATCACGCTGACAACAGCCCCCACCCCCGGTCCGAGCGGAACTACCTCATCTTCATTACGCACAAGCGTGGCGGATAGTTCTGCAATTTCTTTCTGAAGCGCGAGATGCTCATTAGTCCGAAGCAGACTGCCGAGCGCTTTGGGATCGGTGAATCGCCGTTCATTGAGCTTATATTGCTGCTTCAGGGCGGTAAGGCGCGCTACCGATTCATCAAGGCGAGATTCGGAGATTCTGCCGTCCTTTACCGCCTTCAATATCGCCTCGAACGATGCCCGCTGGGTGGATTGAGTATGCGGGATCAATACCATATCGACCCCCGCTTCAATAGCGAGCACCGAAGCCTCCGGAGTGCCCCAATTATCGGCAATCGCTTTCATCTCCATCGAGTCGGTCACGATAACGCCGTCATACCCCATCTCATCGCGCAGGATGCCGGTGATGATTTTCTTTGAAAGAGTGGAGGGAAGATCAGGATCGAGCGCGGGGAACATGATATGAGTGGTCATTATGCTCGAAACTCCTGCTGCTATAGCCGCGCGATAAGGTTTAAGCTCGATTTCATCCAGCCGGCCACGATTATACGGGACCGACGGCAGCGCGAGGTGCGAATCGACCGCGGTGTCGCCATGGCCCGGGAAGTGCTTCGCGCATGCGATCACACCGGTGTCCTGGTAGCCGCGAATCGCCTGCACCCCAAACTCAGACACCACATCCGGAGATTCACTGTAGGAGCGAGTTCCGATGATCGGATTGTCGGGATTGTTGTTCACATCGATCGTCGGGGCAAAGTTGTAATTGATTCCCACAGCTTTGAGTTCTTCAGCGCACGCCGCGGCGGCTCTATAAGCCAGGTCGGGGCGGCGAGTGGCGCCGAGAGCCATATTCGACGGCATCACGGTGACTCCCTCGACAAACCGGGCGACCATTCCGCCTTCCTGATCGCAGTTTGTGAGAAGCGGCTCCCTGGAAAGCGATTGGAGTTCGTTAAGAGTATTCACGGTGACGGAGAGATCGTCATGGCGGACATTGCGCCCCATCAGCACGATTCCCCCGGCTTCGATATCTTCCACTATTTCGCGAGCTTTGGCGCAGACGGTCGTATCGTCGGTTGGGTTATCCCCCTCCCAGCCGAACATAAGCATCGCGCCGATTTTCTGTTCAAGATTCAATGTAGCACCTCTTTATTCAGTCCCAGCATCATGCGATTTCGCGTCTGAACTGGCGGTCAGGCCGCCCGATGATGCTTTAACGCTCTTCACCGCCGCATTCGGGTCCAAAGTTATTGACGCGGTAAATTCGCCTTTTGCGTTTGTAATCCCGTTATCCTGATCAGCCTTGCCTCCGGTCACCACGAGAGCTACCTGTTTTCCGGCGATTGGGTTACCGTTCACATCGGTAAGCGTAACAGTCGCCGTGGCTTTGAGCTGATTGGTTTTGTCAGGGATCAGCACGACATCAAGGTTCGACGGAGCTCCGGGAATCACCTTCACATCGGAACTGACGATCTGTGAGCCGTAATAAGCGCTTACAGAGCCCCTGCGCAGCTTGATCGGGGTCAGATAGCCCATCTGGTTTACGAAACCGGACGCATTGCCGGTGCCCCAAACAACATTTTTAAGCTGATCCGGGGTAAGGACCTGCGCATCATCGCCCCATGTGAGGTAGAGCTGAGCCCCCTCCCCCGCCGCAATCTCAGCCTGAGGAAGATTCAGCTTCAGCTTAGGAAGCTCGGGAAGAGCAATCGGATCGGAAAAGACCAGCAGAGCATCCGCAACCTGGCGCTGCTCTCCCCCCGATGGGCTGTTAATAATACTTCCGCGGTATGAAAGCGTGGTCGACCCACCACCATCGAGATTGATCGCGTTCACCGCGCCGAGTTTTTTCATCAGTGAGGCAAGGTCGGGAAGGTTGATACCTTTGCTGATAGTCTGACGGCCATCGACAGTTACTATCATCAGTTTGCCGTCAGCGGTGATTCCTACAGCCGTGCGCGGGTGACGGGCTGTGCAGAAGACATCGGGAAATGATTCCGATTTACCATCGATATACTGTCTGCCGTCTTTCAGAAGCCAGGGACCTCCACCGACAGCCTGCTCAACCTGCGACCAGTCGACCTTGTTTGTGCTCTTTATGCCGACCTGAATACTCAGCTTATCGCCGGGTTTAAGGTTTTCTTTGAGGAAGTAAGCAGCCGGACTTCCACTGGAAATAATCACTCCGTCCTTAGGGATCGAGGTATTCCTGGAGTCAGTTCGGACTTCGGTCACGGTAAGGTTTATACTCTTCCCCACCTTGATCGGGAGATCACCGGAGGTTGCCACAACTTCGGTTCCGGTGTATTTGGAAGGTGTATGCGCGCCGAATGACTGCGTGTAGATTACAACCTGGTTGGTGTCGCGCTCGCGATTGATCCCATCGATCTGGCGGGAGGTACCGTTTGAGAGGGTGAGTTTCGCGTCGAAGACAGGATTATCGAAACTCAGGGTATGGTCCTTGAGTACAACCAGGCAGCAGCGGTGATTATCCGGCTCGCTTACAAGCTCACCATCGATAATGCAAACCCCAAGCGGATCGCCGGTAAATGGGAAGAAATCCGCATTGACCCCAATTAAAGCTCCTCTTCGGGCTGTAAGGTTGCTGATCGACTCACGGCCTTTGTAGGGATCATCAGTAAGAACGGTATCTTTTCCTACCGCTGCTTTCAACGTAACGGCTGGATTCGCCGGATCGATAGTGACAGAATTAACAATGAGCTCAGAGCCGGCAGCTGTATTGATATCCTGAAACAAGGAAACACCAGCGCCAAGCTGCTTCTCAGCCTGGGTAGCAAATGAAGGACATGCAAGCGCTATCACCGCGCAGAGGCATAATACAAAGCGGAAGATGCGGGTTCGAGAGGTCATTTTTTACTCCTGACTTTATTAAATTTCCTGCAAGCTTGCTTTTAACCAGCCTATCCTTCTACAACTCGACCGGCTTTCACTCCTGATACTCGCTCAATTCCTGAATATGCGATTGCTTTCAGGTAGGTTGTGGAACTTGCTCCGGACGCGAGGGTTTTCTGAGTGCCGGCTTTGATTGCTTCATTAAGTCCGAACAAGGGATAAGAGCTCCACGGTTCGAGGGCGCAGTTATAGACACTGCTGAACCATGGGTATCCCTCCCAGCCGCCGAACGACTGCCAATACCACACATACGGATATGCCTCCAGGTCCCACTCCATCGCGAAGCCGACTTTTCGCGCCGTATCCGTGATCGCATACCAACCTTCGCGCAGATCGAGGAAGCAGAGCTCGTCGCTGCTTTTTACTTCAGGTCCAGGCACACGGCTGCCGTCGATCACCTCGCCGAACCTGGTGGTCATTTTGGGCCAGTCGAAAATCTCGCCGCGGTCGAAGCGGCGGGTTTTGATCTCGGGGAATGAATGCACGGCTACCTTCGCAGCCGGGATATCGACGACGCAATTCGAGTTCAAAAAAGGCGCACCGACCGCGGGGTGATGACCCCACATATAATCCATGGTTTCCAGTGAGGAATTGGTTATCTTCTCATCGATATGCAGCACCGCCTCGCCGGAACGCAGTGTCAATCGCTTCTCGATGATTAGCGGGAGCTTCATCAGGCGGCAGGTGAGCTTCGCGCTGACTTCTTCGGGCTCATCTTTCTCGATGACGCAATCCCAGCTCAGGTTCCAACCTTCACCGTGCATACCGAAAGCAGCGCCTTTGTAAACGCACCCAGCGCCTCCGTTTGGAGCAAGCTCCTGCCAGCCGCCCTGATAATAATCGACGAAATTACCCTCGATATCGAACTTCGTCGGCACATATTGCCCACGCTCTATAAGCCCCTGCGGAGTGCGCCACATGAAATCGATATCGAACGGTTTGTAGCAAAACTCCCAGATATCGGAACCCTTTTCAGGGAGCACACTCACCCTCAGGAGCTCGTTTTCGAGCACAAGGAGCTTCCAGCCCTTGTAGGTGTAACGGTCCGATATCCGGCAGCCGAAGTTGCGTTCGCGAGTAAAGCGTTCGAGTCCGTTGTAAGGCATATTAACTCTCAGTAATGGTCATTTACTGAGTTTCGCATAATGATGTGACGCACTGGCGGGTCGGATCGAGCGCGAAGCCTTCTGCCAGGTTGCCACTACATTACTTGAAACTCAGTAGTTGCTGTCTTCGCCGCCTCGACGTTGATCGGCTGCGATGGTATCCCCGTGCGCTCGAACGTAATCGCCACGGCCTTTATATCCGGGTTCTTCGGAAGCGTAATGCTCGAAAGTTTCTTCGAGGAATCGAGCTTTATCGTATAGTGATAGAGATAGCAGCGCGTATCGGCATCATCTCCGGCAGGAGTGTGACGGTGATTAGCCATATACCCGATCTTCGCGCCGTTAGCCGGAGTTGACCAATCGTTTGCTGTGAGAGCCGCCATCTGGATGCTGCCATCGTAGTTGAGCGCAACCTGCCCGGTGGCAACACCGTTTGTCGATGCGCATAAGATATGCACTGCTGCGTAATTCATAGGCTCGATATCCACCCTCTGCCCATTGCACGCAACCGCATTCTTCATACCCTTAGCTTTCTCCGGGTAGAAGAAGCTGATCCTGCCATCCGGAGCGCTCGCACGGTCGATTTGATAACCGGAAGGGAAGAGGTGCTGCGGCTGATTGGTCATATCTTCATCGGGAAGCATGAACTCCTCAGGGAAGCTCGCGCCTTTACCATCGAAGTTACCTGCGGACCTGTCGGTGTCCGGGCTGCAGGCGATTACATCGTATAGCTTGCTAAGATCAGCAAACGCAAGCCGGCCATGAGACACCTCGACATGGATCGGCAGTATATCACCACCGCGGCTGAGAGGCCCGGTAGAGAGCCACTGCCCATCGACCATCATATCCCATACAAGCACATACTGGCCATCATATTCCGGCGCCTGGAGCTTCGCCTGCACCACGCTCGGCCATCCCGGCTGGACCGCAGCCTTGATCGGCGTAGTCTGGCCGTCCCACTGCAGTTCGGCTCCATCCAGGTGATACCAGTGATAACCAACCTTCGTTCGCTTGGGATCCCAGGTCTGAGCGCCGGTATTGCGAAGGACAACCCTCGCCTCCAGCGTCTGACCCGCCATCAACTTCGCGGGAACATCGGAATCGACTATCTTCGGACCATAATCCTGGTCGAAAATATCCACGATTCGATTGCATGTTTTTACACCGAGCTCGGAAAGCCACTTCTGACCATTGAAGATATCGAACCGGAGTTGATAGCTCCAGGGGTCGCTCTGCTTCCAGCTCTCCAACGGCTTCTTGCCGGTGGACGCCACATTCAGAGTAAAATCGAACTGGGCGATCTCACCCGGTTTGCAGTCGTTCACGAGCACCGCATGCACATCCTTGATCGGCACTTCCTCCGAGGCTTCCGGCGGACCATCGTGGGTGTAGTTCGTGATTTTATAGAGCTTGCAGCCGAGCCGGGTTACACCCTTCGCCCAGACCTGCGTGCCCTCGTTGCGGACCCGAATCGATGCCGGGTAATCGAATCCGTCAGCCATCATCACCGGTGCGCTGCAGGTGATATATGTCGCATCCCAATCCTCGGGCTGGCCGATATTTACCGGCGCCATCAACGGCTGATCGCCGAGCGCGGAGAACCACTTATTATCAGAAAGCCGGATCATCTCCAGGCGCAGCTCACATTTACCTCCGGGTATAGCCGCGCCAAGCGAATTCACCGTGGCAATGCCGATCGGCACATCGATCGTATCACCTGGCGGCACATCCCTTTCTATCGGCCTGCGCACGCGGCTCTCGCCGTAGAACCGGCCGTTCTTATACCACCTGTAACCCAAAGCGAAGCCATCAGCCGCGCGCCAGGTGGAATTGCCCACGTTACGGATGGTAACTTCAGCCTGCGCAATTGCCTTCGAAGGAATTATCTTCGGGAAGTTATAGCGAAGGAATTTAGCGGAATAGTCGCGTGATACGCGGAACTGCTTAACATCCTCGCGGGTAGTATTCAGGTATTGATCGCCATAAAGCCGGCTGGCGCAGATGCTGTCGCCGGTGGCGAAGTGGTTCCAATCGCTGCAGAAAATCCACTGCGGATTCTTATCCAAAACCGTCGACCACTGCTTTTCATAGGTCTGACCATCAAGGCGGTTAAGCAGTTTACTAACCGACGAAGGCAGATCACTGCCCGCATCGACCGAGCCGGTGCAGATCCGGCATGTGGAATCGAAAAGCTTATCTTCAGCCGCGGCAAGCTCTGTGGCTGCATCGAAGCTCTTTACTTTAAGAGCAAGATCGGTCTGTGAGATCCATACGAGCGGGCAGCCGAAGTCATTTTTAAAATGATCGTTACAGTAGCTGATAACGCTCGGGTCGAAGCCGGAAAGCTCATCCGCATTAGCATAAAGGAATATGATCGCGCTGGGTTCGCCGGCATTCGGTTTTTCAGCCTGGGCTACAGCCCTGTATTCCGCCGGAATCCGGTCGAAGAAACTCTTGATCATCCCATAGAACGTATGCTTCGCTTCATCACTCTTCATATCCGGCTTCTTGCCATAAGCCGCAGTCATAGAATCCGCATCGAAGAACATTCCCACCATCGGATAAGGCTTGCCCTCATGCTTCAACTCAGTGAGCGCGGAGACCATGCAATCCAGGCCCTTCGCAGCATACCCGGCATAACTCTTCGCGTCACCCATATAACATGGGAGCACGATGTTGATCCCCGCCGAAACCATATCCGCCAGTTCTTCCTTGTGCCACTGCACACGGTCATAACTGAACCACGGTCCCGCGTTCTTTATAGGGAAATCCACAAGTGCCGGAGAGCCGTCGGCGTTGGTAATACCCTCGACAGGCGCGGCCTTGCGCGGATCGGCCTGGTAGGAGTAGGTATACTTTGCGAATACCATCCGCTGCACGGGGAATTTGGCTTCGTAGACAGTGCCTTCCGGCATCGGGAGATCGATGACGAACGACGTATTCTGATGCCATTCCTTATCGCTGATGATTCCGTCGATAAGAGGCGAGTGCACAACATACTTCGCGGAGACGATCTTTTCGGCGCTCGTGGTAGCTACACCGAACGAATGAGCCGCGAACACAAGATTTACCCACTTCGCGGGATCGAGCGCATCCTCTTCTGTCTTCACGCGCGATGAAAGGCTCACGAATTTGCCGTTCTTCTCGCCATGCCTGTGAACGATGACATTGAAGCTCATCATATTACCGAGCGACGGAGGGTTTACCTTCAACACATCCCACGGGATCGCCGTTTCAATAGTGTATCCCATATCTATGTCATCCGGGTTGTTGAGCGTACCCTGGACGGTGGCGCCGTATTTGAAAGTCCAGACGGGTGTCGCGCTCAAAACGCCCTTATCGTTTCCCACGCAAAATCTGGAACCGCCCGCCGCTGAAACCGCCATCGAAAAGCACGCCGGGGTAATTTTCGTCGCGTGCTGGTTGTCGGTTTCCAGGAACAATTCGATGCTGTCATCGCCCGTAATATCGGCGTTAGGTTTGTTGTGGGTCGCCTGGACATCGGGGCAATCGACTTTAAACGCGAGGTAGAAGTAAGTATCATCCCAGGTCGTGAAGCACGTTACCTGGTCCTTAACGACATCCTGTGCCATCGCCATCGATGCGCACAGCACGACCATTGCGCACATCACAGCGCACGTGAAAAATTTCTTCAACTCCATTTCAGTCCTTCCTGGGAGAAAAAGGGCAGTTACTTAAGCTTCCCCACAAACCGCCCAATACGCTTCAGAGCTTGTTCAATCCTGTCTATTGAAGTCGCGTACGAACAACGGATATAGCCTTCGCCGCACTCGCCAAATGCACTTCCTGGCACAACTGCTACTTTTTCATCGTAAAGAAGCTTCTCGCAGAACTCATCCGACGTAAGACCAGTCACTTTGATCGATGGAAACGCGTAAAACGCGCCGCCAGGCATCGGGCATGAGAGGCCGGCATCGTTGAGACCTTTAACGATCACCCGGCGCCTCTGATTGTATTGATGGATCATTTCCTGACTGTCATCGTACCCATTCTTGATCGCTTCCAACGCAGCCATCTGGCCCATAATCGGCGCGCAGAGCATCGTAAACTGGTGGATTTTCATCATAGCCTCGATAACATCGAGCGCTCCAGCCGCGTAACCAATCCTCCAGCCGGTCATAGCGTAGGCTTTCGAGAACCCGTTGAGGAAAATCGTTCGCTCATAAGCGCCGGGGAGCGTTGGAACGCAGGTATGCTGTCCATCGTAGGTCAGCCTGTCGTAGATTTCATCCGAGATGATATACAGATCATGCTCGGTTGCAATCTCGACCACCTTTTGCATCATCTCCCGCGTCGCTATCGCGCCTGTGGGGTTGCTCGGATAACTTATCAGTATAGCCTTGGTGCGATCGGTAATAGCTGCGCGGATCTTCTCGGGATCTACTCTGAAACCTGTCTCAATTGTAGTCGGAATAGCGATGGGCACTCCGCCGGCGAAAGCGATGCAAGGCCTGTAGGAGACATAGCAGGGTTCGGTGTAGATAACTTCATCGCCGGGATTAAGCAGGGCGCGCATGGCAAGGTCCATAGCCTCGCTCACCCCGACTGTAATCAGAATCTGGTTCTCGGGATTATACTCCAGCCCCTCCTGTTTTCGCAGGTATCTCGCAATCTCCGCGCGCAGTTCGAGAAGGCCGTAGTTGGAGGTATAGCCCGTGCGCCCTCGTTCGAGCGAATAAATGCAGGCTTCACGCACGCGCCAGGGTGTGACGAAGTCCGGTTCACCCACACCGAGTGTAATCGCGTCCGGCATCTTGCTTACAATGTCAAAAAACCTGCGTATTCCCGACGCAGGAGTATTAAGTACGACTTCAGAAATGGGTTTCACGGCATAATCCTGTTATCTTAGCTATCAGCACTGATAGCCGGCGGTTGATAGCTTTTACGGTGATACAGCCAGGCGCTGATCTTCACCAGGATCTTCAAAAATGTCCTGGTTCTCCTTATACTTCTTCAGTAGGAAATTCGTTCGAGTGGAGAGCACCCCGTCGAGCGTCGCGAGCCTTTCGGCCACAAAAAACGCTACCTCGCGCATCGTCTTGCCCTCGATCACGACTCTGAGGTCGTAATCACCGGAAACAAGGTAAACGGAATGGACTTCGGGGTATTTATAAATGCGCTGAGCCACATCGTCAAATCCGACACCGCGCGTCGGCGTCACCCTTACATCAATAAATGCAAAAACGCGCTCTCGCCCGGCTTTATCCCAGTCGATAATGGTCTTGTAGCGCCGGATCACACCGCGCTTCTCCATATCGGTAATAGCCTCGACTACCGTATCCTCGGAGACTCCGAGCATCACCGCTATCTTCTCAGGCGTGGTTCGAGCATCGCGTTCAAGTATCTTCAGTATTTGCTTTTCCATTGGTTTTCCTGTGGATGAGTTGTTCAAATATTACAGCCGATGGCTGCTCGCGTCAATTGGGAATAGCTGTCTTTTTAGCTATCAGCTATTCCTACCTGACCTTCGACCCAGCCGGAACATCGGACTCGGGCTGGAGGATGATCGCGCGGCCATCCACATCGGCGGCGAGGAGCATGCCATTCGATACGACACCGCGAATCTTCGCTGGCTCGAGGTTAGCAAGAAGCACGATCTTGCGGCCGACTAGAGACTCGGGCTCATAATAAAGTGCGATGCCGGCGACGATCTGCCGAACCTCATCTCCAAGGTCCACCTGCAATCGAAGGAGCTTATCTGCGCCCTCGATTCGCTCCGCGGATTTAATTTCGGCGATCCTGATTTTCAGCTTGCTGAAATAATCGTAGCTTATCGTGTCTTCGGTCTTCTCCGGCTTCGGAGCCTCCTGCGGCTGCTCTGTCACTTTCTTCGCCTCCTTTTTCTTCGTATCGAGCCTTGGGAATATGGGATCGGGTCCCTGCGTTTTCGTGCCTGCTTTGAACGGCTTCTCAGCCGTCGCATCGGCCCATTTAAGGGACGGGAATTCATCGGATATACCGAGCTGGCGTGCGATCTCGACAGCGGTCGCGGGCATAAACGGCGCGATCATTATAGCCGCCGCGCGGGCAGCTTCGAGCGCGGAGTAGAGCACCCCCGCAAGCTCATCGTTCTTGCCCTGTTTAGCGAGCTCCCACGGAGCGGTATCGTTCACGTATTTATTACCAGCTCCGATCATCTGCCAGATCGCCTCTAGCGCTTTCGTGAACTCCAGCTTCTCGCAATACACCGCAGCCGCGCTCGCGGTCTCCGCGATTATGTCTTTAAGCCCACCGGAGAAGCTCTTCGGGTCGGGAATTGTTCCCTCGAAATACTTCCCGAGCATGCTTAAGGTGCGGTTCAGCAGGTTTCCGAGGTCATTTGCAAGATCGGAATTGAACCTGTTCTTGAACGAGGCCATTGAGAAGTCGCCGTCGACGCCGAATGTAACCTCCCTGCACAGGAAATAGCGCACCGCGTCTACTGCAATCTCCGGTTTCGCGCCAGACTCGGCTGCAAGATCGTCGGCAAGCTTCGCGGGAGCCACCACATTACCTACCGATTTAGACATCTTCTCGCCGTTAATCGTCCACCAGCCATGGCCGAAAAGCTCTCCGGGAAGTTCCAGATCGAGCGCCATCAGTATGGCGGGCCAAAAAGTGCAGTGGAACCGGACGAAAATGTCTTTTCCCATGAGCTGCAGATCGGCAGGCCAAATCCTGGCGAATCGCTCTTCATCAGAGAGGTAACCGATCGCGCTGATGTAGTTTATAAGTGCATCGAACCAGACATAGATGACCTTGCTCGGATCACCAGGGACAGGAATCCCCCACCCCTGGTTCTGGCGAGTGATCGAAATATCTCTCAGGCCCTGCTTGATGAAGCTGACGACTTCGTTCTTACGAAACTCAGGCTGAAGAAAACGGGGGTGAGATTCGATATATTCCAGCAGCCTGTCGGAATAGGCTGAGAGCTTGAAGTAATAATTCTCCTCCTGGACCCATTCCACATTGCGCCCGCATTCCGGGCACTTCCCTTCGACAAGCTCACCTTCGGCGAAGAATGTCTCGCAGGGGATGCAGTACCAGCCCTCATAACGCCCTTTATATATGTCGCCCTGTTCGAGGAGACGAGAGAATATCGCCTCGACCACCCGGATATGCCTGGGTTCGGTGGTACGAATAAAATCATCGTATTGAATATCCAGCTTCGCCCAGGCTTCCTTGAACTGATCAGTCAGCTTATCGACGTATTCGTTTACCGGGACACCTCTGTCACGAGCTGCCGCGGCTACCTTGGTCGCGTTCTCATCGGTGCCGGTGAGGAAAAAGACATCCCTTCCCCGCAGCTTCTGGAAACGCGCCATAACGTCTGCGTGTATCGTTGGGTAAGCGTTCCCGATATGCGGAACATCGTTCACGTAATAAATCGGCGTGGTCACGTAATAAGTCTTATCGCTCATCAGCAATCGGCCCCTTCACATAAAAACGGCGGGTTAACCCGCCATGATAAATCATCTCAAAGCAATAACATTACCCAATGAAAGATATCGCGGTCATGAAGTCAAGGTTCGATGACCTTTTGTGGAGTAACTGCAGTGATGCTGGAATACCGCGCGAAATCGGTAGGATTAAGCGTGAGTATGAAAGTTACTCCGTGCGCAAGCATAAATGCGGCAATGCGGGCATCATGAGCCTGCTTACCTACCACATCGTATCGAGATGCAACTTGCTGCCAGAGATCAGTAATATCAGCCAGCTCAGATAAACAGGTAAACTTTTCTCTAATGAGTTTCGCATAATGATGTGACATACTGGCAGGTCGGATCAAGCACGAAGCCTTCTGCCAGATTGTCACTACATGGCCTGAAACTCAGTAGTGCATATAGCGCGATTAGCGCTGCTCACATCTACTCGTCTGAGGAGGACATTTGTATTGATAAGATATCTCATAAGCCGCGCGGTGGCTCATACATATTCTCGCGTCTAAGGGCTTCCAATGGTATATCGCGCCCTTCGCCGCGTGTGAACCCGCCCGTTTCCAGGCTGCTTTACGCCGCTTTATCTCTTCAGCACCAAGCCTTTGTCCCGGAATATGGAGCCAACCTCCATCGACTGATTAACCGGCAAGTCCACCGGCTCCTCAGGCACGATAGTCTTCCCATCAAAATGCGCCTTAATAACTATAACCATATCTCTCGCCTCTAGTACGATTATACCATCGCCGGTAAAAAAAGTGGACCCCAGTTACACTTCAGACCGGCTTCCCAGCACTTTCGACTTTAGACTCCCCTAGTGACACCCGCACGAGCCGCAATTGCCCGATGCGCAGTCGGCGCAGCTGCTGGAATGGGAGTGCGATGAACCACCGGAAACCCGTGAGGCAAAGGTCGACATCACCCGCAGCACATTCCCCGATCCGCATTCCGGGCATTTCGCCTCGGAAACCTTGCTCAGGCTGATTAATAATTCGAACCGTTTTTTGCACGGCTTGCAATCGAACTCATAAATCGGCATTTCCGCTACTCACTGTCTCCCGGCTGAGAATCCGGCTTGCTCTTCGGACGCGGACGGTCATTGCGCCTTGGCCCATGATTGCCGTTCCGCGGTTTGTTATGGCCGTTAGGCTTATTCCTCCCGTTGCGCCGGTTGGGTTTACTATTTTGCCTGGGCTGCTTTTCAGCAGGCAGGTCATCGGCCGCAGGATCATTATCACCCGGATTATCGATATCCGCGGCAGGCTCAGCGCCCGGGCTTCTCCATTGTGTGATAACTGCGATCTCCTCGGTCTCGATGACTTCAGCTATCACACCAAGTTCACCGACCTGGGCTTCGATTTCGACGATGCTGATATCTTCATAGTGCTCTTCCTGATCTTCATCAGCGCCATCATCTTCGATATCTATGCCTTCGCCAAACCTGAGTGGCTCGCAGTGCGGATCCGTCATCGAACACGCTATCCCATGCCTGCGGCAGATGCCGTTAAGCTCGAGTTTACTTGCGGGGATATGTAGTTGAACATCTTCCTCAGTCTGCACGGTGATGACGCTGCTCACAACATTAACATCGATCACCTTCCCGCGGCCCTGCTCCAGAGGAATTATCGCTCCCACCGATGGGAAATGCTTTTGCGCCTGCTTATAAAAATCGTGCTCATAACGCAGACAGCACATCAACTTGCCGCACACCCCCGAAAACTTCGCCGGGTTCAGGAACAGGCTCTGGTCCTTCGCCATCTTCATCGAGATAGGATCGAAGGAGCTGAGGAATGTCGCGCAGCACAGCGATCTACCACAAGTGCCATAACCCCCGATAAGCTTGGCTTCATCTCTGACGCCGATCTGGTGGAGCTGGACCTTGGTCTTCAGCACGCTAGCAACATCTTTTACGAGCTCGCGGAAATCAACCCTGCCATCAGCTGAGAAAGAAAAAGTGACCTGGGAGCCGTCGAAGGCGTATTCAGCCTCCAGAAGCTTCATCGGAAGAGCGTGTTCGGCGATTTTACGCTCACAGACCTGGTAGGCGTGCGCTTCCCGCTCACGATTGGCGGCTTCGCGCTCCAGGTCATCTCCGGTAGCGATCCTTACAACGTTCTTGAGTGGGGCTACTAATTCTGCATCCGGCACATGCCGGGGTTCGAGCACTACCTCGCCGAATTCCACGCCGCGCGCGGTCTCGGCTATAACAAAATCACCCTCATGGAGTTCCAACTCCCCCGGGTCGAAATAGTAGACTTTTCCCACCCTTCTAAAAGTGACACCCACAACAAGTGGCATATAGAGTAGTCCTCGTATGTTTTAGAAGGGAATCTCCTTGGGCTCATGGCCTCTGGAGGACCGATTCTTACCTAACCGGCACCTCAATTCTAGCATATCGTCAGATTACCAGCAAATTTGTTGAGGAATGGGTGGAACAAACCCATTCGCTGCGTCGTATATAAACTAGCAAACCTTCCCACCCTCTTTTCTCCTCCCCAGCCCTCCCCGGGCTGGGGGGCTCTCTTTTTAAAATAATCAGGCCCGGCGCCTCTAAACGCCGGGCCTGTTTTGCATTAGCCGTCAGAGCTTTACTACCTGAGCTATCGCGGAGCACTGAAACGATTACTTATCCTTCTTGACCTTCGATTCGGGAGTGAAGTCGGAGAAGACCTTACCGTTCTGCGAGACCTTCACGCCGTTACCGAAGTCCCACGCCGGCATCGCCGGGCCGCCGCATTCTTCGGAGAACTTGAAGACCAGCTTAGCCTTAGCTTGCCCGACCGCCTTACCATTTGCGGCGGCGATTCCCCTAGCCTCATCCTCGATCACTGGCGGGTAAACGCCCACCGTGATATCGGGGTTCAGACCATAGACCTCGAGCAGAGAAGCTTTACCGTCCTTCACTCCGACGATGCAGAGCACACTGATCCTACTTCCCTTGCCGATAAAGCTGACCATGTAATAGCTCGGATACTGCGCATCCTGCGATTCGACAAATACGGGCTCGATCGCATAGGCGCCTTTAATATCCTTGCCATAGCCTACTTCATCATCGACAAGAGCATTCGCGATCATTTCCTGCTTCGCGATATCGACGATATCGTGGGTGTTCTTATACGCGAACCAGCGCTCGCTGAGTGCTCCATCCAGAGAAGAGGTCGCGGGCTGGCTGTCAGCAGGTTTACCGCAGAGCGCCGGAGCAGTGAGTATTCCCACCGCCATTATGGTTACAACAACTAACAGTATAGTTTTCATATCATCAACCTCCCTCTCTAGTAGTAACTGAAGCTATCGCCGTTATGCTGGTGCGTATGCAGGTTAGCAAGCACATCGCGTTCAGCGCTGGCTCTGTGTCCGCCCCAGAAGCTGCCGGACGGGATGTTATTGAAGTAGGAGTTGGCCCAGGTGCTGGCCGAACACCACCACTTCCATCCGCCGACATAACCTCCGCAGGACGGATACAGCGGATCGTTGATGTAAAGACCATACACAACGGTGCCGTTGTAGTAGTAATTGCCGAGGATACTCCGTGAACCGGTGTAACCTCTTTCCACCACCCAGTGCGCCGCACTGCGGATAACTACCGGAACACCTTCCTTATAATTGTCGATAGTAAGGCAGGTGCCGCGAATAGCGCCGGTGTTGTAGTCGTAGCGCCAGTCATCGTAGTAGTACCCTGGGGGAGTGTAGTTCCAGAGACCGTAGCCCTCGCCCTGAGGGTCGATACTCCAGCTCTCCATATTGTGACTATGGCAATAGCTGTATACGGTCTCCTGATTACTGTTCCAGTAGCTGGTGGATATCCACTTGGTGCACATCTGACAGCATGCCGCGCCACAGGTCCTGCCACAGTCCACCTGGGTGATCCCCGGGAAGCCGTCGAGCCCAAGCACATAATCGGCCATTGCCACGCCTGAAAGCAGGCAAATGGCTGCTATGATCAGTATGGGTAGTAACGTTTTTCCAACCATTGTTATCCTCCTTACCTTTCCTCTCGTTTCTAACTTCGCGTTATGCTCCGCGATATCTGGCCAGTAGCAGCATCCCTCCTCCCGGCCTGTGCATTATTGTGAGTTTATCCTCGTTAAGCTCAGCCGTCAATTGGGTAATAGTTGATATTTTTAACACCTTGATGCTATCTTCTCGATCTTTTTGTACGGGTGACATTAGCGTCTTTATGAGGCATATAGCGTCTGCTAAGTAACATAGTTTATTGTATTTCACACTTGAGTAGCAGTGATAATACTGACTCTGCCATATTGTCTGCCTGTATGCTTTAATTGTGCTGGTGGAAAATCCGCGGAGGAATGCTGATAACCTTTAATTACCAGTAAATGAATTACCAGTTTTTGCTTATAGTCTGCCCAAACAGCCCGCTTGCATTGTATAATGATGGAGATTGGTAATATACTGGTTAGCTATCCACTGGTTTGCACATACACTTTCACCAGCATTGACTACTGGTATTACTCTGGCAACTTTGCCAGTTACCTATCGATAGTTACCAGATCAGGGGGTTACGTAATATGCTCGCGCTTCGCTTTTCTCGACTGGGAACCGAAACAGCTTTCTCCGTTTCCGCCGAAGCCACCGCTCACGCAGCCAATGGCTATACAGTCTATCCGTTCCACCTCGGAGATATGAATATCAAAACGCCGGATAACATAATCGAAGCCGCTGTCAAAGCAATGGAGGACGGCAAGACTGGCTATTGCTCGAACTTCGGCATAATCGAGCTTAGAGAAGCGCTTGCCGAGGATATCAACAAATCGCACGGAACATCATACACAGCCGCAAACGTCGCAATCCAGCCCGGCGGCAAGCCGGTGATTGGAAAATTCATGCTTGCTCTGATGAACCCAGGAGATGAGGTGCTCTACCCCAGCCCCGGTTACCCTATTTATGAATCGCAGATCGAATTCCACGGTGGGAAGGCGGTTCCGTATCGTTATCGCGAGGGAAAAACAAATTTCGAGCTCGATCTCGATGAGATCGAGCACTCGATTACACCGCGCACCAGGTTCCTCGTGTTCAATAACCTCCAGAACCCGACCGGAGCCGAGTCATCACCCGAGGAACTGCAACGCATAGCGAAAATAGTAAGAGAGCATGACCTGTTCGTGCTCTGCGACGAGGCCTACTTCGATATCCGCTACAACGGCGTATCGCAGTCGCTCGTGAGCCTGCCAGGTATGCAGGAAAGATGCCTGATCTTATACACTTTCTCAAAGAAGTTCGCAATGACGGGTTGGCGACTCGGGGCTGCGATAGGTCCACAGCCGGTAGCCGAAGCTATCGCCAAACTTAATGTCAATGATGAATCATGCTCGAACCACTTCATCCAATACGGCGCCCTGGAGGGGCTCACGGGCGATCAATCGGGCGCGAAGCGGATCGTATCGATCCTTAAAGACCGCAGAGATAAAGCTGTCGAGATACTTAATTCTATCGAGGGCGTGCGGTGCTATAACCCCAATGCGACGTTCTACCTCTTTCCGAACGTCACGCAGGCGATGGCGAACAAGGGTATCTCCGATTATAACGAGTTCCGCATAAAGGTTCTGGAGGCAACCGGTGTGTCGTTCTGCACGAGACTCCACTTCGGCCGCGCGCTGCCGGGTGAAAATGAGAAATACATCCGGTTCGCTTACTCCGGGATCGATACGGACAGGATCGAAGAAGGGCTTACGAAGCTCAAGAGATACCTGGAAGATTGATATAGCAGACATGTTTTGAAGGGAATACGGATATTGTCCTCGAACCCAATCGCAGGATCTATCCAGGAGGGTGAAAATGAATACGTTACGTGTTGGCCTCGCCGGCTGCGGTGAGATGGGTTCAAATCTTGCCCGCAAATGCCATTCGCTCGATGATGCGAGCGTTGTGGCTGTGTATGACCCTGTAGAAGAATCGGCCGTAAAGTTAGGCGGCGAGCTGGGCGCTAAAGCTTGCTCATCGTATACCGATATGCTCGGTGAAGTCGATGCGGTTATCATCGCCGCTCCTAATGATCTTCATGCCCCGATGACAATCGAAGCAGCTCACAGCGGTAAGCATATATTCTGCGAGAAGCCGATGGCGCTATCGGTCGCGGATTGCGACGCGATGATCGATTCGGCGGAGAAGGCAGGGGTGAAGCTGATGGTAGGCCAGGTGCTCCGGCTGCTGCCGGCGTTTTGGAAGACAGCCGGAATTATCAGCAGTGGAGAATTGGGCGCTCCGTTCGGGATATCGGTTACCCGACTTGCCAGTGTTGATGGGATTGTCAAAGGCTGGCGCAAGACCCGAAAGCATACCGGAGGCATTATCTATGAGGTGCATGTTCATGAGCTCGATTTCATGCGCCATGTTATGGGAGAAGCGAAGTCGGTCTATGCGGGGATTGGTCATTTTACGCCTTCACAGGTGGAATATGAGGACGTAGCGTTTATCCAGATACACTATGCAAATGGCGGAATAGGGACACTGCACTGCGGGGTTTCATCAAGCTTCGCAAGGCATACTATGATGATCCAATGCGAAAAGGGAACCCTGACAAACGGCGGTTTCAGCGGATCGATCTGCTATTCTCATTTCGGCGAAGACCCTACCACCATCCAAATCTCGGATATTCAGAAAGAAGATGGATATCATGAGGAGATCCGTTCGTGGGTGGAGTCGATTGTGAAGGACGCTCCGATGGTCTTCACCGCCCGAGACGGCCGCGCGGCAATCGAACTAGCTCAAGCCGCATATATCTCCGCGTAGACCGGAGACGTAGTGCATCTGCCGCTTTAGTTAATTCTCAATTCTAAATTTTGAGTGTTGAATAGGCTGTAATCGAAGGTCTTTAGCGATAACAGGTACCTGCGTCCCGTGTAATAAATTCCCGGCAACATGGTACCGAGTTCGGCTCTCGCACCCTTCGGGCCCCTTTCGCAGCCTTTTAGGCTACTGTCGGCCGAGGACTGTCGCTGAGACTTTCGCGGACTGGGGACTCTTACCGATAGTGCTAGCCATATTTAAGCGAAGCGCCTTGGAGTGCGCCGTATCCGGCGCTTTATCTGACCTACAATCTATAGCCCAACCAGCAGTATCGGTTATCTCTATGGTACCTGTATCAGTACAAGCAGGTATCTCTATGGTACCTGTGTCATTACAGACCTTCACCCACAGCCACTACTCATTACTCCCTAATCATTACCAAATTCCCTTTCCGCCCTTTCGTGCTTTCACGATAAAATCTCCCTTCTCATAAAATTAAACTCGGCATTATTCAGCCAGGCGGGCTAGGTTGGCACCTGATTTGGGTAAACAAGCACGGAAAGCCCTTTGAAAGGTGGGAGGAAGGTCAATGAGAGTAGTCCTGGTAAAGCCGCCGTCGGGTGGGATGCTGGGCTTGAATGTGAATTGCGTTACTGAGCCGCTGGGGCTTGAGTGCGTTGCCGCCGTGCTCGAAGCAGAAGGACACGAGTGCTGCATCCTGGACCTGCGATTCACCGACATTACCAAAGGCTTCGCGAAAATCCGGCAGTTCGCTCCTGAGCTTATTGGTATACAGTGCGACTTCACTACCGAGCGCTATCGCACAATTTCGCTTGCGCGTGGTGTTAGAGCCGAAGCGCCTGGAGCGGCGGTCGTTGTTGGTGGACACGATGCTTCTAGAGATCCGGAATGGTTTACGTATCCGGCCATAGATGCGGTGACAATCGGTGATGGTGAAGATGTCATCCTCGATCTCGTAAGGGCTTGCGAAAAGAGAGAGACTCTGGAAAGCGTGCCGGGGCTGATGGTAAACTCAGTGAATGGTCCCATATACACTGCGCCAATTCAGGCGAGCCGGAATCTCGATGACTTGCCTCTGCCCGCGCGCCACCTCGTCCGCGAATACTCCAATCGATATTATATGAGCTTCTCTCGACCGGTCGCCCTGCTCGAAACCGCGCGAGGATGCCCATTCAGATGTAATTTTTGCTCGGTTTGGAAGTTCCATAGGGGAATGTATCGGGAAAAGACGCCAGGCAGAATAATTCAGGATCTCGAACAGATAGAATCTCCAAATGTTTTCATTACCGACGATGTATTCTGGGTGGATGCTGAACGAAGCAGGGAGCTTGCACGGGCGATTGTATCCACAGGCGCTCGAAAGCACTTTTTCATTCAGACGCGCACCGATATTATCGTGCGCAGGCCCGAGATAGTCGAGTTGTGGAAAAGCTGCGGCAATATGACTGTTTTTCTTGGGCTCGAAAAGCTAGATGATGAAGGCTTGAAATCAGTCGATAAACACAATACGGCAGCACACAACGAGCGAGCGATAGAGATCCTTAAAGACCTTGGTATCCCCTACTCCGCCAGCTTCATCGTTAACCCGGACTGGGACCGGGAGGACTTCGCAAAGCTGCGTGGCTGGGTCGAGCAAGTGGGCGCCTATAACAGCGCATTCACAATATTAACGCCTCTACCCGGCACCAGCTTCTGGGAGGAAGCTCAGGCTCGCCTCATCACTCGGGACTGGGAGCTCTTCGACCTCGAACACTGCGTACTTCCAACAAAGCTATCGCTGGAAGATTTTTACGAGGAATATGCGGGGCTGTGGCGGCATGCGATGGAGGTCAGGCGAGTTAGTAAGGGCAAGTTGCGCACCGCAGCAAAAATGATCGGGGGACTGATCACCGGCAGAGTTACCTTATCTGCTCTCAGGAGAGGGTTGCTGGCGGGTCAGGCTATGAGTAAATCGTCGGCATTCCTGGAAGCACATCGCAGAAGCCGGGAGCAGACACCGCAGGAAGAATGCACTATGCGATAATAATCGGGACAGCGCTGCGGAGCTAAGAGATGGGAGACGGCAACATGGGCGCTACGGATATTCTTATCAAAGAACATCGTGCAATTGAGATTGTATTAGACATTATGGAAAAAGCCGCTAATCGCCTCGATGCAGGTGAGGAAGTGGACTTGACTATGCTCGAAGAGTGTCTGGATTTCGTGACAGGGTTCGTGGAAGGCTACCACCATGTGAAAGAAGAGGAGATTCTATTTCCCAAGCTCGAGCAGCAAGGCATCCCCAAAGATGGTGGGCCCATTGGTCAGATGATACACGAGCACGATGAAGGGCGCGCTATGGTAAAGTGCATGCGAAAAAGCATAAGCCGGTGGAGAGATGGAGACGCTTCCGCGCGCAAGTCGCTGCTGGAGTGCTGGAGAAATTATATAAACCTGCTGAGAAGCCATATCCAAAAAGAGGACAACGTGCTATTTGCGGAGGCAGCAAGGGTCTTGACCGACGAAGATATTAAGCAGCTTGAGAATGGTTATCATGAAATTGCACGAAAGAAGATGGGGCACAGCGCGCTGGAAGAATATCGTACAATGCTGGTAGAGTTAAGGAAGCGAGCGGACGAGGAACTGTGAGATGAAGGGAAATCTATCAGTTTTCTTTATAGCTGGCAGCTATTCTCTTAATTCTCTTCCCGTGGGTAGCGATGGAAGCGGATTCGGGCGATGTCTTTAAGAACCTGGAAGCCGGCGCGGATTGGGTGGATCTTGGAATCTTCAGCATGAGCCCAGCGGACAGGGATTTCATCGATCCTGTATCCGGCACGCCGACCGAGATAGAGGACCTCCACATCGAACCCCCAGCCATTCAGAATGCACCTGGAAAAAAGCCCACGCGCAAGATCACCTTTGAAGAGCTTAAAACCGCACTGGGTATCATGAATCCCATGAACGGCGAGAAGACGGATTATAAGGTTCAAACCCTTACCACCGAGCTCCCTGTAAAGCGGCTGGTGGACCATAAGCTCGGACCTGCTTAAGGCGCGCGAGCCTATCGCGATGTCAGCGCCATCTTCAACCGCATCGAGGAGCTTCGTGAGTTCTTCTATCGGAGCAGAAAGATCGGCATCGGAGAAAGCCACATATTCACCCCGTGAAGCAAGGACTCCCTCTCTCACGGCATAACCCTTACCAAAGTTGGGCTTATGGCTGATGACGCGAGTGTTAAGCCCACCAGCAACACGTCCGACAACATCGAGGGTGCTGTCTTTACTCCCATCATCTACGACAATGATTTCATAAGTACGCCCGAGCGAGCTTATAAATTCGTTTACCTTGCGAAGCGTCTCGGCGATGCGATTCTGCTCGTTGTAAGCTGGAATTATCAGACTCAGATATATCGAGCTGCCTTCTTGCACGCTACTCCTCAAATAACGCCGTCACAAACTCTTTTGGATTGAAATCCTCCACATCCTCGACTCTCTCGCCCGTGCATGCGATCTTGATCGGCAGGCCAAGCTCATCTTTTATCGTCACGATGATGCCGCCTTTAGCGGTACCATCCATCTTCGTGAGAGCGATTCCCGTAAGCGGAACAGCGCTCATAAACTCCCTCGCCTGGCTGACAGCATTCTGACCTGTAGTAGCATCGAGGACGAGAATGGTCTCATCCGGCTGCCTGCCCAGCGCTTTCTGCACAATGCGCCCTATCTTTTCGAGCTCGCTCATGAGATTGGTTTTCGTATGCAAACGCCCAGCCGTATCGACAAGCACCACATCAGCCTTTCGAGCGGAAGCAGCGTTGATGCTATCGAAAACTACAGCAGCAGGATCGGCGCCGGGTTGATGCTTGATGATTTCGACCCCCGCGCGGTTCGCCCATATCTCGAGCTGATCGATGGCAGCGGCTCGGAATGTATCCGCTGCGGAGAGCAGAACCCTGTAACCACGTGTCTTGAAGCGGTGAGCGACCTTGGCTATGGTGGTGGTCTTGCCTACGCCATTCACACCGACGAAGAGGTATACCCCAGGCCGGTCCGCTGGATCCCTGAGGCCCGAACCATCGTTCTCCGCGAGAATATCGACGAGCAGGCTCTTAAGCCGTTCTTTGATATCGTCGCTCTCGTTAAGCCGTTCTTTTCGAGCCGCCTCCCGAAGCGCATCGACAAGCTTTGTAGCCGTATGTATGCTCAAATCAGCCTGAATGAGTAGTTCTTCGAGTTCGCCGAAAAGCTCGTCATCAACGGGCCGCCGGCCCGTGAGCAGCTTATCGACTTTGCTGAATATGCCTTTGAACAGACGCATTGCCTGTAGAGATACCTCCGTACACAAGACAGGAAGCGGTTTCCAAACATAACCGCTTCCTATCCTAGTATACTGCTTCAGGGCCTCGTTGTAAAGCTACTTGATTAGGATCAAACCCTCGGTCGGAGCCAGAGTCCTGCTCCCGGATGGCACGGGATTACCCGAAAGATCGGTGCATCCGGAAGGTATCTGAACAGTCGAGCTCTTGGTATCATCATAGTTGATAAACGCAATAGCGTGCTCAAATATGCGTCTGTAAGTCCGATATGCTACAAGCACCGGATTTTCAGTCGGCGATCCGGTCGTTATATTCATTATTTGACTGTCGATCGGCTGCCCACCGAAATAGGAGCTTTGAGTTGATGCTATCAGATGAGTAGCAAATTCTGACATAAGACGCTGGGGATCGGTATCACGTGTAACATCGAAGTAAATTTTATTCGGAAACATCCGATAAGAAGCGAAACGCGATTCCCAGTGCTGCGGGGTTTCGAGCCAGCATCGCTGCGAATCACAAGGCTGCTCATACATATAAGCATCAACTAGAGATGCCCAATCGCTCATTGGCGATGTGTTCCAAGTCTCAGCCCCTCCATTAATTGCTGCTATCAGACCTGCTCTATGGATACGCGCGATTACATATCGCAAGAAAGAATCAGTAGCAGCAACCCATGCTGTATCGTTGGGGAATCTTGGCGTCGGACCGAATCCCGTATATGCATAATGCGGTGCGATCCCATCCAAAAAAATGCCGGTATCACCCCGCGACTGAGCCATCTTTATGGCAGCATCAGCAAAGAGCTTCTGGTAGACCGGATTACCTATGTCAGCAAGAACGAAATGCCCAACCGTAAGCCTTTGTCCGTTCTGATCGAGCACAAAGAGATTAGGGTAGTTCTTATCCAGCAGCGGATATGGAACAGGATCATCAACGAAGTAATCGTTCTCGATAAATCCCGGTAATGTATAGAGGAACACCTTCATATTAGGGTTGTAGATTCGGAACGCCTGAATAATAGGTGAATCCTCATATATCGAGATGCTACAGTTGAAACGCTTTGCGGCATAAACAGGATCGATTCCATATTTTTCGTAATACACCACCGCCGGAAACGCATCAGGCGAAGGTGCAGGTATAGTTGACACATCCTTTGTCACTTGAACATTGACGATATCCAGTCTGTTGTAGGAAAGCCCTTGCCCCGCCCCCAAGCGAAACCTGATTTCAACATACATCGTATCGGGCGGAACGACAAGATCAGTTTGTTGCTTGGTATAACCGGATATTTGGCTGCCAAAGACAGGAGACATTACTTTATGCAGAAGGTTATTCCAGCTGCCATCGAAACAATCGACTGATGCCTGCACATATCCGTTGGGAAACAGAGTAGCCTTGATATACCCACTGGCATGCAGTGTATCTCCCACCTGAACATTAGAATTCGATCCCACTGTAATTATTTTGTAGAACAGGGCATTGCCCGATTGACCAAGCCCACTGAAAACATTTATACGCTCGCTGTAATTGCTGGGAGGTATCCCAGGCCTGGCAAGCGCGGATGTATAGATAAGGTTACCGTTTTGTTCGATATACCAGCCATCCGGTAACCCATCGCCGTTCGTATCCCAAATGAACGTGCCGTTACCGGCGATTACATCATATTGTACCGCTTTGACCGATGTCGTCGCGGTACAGAGTGCTATTATACATATGGGGATGGCGATGGCTAAGCTGTGCCGGAACGCCCCCCGAACAGCAGATATGTAATTTTCCATCTCCTTGCCTCTGACCAACAAGCCGCCCATCTTCGCCCTGCCTGAAGGGTCTTTGGGACGGTTCTTATTAAGTCTTTACCCGCACAGGATTTGAGCAAACATTGACGGATTACAAATATCCGCACATTATTTTGCAATCCAGCAATTTGATGAGGTCACTTAAGGTCACAAATATTGAAGGAGATGGCGCTTAAACAGTAAAAAAAAGCCCGGAAGAGGCACTCCCCTCCCAGGCTTCTATTTAGGGGCTTTAATGAGGCTAAATAGAGACTTTTATCTCGGTTCCACCATTTGCAATAGAAGCATCCGACGCAGCCAAAAGCTTCACCATCCTCAGCCCGCTCTCGCCATTGCTTCGCGGGGTGGCGCCGGTTTCGATACACTCCAGGAAATGCTTGCACATCACACTCAGCGGCTCGGCTTCCTTGAGACGCGGCATGTGGATGTCGCCGTATTTGTAGGAGCAGAGGAACTCACCGAATGTGTCGTAGTGCGGTGGATTATCTACGCCCTTATCGTAGATTTGGATCTTGGAAAGAGGATCGAGATCATCGTATACAAGCATCTGCTTCGTGCCGACCACACTGACCTTGCGAATCTTGAGAGGGTCGACCCAGCTCACATGTATGACCGCGCTGGCATTATTCTCGCTCTTGATAGTCACGAATGCCGCGTCTTCCACCTTCGGATGAAGGAGCTTCATTCCTACGGTACGGATGGTTTTCGGCTTCAGGCCGGTGGCATACATAATTATGGAGAGGTCGTGCGGAGCGAGGTCCCATACCACATTTATATCGCGCTGAAAGATGCCGAGATTGAGGCGGGAGCAGTGGACATAGAGTATATCGCCGAGAAGTCCGCTTTCGATGACTTCCTTCATCTTATTAACTCCGGCCGTATACTCGAATGTATGATCAACCATCAGCACCTTGCCATTCTTCTTGGCAAGCGCCACGAGTTCCTCAGCTTCTTCGACCTTTGCAGTAAGCGGTTTCTCGACCAGGACATGCTTTCCGGCTTCGAGAGCTTTTTTAGCAAGTGGATAGTGCGCGCTGACATGCGTGCAGACCGCTACCGCATCAATCGAATTATCTTTCAACACGGTATCGTAATCGGTCGTAGTCTCGACCTTCGGGTAAAGACTCTTCATGTGCGCAAGGCGCTTTTCATCCATATCGCAGCACACAGCCATCTCGCACGCAGGTATCTGGTAGAAATTCCTGATGATGTTGGGTCCCCAGTAGCCCGCCCCAACAACCCCAACTTTTATACTCATAATATGTCCTCAGTGACAGTAAGTAGTAGGGAATGACTTTGGATTAAGCTAGCAAGCGCCCCTGCCGACGATTGCCTTGGTAACTGTTCTAAGCATAATGCGGATATCCAGGATAAGCGACTGCCTTTCGAGATACCATATATCCATCTCGACAGCCTTATCGAAAGGCACTCTGCTTCTGCCGTGAATCTGCCACCAGCCGGTAATGCCGGGAAACCCCTCCAACCGGCGGCGGTGCCACTCCTTGTAAAGCTCTACTTCGTAAGGCAGGTGAGGCCGCGGTCCCACCATGCTCATTTCGCCTCTGATAACATTAAGAAGCTGCGGCAGTTCATCGAGGCTGGTCCGGCGCAGGAATTTCCCAACAGCCGTAACCCTGTCGTCCGAAGTCATCTTATAGAGCTTTCTTCCGCCCTGCAATTTACGCAGTTCTTCTTCTCTGCCTTCAATGAAGAGTTTGATATACTGACGGTGTTGCGAATCATCGTTTCCCACTCGCATACTACGGAACTTGTAGAACATGAACTGTTTCCCGTTCCTGCCTACCCGCAGTTGCTTGAAGAGCACCGGCCCCGGACTCGATACCTTTATCAGTATACTGACAACAGCCGCAAGCGGGGCAGCAATCAGCAAGCCGATCGACGCCGCAACAACATCGAGGGCTCTCTTCAATTTATATGGCTTTATTGGACGTAACGTACAGACCTGACATGCCTGGTCTTTATCCGTGGCGCCCTGAAGTGTCGCCATTTCTTTCACTACCTCTCCCCTAAAAAGCAAGACCACTCTACCGGCAGTCTCGCCTTGCATACAGCTTCCAGCTGCTGCCGTCATCTTAATGCTGACGGCAGCCACCAGGACCGCAGTCCCCCCAGGCCGGTCCCGGCAGCTTCCTGTCAGTAATCGCTAGCTTCCGACAACCTCTCTAATGATCGAAGAGGCCTCGGAGACCTGGTCCGGAGTAAGCTCCGGGAACATCGGGATGGAGATGATCTCCTTTGCATATTTTTCAGAAACCGGGTGATCGCCTTCCTTACCACCAAGGAATGCATACGCCGGCTGCAGGTGAAGCGGCACGGGATAATGAATCCCGCATCCGCAGCCCTTTTCCTTAAGCTGAGCCATCACCGTATCTCTATTATCGGTCCTGACCACATATACATAATAGGAGTGTTTTGCGTCAGGCTTCTCGACCGGAAGCGTCAGCCCCTTGAGATCACCCAACATTTCACCATATTGTTTCGCGTGCGCCCGCCTGCCTTCTACCCATTTATCCAGGTATTTCATCTTCACCCGAAGAATCGCCGCCTGAATGCCATCCAGCCTGGAATTATAGCCGATGATGGCGTGTTCATACCAGGTAGTGCGGCCGTTATCGCGCAGGAGCTTGAGACTCTCGCAGACCTCATCGCTGTTGGTAAGCACCATTCCCGCATCACCATAAGCGCCCAGGGTTTTGCTCGGATAGAAGCTGAATCCAGCCGCATCACCCATCGAACCCGCATGCTTGCCCTTATAGAGCGTACCATGGGCCTGCGCGCAGTCCTCGACCACTTTCAAGCCATTAGACCGAGCAATACTGAGGATAGCATCCATATCCGCGGGATGCCCGTAGAGATGGACAGGCATAATCGCCTTGGTCTTTTCAGTTATCGCGGCGCCTATTTTAGTGGGGTCGATGCAATATGTCTCCGGATCGCAATCCACAAATACCGGGGTCGCACCTGCGTGCGAGACAGCGGCGGCGGTGGCGATAAACGTGTTGGCGGGAACGATTACCTCATCTCCCTGCCCCACCCCAAGCGCTTTGAGCGCAAGAAAAAGGGCTTCGGTGCCGTTTGCCACACCCACGCCATGCTTTGCTCCGCAATAAGCAGCGAACTCAGCCTCGAATGTTTTCATCTCATCACTAAGAATGAACGCAGTATTGTTACAGACATTCTTAATAGCGACTTCGACTTCCGAGGCGATAGACGCATGTTGGATCTTAAGGTCAATAAGGGGTACCATTCTGCTTACCTCTCGTCTACTTGGGTTGCAGAAGAGCCATGAAGGAGTATAGCCTTGTATGGCTTGTCTGTCAACCCGGATTGGCAGCTCAGATCATGAATGCTGCATATCACGCGCCCCGGATTGCCCACAACCACCGACCCCGGGGGAATATCCTTGGTCACAACCGCGCCCGATCCAATGACGGAATGAGCGCCGATCCGCACGAACGGGATGATTGTCACATTCACGCCGATCTCCACTCCCTCCTCGATGTGCGGGCCCCTCATACACTTTCCTGAAAACTCACAGCCGGGATGAATGTCGTTCGCTATAGTCACCCCCGGCGCCATAAAGGCATTGTCCTCGATTACGGTAAACTGCGCGATGTAGCAATTGCAGTGAATTTTAACATTATTGCCGATCTTGCAGCCGTAGTCGATGGTGGTACAATTCCAGACATTGAAGCCGTCACCAATCTCGTTCTCCTCGCGGATGGTTACATTGTGCCCGGTTGCGAGGCGGTCGCCGATAGTGGTTCCACCATAAATCACCGTCCCGAAGCGGATACAAGCGCCATCGCCGATACGAAGCGTGTGATCAGCGATCTTACGGCCGGTTTTGTAACCGAGCTTGACACATTCATCGATCTGAGCATCCTTGCCGATTATGACTCCGGGAACCATGATCGCTCCTCCTTCAGATTGTATATTCAAGTTCTGCCCTCCTCACCGGCTTACCGCCAGGGGTGAATTCGTATTATCTACCAGTGTCGAGCATATCCGCAGGATGCGGTCCGCAACGGCGTGGCGATCGTAACGTTTCGCCACTTCTTTCGCCGCAGCCCCCATCGCTTTTGCTTTGTCGAAATCGTTCATCAGATCAATCAATCGCTCAGCTAAAGTGTCAGAATCGTCGGCTTCCACCAGGTATCCGGTATGTCCTTCATCGATCATCTCGGGAATACCGCCCGCAAAAGACGCAATCGGTACCCTCCCCGCCGCCATCGCCTGGCATATCACACCGGGCGAAGTCTCCTGATATGACGGAAGCACGAGCGAGATCGACTGATCGAGCAGTTCGCAGAGTTTATTCCGGTCGACAACCCCATGAAACACAACAGATCCGCCAATTCCATGAGAGTCGATAAACTGCTGTATACGCGCCATATACTCCTGCTGAATCACCCCGCCGCATACATGCAGTATCGCATCGGGATGCTTTGCGAGCACCGTAGGCAGCGTATGCACGAGAGCCTGAATGTTTTTACGCCTGCCCACATTACCTACGAACAGAATTCCCTTGCAGGGACGCATCTCTGAAACACCATAAAACACATCTTCAATGGGAACATCGATCACATAACTCGGACCCTTGATCGACTTCGAGAAGCAATCGAGACCGTACTGCGCAACGCTGATCACAGCATCTGCCCTTGCCACTATCCGGCGTTCAACAATAGTATGGAGCACAGCGGCAATCCGCTGTCTGCCACTGAAATAAGGGCTTTCTTTATGCTTTACACCATGGATGGTATGTACAACTCTACACCCTGCACGCAGAGCAGCATCGGTCATCACTACGTCATGGCTGTTAACCACATCCGGCTTAAGCTCTTGAAACAATGGGGCTAACGAAGCTCCGGCAGCTAATAAATTTGAAGAGAAGCGCTTGGTAATCAGGCCTACACGATGTATCCTGACACCATTCACGTCAACAATATCGTTAATATCGACATGCCTTATAAGCCCTACTACCTGTAGGTCGATATCGGTTCTTTCGCCAAAGGTCTGCGAGAGAAGATGCGTCACGTGCTCGACGCCGCCGCCTATTCTGTGAATATCGGCAGGATAACAGCCTGTCAAGCAGAACTTAATCACATCCACCTCCAATTCGATTACTAAGTTCTTCAGCGTCGAGTAGATGTTTTAATATCATCAGTTGATATCTCGGGTAGGTTCGTCGGTCACGCAAGAATCCATAATCATTCCAGGAATGATCGAAGCTGCCATCGTCATGCTGCAGCGCACATAACCTCTCGAAGCCTTGTTTAACTAGAGATGAATAGTCACCAAGCCCCATCGAATTCGCCCGCATAAGTGCAGCAGAAATGGCGCCCGTATAATAATTCACGATAGGCTGGTTTTCATGGCAGCAATGGCGTCCATCTCCCGAAGGAAGTAACCCTCCGGAAAGGAATACAGCCAATTTATCGAGCACATGCAGTATAGTCTGATCGCAACTAAGTTCATAATACTCTGCTAGATCCATGAATTGGAATGCATTATACTGGAAACACAGGTAGTGAATTCGTTCCTCAATCTCCTCATTACCGAGCGAATAAGGAAGTTCGCCAGTATCAAGCTGAACCCTAGTAACAAATTTCGCCATTGGTCCACAGTGATCTAAATAGTAAGAATCACCGGTTGCTTTGCTTAGTTTCGAAAAAAACCACAGAGCAACAGTCGAGTTGTTTGTAACAAGCCCCCTTGGGCAATTAGAAAAATAGTTTATAGCGGCGCTATCTTCGCCATAACGTTGGAATCCAGTATTTTCAATCAGGTAATTATATGCACTCCTACAGTGCTCTAGATAACGCTCATCTTGCCCGGCATCAAACGCAGCGATCAGTCCTAATCCCCCGAAGCAGATTTCTACCGTTGCGATCATCTGCTTCCACTCACCACCCGGATAATCCCAATAACCTTCCGGCTTTTGCCGCGAAGCAATGATATCTGCACAGCGCAGAGCATGATCCAGGTATTTCCGGTCCTTTGTTCGATTATAGATCGTTAAATTATTGAAGATCCAATATGCCTGAGTTTGCAGGTAATAGCGATCGTCATGCCAGGGTAAAAATCGAAGATAGGACTTGATGAACCGGCCAATTCGCAAGTTCAGACGCACTCCTGGATCCGGCCCCATTACGCTGCCATCCTCGCGAAGGCAGAGCCGCTCTATATGTGCATAGAGCCGGTCCGCAGCTTCTCCACAGGCTGCAGAATCTAGTTCAGTAGTATTCAGTTGTAGGCAATGCTCGCACATGGTGGCTTATCGTCTACTCAACTTCGTATATTTTACGGAGCTCTAGAACAGCTGCATCTGAAAATTGATCTTTAATAATATGGTAGTTACGTTCGCCCATTTCAATGCGTCTAGCAGGATTATCGATTAAAGTAGCGATAGCAGCAGCCAGACCATCTACATCGTTCTCATCACACAAGATTTCAGGCACTAGCTCAGGTATACCGGCGTGCCTGGTACTAATTATAGGTTTATGATGAGACATTGCTTCCATTAAGACAGCAGGTATACCCTCACGATCACCGTTTTCCGCAGTCCGTGAGGGCAGAACGAAGACATCACATGCGTCATAAAGTATATTGATCAGGTTTTTACCCACTTCGCCAAGAAATACAACCTGATCATTAACACCGATATCTTTTGCAAGTTGTGGTACATCGAGCTTGCCTTTACCCACTATCCATACAGTAATGTCCTCACGCCCAAGCTTTTTAAGAGCCTTGAATAATATCTCGTGGCCCTTCTTCTCACGAAATTCAGCAACCATAAGAAGCTTGACTGAGGTGCGCATGCGCTCGTCGGACATATCGCCATGAGCTCGAATAATTGAAAATTTCTCTTCAGGTATCCCAAACACACGCATGACTTCGCGCTTGTTAAAATCTGATTGTACAACAATACGCTTACAGTCTTTCGCGGCGATCATAAACATCTCTGGGTTAGGATTACATAGAATTTCATAAGCATGCACAGTGACAGAGTATGGCAGCCCAAGTATCTTGGCACAGTAATAACCAGTAAAGAACTTACGATCACCGAAATGACAATGGATATGCTGGACTTTTTGAGCTTTAAGCTCTCTGCTGTAATCCCACGCGAGCATAAACTCAACCAGAGTGTGAGTGCGAAGCGCAATCTTTAAAAGTTGAAAATAAAGACCGGGAGATGAGAAGAATGCAATCGGCTGGATCGCCAGAGATTTACGCGCGTTCGGCTTGTGGAAGTGCCACTCTGGTTTAGGCATATATGGCCCTTCAGTCCACTTAAGCGGAAACGCGTAGATCTCTACACCATCTTGTGTGAGCAGGTCAATCTCACGGTAATTCCATGCGGCAATACCAGAGGTCGCCATACTCATTATGTAGCCAACTCTCATTACTACGGGGTTACTCCAATTAATCCGTCTAAAGTTTACTCATGCACTCCAAGATCGCGGTAGTCACTTCCCGCACCTGTTCCCTGGTCATTTCAGGGTACATCGGCAGAGAGAGCACTTCCTTTGCGGCTTTTTCGGCTGCGGGGAAGTTGCCCTCTACGTAGTTAAGATCGGCATAAGCGGGCTGCAAATGGAGAGGAAGCGGGTAGTGTACGCCCGTTGCTACGCCACATTCTTTCAAGCGCCGCTGCAGATCGTCCCGTTTTGGATGCCGAATGACATATAAATGGTATACATGCTTACAGTTCGGCGTTTCTATCGGCAGAATCAACGGTCCACCAGCGAGCTCCTTATTATATTGAGCCGCATGCTCCCGGCGCTTTTCATTCCAGTCATCGAGATGCGGGAGCTTAACATTCAAAACGGCTGCGTGGAGCGTGTCGATGCGCTCGTTATAGCCGGTGCGCTGGTGTTCATATTTGCCCTCGCGGCCGTGATTGCGCAGCATCGCTACGCTGCGAGCGAGATCAGCATCGTTCGTGATGACAGCGCCGGCATCGCCGAGTGCTCCGAGATTTTTCGCGGGGAAGAAACTGAAGCAGCCCAGATCGCCGATCGAGCCTACCCGCTTCCCCTTATATTCCGCTCCATGAGCCTGCGCGCAATCCTCGACCACCCGAATACCGCGCTTGCGAGCGATATCAAGTATCGGATCAATATCAGCCGGATGACCGTGGAGGTGGACTGGAATTATGACTCGAGTCCGATCGGTGATCGCAGCTTCGAGCCTGGATGGATCGAGCGTAAAAGTGGCGGGATCGATATCCACGAAGACAACCCTGGCGCCGAGCATAGTCGCAGCTTCGGCGGTAGCGATGAAGGTATTCGCCGCTGTAATGACCTCATCTCCAGGACCAACCCCGCAAGCGGCGAGAGCCAGATGAAGAGCCGAAGTGCCCGAGGAGACTCCTATCGCATGTTCAACACCACAGTATTTTGCAAAAGCCGATTCAAACTCTCCAACCGACGGCCCCATTATAAAGCTGCTGTTATCGACGATGCGAGTTATCGCCTCGAACATCTCTTCTCTAATGGAGTCGTGTTGAGCTCGCAGGTCTACTAAAGGTATCATTGCGGTCTGGTTCTCCTCTCATGTGTCAGCGCTCCGGTGCGCTCGGGTCCGGCAGGCTAATCAGGTTAACTAGCTCAGCCTGTCGCTAGCTATCTATACGGATTCTCCACAGCCGAAAGGTCCTTCAATTTACAATAATTAGCTTCTATGCCTGGATTCCGAACAATTATCCTACAGGTCATAAGGCCGCTCGCAAAGGTCGTAGGGACATTTCAGCTCCGCTACATTCTTAATGACCTTTGCGGGAGAGCCTGCTACCACAGTTCCGGGTTCCACATCCTTGACTACCACGCTGCCTGCTCCAATCAAGGCGTTTTCACCGATTTTGACATCGGGCAGGATCGTGGAATTCGCACCGATCTTGGCTCCACTCCCCACCGTGGCGCCCTTCAGACACTCTTTTACATGCTTGCAAAGCGGGTGGAGCGCGTTGGTAAATACAACATTCGGCCCGATCCAGCAGCCCTTCTCGAGCACCGTATACTCCGGCACGAACGCCTGTGAATGTATACGGACCCCGTCCCGGATCTCCAGGTGGTGCTCGATCACCGTATGACTACCGATGCTCACGTTATCGCCGATCGAGTTCTCCTCACGGATTAGAGCCGAGTGGCCGGAGTTGAAATTCTCGCCGATTGTATTGCCGGCGTATATCACGGTGTGGCTGCGGATGACGGCATTCTTGCCGATGCGCGTAGGCAGTTCACCATCGCCTTTGCCTTTAGGTGGAAGGCCTATAATGCAAAAGTCACCGACTTCAGCTCCGTCCTCGATTATGACATTGGAATATATTCTGGCGCTTTCAGCGATGTTACTCACAGATTAACCTCCACCGGACGGCCGTCATCATTAATCGACTGCTGAGCGGCCTCGAGCACGCGCACAACCTGCTTGCCATGGACTCCATCGGTCAGCGGCTTTTTGTCGTTGATGATGCAGTCGGCGAAGTGGCTGCATTCGCTCTTTAGTGGCTCAGTCGCAGCGACCTTGGGAATCAATACATCACCCGCGCGGAGCAGAAGCTGGAATTCCCCGAAGCTGTTGAACGACTCGGCGCTCTGGTTCGCGACTTTGGTGACACCCTTATCCAGGATCTGGATCTTCGCGTCGGCGTTCACATCGTCGTAAATGACCATCTTCCTGCTGCCGACTAAAGTGAGCTTGCGGACCTTGCCCGGATCGAGCCAGCTCACGTGAACATGGGCGGCGATGTTGCCGGGGAAGTCGAGATACATAAACACGACGTCTTCGATCCCCTGCTGGATGTGTGTAATTCCCTTAGCGCTGACACTTTTCGGCGCGGAACCGAAGAGGTGGAGGAAGATGGACAGATCATGAGGCGCGAGGTTCCACATCGCGTTCACGTCCTTGCGAATCTGGCCAAGATTAGCGCGGGTGGAATAGGCGTAGTAAATATCGCCGAGCTCACCGGAATCGAGCAGTTCCTTGACTTTCAGGACAGGTGGCGAATAGAGGAAAGTGTGACCTACCATCAACTTAAGGCCGCCATCCGCCGCGATCTGGATAAGCTCTTCGCATTCCACGCTGTTCATAGCAAGCGGTTTCTCAACCAACACATGCTTACCGGCCTTAAGACACTGCTTTGCTATCTCGAAGTGAGTGCCCGCGGGTGTAGCGACGACCACCGCATCAAGGTCCGGAGCGCTGATCATCTCGTCGATAACAGTCGTCGTGGACGCATTAGGATAATTCGCGGCAATGCGCGAAAGCGCGTTCGTGTTGGCATCGCATATCCATGCCAGCCGACCCTGATCTATGCTGTTAAGATTCCTGGCAAGATTGGGACCCCAGTAGCCTGTCCCGATAAGGCCGAAGTTTACCATGCTTTTATACCTTTCCGCTCTGGCTTAGGCCGTGTATGTTTGATCGCAACTTTCACCCTCACCCCAGCCTCAGGGGAGAGAGGGTTATCACAAGTAACTTATGCCACATCTTCGTCCATTGCCTCTTCACTCGCAGGCGTCATTCCTTTGAATGCAAGCTCATAGGCGCGCAGGAGGCAGCGTTTGCTGTGCGCCCAGGACAATGTGTCCGCCACTCGCTTCTTGCCGAACTCACCCATTTCCCCGCGTCTTTCGGGATCATCAAGCAACTCGATAATTTTGTCACCGAACTCATGAGAATCATTCGGAGTGGCGTAAGCTGCGGCATTCTGAGCCGAGTATCGGGATTCAGTAAGATCAAACGAGACGACCGGTTTACCCATCGCCATGTATTCAGGGATTTTGATGAGCGTAGAATGATCGTTAAGCTCATTCTTAGGATCAGGCGCAACGCAGACATCAGCCGTTGATAAATAAGCAGCCAGCAGTTCATCATTGCGAATCCTGCCCGTGAATACGATGTAATCCTCGATCTTAAGCTCCCTGGCAAGCGCCTGGAGGCTTTCGAAGCGATCGCCGGAGCCGATGAGGGTAAATGTTATATCGGTGCGATTGCGGCTGTGGACTACATGGTCGATAGCGTTAAGTAAATATTCCAGGCCATCCTGCGCGGCCATCACTCCCACATAGCAGACCATGTGCTTTCGGCCCATCAAATACTCATCTCTTGGTTCCACCGGCTTAAATCGAGAGATATCGGGGCCGTTTCTAACGACTATAACCGTATCCGGGTCTTTATCTCCACGCTTAATTGCTACCTGCCTGAATGATTCATTTGTAGAGATTACAACATCCGCCGTGCGAAATGTGCGTCTCTCGAGCCATCGAAGCACCCTGTAAACGAATGAAGTCTGCGGTTTATTAAAACGCACCGCGTAGAGCTCAGGCGAAAGATCGTGATGATCGAAAATATACTTTTTACCGAAAAGTGTTTTATAGAACCCACCGAGGAAGAAGAACGTGTCGGGCGGATTACACGCCTGAATCACATCGAATCCCCTCGACCTGTATACGCGCCACGAGAGCCTGAACGCCGCCCACATCGAATAAGCGAACTCCCAGAGATAACCGAACAGCCCTCCGGCGTCGCGGGGCGCGGGGTAACGGTAGATCGCGACATCGTCGAGAACCTCGAAGAGCACATCATCCGGCGCGGTCGGGCAGATAACCGAAACCTGGTAACCGGCTTCAGTAAGCGCCCTCGATTCAGCCCATACACGCCGGTCGAACGGCACCGAGAGATTTTCCACAAGGATAAGCACTTTGCCCTTGCAGTGCGGAATATTCTCGATATCTACACCGACGAGCCTGGCCACGACTTCGAGATACTTCAGCTTCTCTATTGCCCAGCTCCACCGTTTACCAAATTCATGGCATTTGTGCGACATTTTCTCGCGCAGTTCCGGATGGTGATAAAGGTCGAGGACGGCACTCGCAAACGATTCTACATTTTCAGCCTCGCAATAGCGGACCATCTGATCGTCGAAATAGCGCTCTATCGTCTCGGTGCGAGTGACGACGGTGGGCAGGCCCATGTTAACGAACTCCGCCACCTTCGTGGAAAAATAGAGAGCCATAAAGACATCGTTTACATGCGGAGAGATGCCGATATCGCTCTGGCGGACGAGGTTCGGGATCTCGGAAAGCGGCACGGGAGGCCAAAACTCAACGACATCATTCAGGGAAAGCTTATCGACCATTTGCCTGAGAGCAGGCAGGTCATCGCCTTCACCGACTAATCGCAGCCTTAAACCGGGTATCTCATCTTTTAATTTGGCTGCGGCTTCGATTGCCACCGCAAGCCCATAGCGAGCAGACATCGTTCCAGTATAGAGGAGCGTAAAGAATTTATTCGATTTACGAGCGGACATATCTTGGCTGCTGCGGCGAAATACGGCTTCATCAGGTACATTCAGCACCACAGAGACCGGAGTATAGCCGGCAATGCGCTGAAGGCGTTCTTTCATGACGTCGCTCACGGTGAGCACGTGGTGGCAGTATCTGAGGCTGATCTTTTCCTGCCATCGCAAAAGCCGGATGATCAGGCTGCCGCTCTTTATGTCATATTTGGACATAAAGACTTCTGCCATGGGATCGTGAACATCGAGCAGTATCTTCGAGCCGAAGAGCTTGGGCAGGATTGTGGAGAAGACCAGGAAGTCGGGCATGTTATTTACATGGATGAGATCGTACCTGCGCCCGGCTATAAGTCGATAAGCAAGGACAAGTGAGACGGCTATGAAAAAGAGGGAATATTCGAACATATAGCGCCAGGTTGTGGCTCTGCGGCGAGCGATCGGCACACGGGTAATGTTCACCCCGTTGACGGTTTCGCTGGAAGATAAGCCCTTTTCGCGCAGGCATATAACGTCTACTTTACATCCCGCACTCGCGAGCGATTCAGCCTCGCGGCGGACCCGCGGATCGCGCAGGTAATAGGATTGTACTACAAGACATATCCGACTCAATGGCAATGTCCTTTTTTAGCTATCAGTGATATCACTGCTAGTCTTTATCATCACAGCTACCATTACTGCCGATGGTCGGGATTTGCAATCCCGGACCAGGCACGAGCAGGTTTGTAACCCGCACCTTTTTCATCTGCAGTAGCGTAAGTTTCGGGATTTCCGGGTTGGGTGGTAGTTTAGTGGATCACTCGTTAACTCTGTTCTCCAACCCTCAAATCCGAAACACCAGGGCTCTCTGCTCTTTACTCTCCGCTCTCTGCTGGCTAAGATATCATTTCACCATTCTGGATTCACGTCTTCGCGAGAATGACAGTACTTACTGCCTGTGATAATCAATGCTACCTATAATAGCTTGATAACTGACAGCTGACAGCTAAAAGACAGTTAACTTCCAAACTGCTCCATTATCGCATCGACGATTTTTATATAAGCTCTACCGTCACCGAAGAAATCCGGGTGCTCGGCGGGGGGCTCGAAGCTTTTGATCGCGTGCAGGATCGTCTCGGTATTCGGGCCTGCCACGATCTTCCATCCCGCCTTAAGGATGCACGGGAACCAGGTTATTTTAATAGCAATGATCGCCGGTTTGCCGAGTATATAGGCTTCACGCCGCACACCACCGGAATCGGTGATAACCTTGTTTGCTCCGGCTAATAGCCTTACGAATTCAAGATAACCCTGCGGCTCGCTCGTTTCTACGTTCTCCGCAGCTTCGAGTTCGTTTATCAGACCAAACTCGACGAGTCTTTTGCGGGTACGCGGGTGAACAGGAAATACGACGCGCTCACCACACCTTATCAGCGCCTGCACGATTTCGGTCAGGTTACGACGATCATCTACATTCTCAGCTCTATGAAGCGTGCAGACATGATAATTTCCTCGCTGCACCGGAATTTTGAACCGATCAACCGTGTTTACAAGCACATCATTCATTATATCACCGGTCAGGACGATTTTCGACCCGACATGGTTTTCTTTAGTCAACTCATCGTACGCATCTTGAGCATTTGCCAGGAGCAGTTCTGAAAGGCAGTCGGATGTGCGGCGGTTGATTTCTTCGGGATTGTAGCGCGCGGATGTCCTCACACCCGCTTCGACATGCGCTACTGGGATCTTAAGGCGCACAGACGCAAGCGCACCCGCGAGGGTCGATGTGACATCACCGTAGACGAGAGTGACATCAGGTTTTTCGTTCAGGAGTATCTCCTCGATGCCCCGGATCATCTCCGCAGTCTGCTTTCCCGCAAGACCGGTGGAGACCTGAAGGTGATAATCAGGATCAGGAATATCGAGTTCCTGGAAAAAGACACGAGACATCTCGTAGTCATAGTGCTGGCCCGTGTGCACCAGCACCTCCTCGACTCCTCGAGCCTTGAACTCCCGGTTGATAAGGGCTTCTTTTACGAAATTTGGTCTCGTTCCTACAACTGAAAGGATCTTCATTCGTCACCTATGCCACCATGAGCAAGTGTCTCAGGATCATCGCCTGATTCCTGGGATATGATCGCCGGTCTGAAAGAATGCCGTAATCACCTACGGAATAATCGAATCCACCATCTCCGCGCTGCAGAGAAAGGAGCCGGTTATAAGCGCGAGCCACAAGCTCGGAGTAATCGCCCAGTTTAATTTCAGTCGCCTGCAGCAGCGCCGCGGCTACCGCGGAAGTGAAATAATGCATCGATGGGCGAACAGCTTCGCAATCGTGGCGGGCATCACCTTCGGCGGTCACCCCCCCGGATAAAAACTCCGCCAGCTTCTTCATCACAAATAAAACGCGTTCATCTCTGCTGACACGGTAGTATTCCATAAGGTCGAGAAACTGATAAGCATTGTATTGAAAGCAGAGGTAGTGCTTGCGCCCAGGGCCCTGCTCGCTCTCCAACACATAAGGCAGCTCTCCCGATTCGAGCTGGCACCGCGCGAGGAAGTTCACCATAGGAGAGCAGTATTTCAAGTATCTGCAGTCAGCTGTCGCATCGCTCAGAGCAGCCGCGAACCACAGCGCGAGGGTCGAATTGTTAGGCACCAGTCCTCTACCGACATTCGAGAAATAGTTCACCGCAAGAGATTCGTCATCATAACTCTGAAAGCCGACTTTATTTATCATATAATCGTACCAGCGCGCGGCCCCAGAGAGAAAACGATCTTCACCGGTCAGCTCATATCCCGCGAGAAGCCCCAGACCACCGAAACAACCCTCGACAGTCGCAACCCTGCCTCGCCACTCAGCCTGCGGATATTCCCAGTATCCTTCAGCAGTCTGTCGAGCCGCTACAACCTCAGCGCACCGCAGAGAGGCAGCCTTGTATTTCTCGTCACCTTCGAGTTTGTAAAGTGTAAAGTTATCCAGGATCCAGTAGGTCTGCGCCTGCTGATAATAGAGCCGGTCCCGCCAGGGAATGACTCGCAGATACGATTTAACAAACCGCGTTACCCGCAGGTTAAGGCTCACACCAGGATCGGGACCGACTATCGCACCGTCCTCCCGTACGTGACGGGACAGCAGGTGCGCGTGGAGACGCATCGCGGCGCCTGAGCAAGCTTTTTTATCGATTTCCGGTTGCAGGTCTGGTTTCAGCGTTTTAATTTCCTGATGTCCTTATTGTCCTAATGAATCAAGGCATGAGCCTGGTAGGTCGGATTGAACATTAAATTTTCTGCCGTGTTGTCCCTACATCACCTGAGACTCTTTAATGCTTCCTGGTAGACTTTTACAGTCTGTTCGGCTACGGATTCTTTCGAGAAACGGCGGACGGCTTCTTCGCGGGCAGCTTTGCCCATTTGCTCACGAAGTGAATTGTCCCGAAGCAACTTATCGATGCATTCTACGAAGCGGTCGTTGTCCTGCCAATCGGCTACAAAGCCGGATTCGCCATCATGCACGAGATTCGCAATTCCTCCCGCAGTCGATGCGACTACAGGCTTGCCGGCGCCAAGCCCTTCGGATATAACGAGCGGCGCGGTTTCCTGTTTAGAAGGCAGGAGAAGCATTACTGCCCTGGAGAGCTCTTCCATCATCGTTTCGACAGTGGTCTGACCGAGGAAATCAACGTGTTCTTCGAGACCATGCTCCGCCACAAAGGCAAGGCAGCGCTCATAATATTCCTGATCGGCGATCTTCCCCGCAACCCTCAGCTTCAGGTTCGGATGATTCCCCACCAGCCTGCGCGTAATCTCCAGGAGCCCGAGGACATTCTTGCGATCGTATACAAGCCCCCCAAAAAGCAGGCGGCCGGGTTCTTCGTTATTAGGAACCGAAAAGAAGCGCTCATCGATGCAATTGTCGATGACATGGAACTTCGCATCCGTAAGCCCATCGTATTCTTTAACCACGTAAGGGCTCGTGGCGATGATATGCTTCACATTGGCCATCGCCTCTCGATCATACTTCATATAAAGCTGGTAACGGAGCCTGTCGAGCGGTTTTGCCCAGACCTGAGCTTCTTTATGGATCACCCCATGCACGGTGAAGACCGTCGGCAGTCCAGCCCTTAGAGCAGCAACCGCATAGATGACCATATTCGCATTTACCAGATCCGGCTTGTATTCGCGCAAATTCCGAGTCACCCTGCGGATATTGCGGGTCATATTCGGGATAAACCGAGTTTTAGGCTCGGAGAGAAATTTAACACGAAGGCCGTTATCGACGCGATCCATATCGTGCGGGGCTTGACCGCTCACGGCAAGAACGCGCACATCGACATCATCACGCGCCAGCATGCCACGGGCAAGATAGAAACCGGCGGTGTGAACGCCGCCGGGAAATTTGTTCGTCTCATAAGGATATTGCTGTGCAAGGACTATTTTCATCTAATCAGAACTCAGGGTCACCGGTAATGGTACCGCTCTCAATGGTGCGGCGGATCCCCTCCTCCAGTGGTACTGACGGCGTAAATCCCGCGGCGCGAATTTTGCTGATATCAGCCTCCAGGCGGTCGATATCACCTTTCCAGCTTTGCCCCGTGTATGTTACCTTGCAGCCGGGAATGTCCATAACTTTGAGTATAATGCTTACAAGCTGCTTGATACTTATGGGGTTTCCACCGGAGATATTGTAGACTTCACCGTTCGTGTCTTCATTTTCCATAGCTGCGATGAATGCTCCGGCCGTATCGGAGACAAAGCTGTAGTCGCGAACCTGTTCGCCTGTTCCGAGTACTTCGAGTTCGTTTGGATTACGCATTAGCTTGCGAATCAAATCAGCAAGAACATAACGCGGCTGGCGCGGGCCGTAGGTGTTGAAAATCCTGATGGCGGTAAAGCCCATACCGTGCATTTTGTGATACATCATTCCCAGACGTTCGGCGGTAAGTTTTGAGACACCGTAGAAAGATGTCGGTTCGAGCGGATGGTTTTCATCGGTCGGAACATATCGCGGTTCACCATAAACAGCAGCGCTCGATGCATAGATAACCCGCTTCACCCCAAAGTCTTTAGCGGCTTCGTAAACGTTGAGAGAACCGACGCTGTTGGTTTGAAAATCGTATCTGGTATCGCGAAGAGAGTTGGGAACGGATGCGTTAGCGCCGAGGTGGAATACATACTCCTGCCCATCGATCGCGCGGCGAGTCGCATCAGCATCGCGCAGGTCAGCCTTAAGGAATGTAATCTTGCCCCAGGAAGCCTTGAGGTTATCTTCTAATCCTGCCTGGAGGTTATCCATCGCAGTAACTTCAGCCCCGCGCGCAACCAGCGCATCAACTATATGCGAGGGAACAAAGCCCGCTCCACCCGTAACGAGGACATTCCTGCCCGCCCAATCCATTGGCTCTCTCCTCTCGTTACTTGCCCGCATCCGCGAGCACTTCATTGTAGACCGCCAGCGTCTTTTCTACTACCGACGAGCGCCGGTAACGCTTTTCAGCGATGGATTTCGCCCTTTGCCCCATCGCTTTTCCCTTTTCCGGGTCAGCAAAAATACGGCCGATCCTGTCCGCAAGCGCCTCAGCATCACCGAATGGAACAGTGTAACCGGTCACATCATCCTCGATCATCTCCGGAATCCCGCCGACCGCCGAAGCCACCACCGGTTTGCCCGCTGCTTGAGCCTGCGAGATAACCATCGGCGCGGTTTCTTCAAACGAAGGCAGGACGATCATCGAGCTGCGAGCATAGCGCTCCATAACTTCCTCTTCAGAAACAAGGCCGAGGAAATCAAAATAATCATCGAGTTTATTGTCGGCTACATATTGCTTTACTCGATCCAAATAACCCTGATCATGAACCGGACCAACAACACGGACCTTGAACCGTGCTCCCTGAGCCTTGAGGATAGATGCCGCATGAGCCAGGTGAAGCAAGCCCTTTCGCTCAATTACGACACCAAGGAACAGAATATCGCCGTTTTCGGTAAGATCTGGCACATCGAAGAACTTATCATCGATCGGATTATCGATAAAATGGAGCTTACGCCCGCCAAGCATTTTACCGAAGCTATTCACGAGATACTGGTTCAGGAGAATGATATGCTTCGCTCTACGCAGCGCATTCCGCTCATAAAGACAGCCCAACATGCCCATAAACGAATTGTGAAGTTTATATTCCCTGAAAAAGACTCCATGCGGAGTTAAAACAGAAGGATAACCGCGTTCGAGCGCCGCAAGCGGATAAACTGTTTGAGTGTGAACGTGGACTATATCGGGATCGATCGAGCGCATCTCTCTGCGAATGCGGGATGTATCGATAGCATACATCGTCGTTGCCCCGAATTTCTCAAAAAGAGGCACCAGATGAACATTCGCCCCGAATTTCGACTTTCGCGTCTTCACTTCACTGAGGCCATGCACAAGAGTTATTACATGGACATCGAGATCGCCCAGAGCCGCAAGTCCTTCGGAAAGATAATAAGTAACAGCCTGCACGCCGCCACGCGTCTTTCCCTCTTCCTCGGGATACGGCCCAACGATCAGAACTTTCGAGCCCTTACGCATGCACCAAATCTCCCATTGGCTGCAATAACATCGATGTATCAGGTTCGCCCGTAGCCTGCCGCCGTTCCTCCTGGACAATCTCACCCAAGCGCACGGCAATGGCGAAAAGTATCCACAGGACATAAGAGGGATATTTGAAGAATCGGATATCATAACCCAGTGTCGATGTGGTGTGACCGATAACGCTCAGGATCAACAGCGATACGAAGTCTTTACCTAAAACCCCTTTATTAGGAAGCCACGAGCGGACACGGAACATTTGCACAAGGAATCCGACAAGGATGCTCAAATACATCAATCCACCAATAATCCCCTGCTCCGCGAAAATGGTCAGGATGGAGTTGTGCGATGTGATAATGCCGGATAATTTCCGCTGCGGATAGTACCTGAAAGGAACGAAACCACGACCATAAAGGCCAGATAGGTTACCCGCATTGGTAATATTCTCAGCCAGAGCTTCGTCGATATTGCCTAACCCAACTCCAAAGAATGGGTGGTGCTGTATAATACGCAGAGTGCTGTAGGTCACAACAAGGCGAGCATAAATCGTAGTCTCTCTAGACATTCTTTTATTAAGGTCTTTATTGCTCATCATTATCGGGACAGCTATGGCAAGAGCCAGCACGGCTGCACCAAAGATCAACCAATACTGTTTTCGCGCTCCGCGAGCAAATAACGGCATGAATGCCACAAGAATGAGCAGCGCGGCATATCCTGTTCGAGTAAAGCAGAAATAGCAGCCTATTACCTGGAGCACAATAGCGGCCAAGTAGAGAAACTTCATGATCGGCTTTCGAGTCGCAAAGAGCAGGTTAACCGTGAGCATAGTGGTAATGCCGAGGAATGTGCCCATTGCGGCAGGATTAACCAATGATCCTGAAGCTCGACCAGATTCGACATCAGCAAATTGGAGTCTTATCTGAGTGTTCAGGAATGAAGAAAACCACATATTACCGGTGAAATGCTCATAGAAAGCTGATGCGGCTACATGGATACCGGTTATCACCAATGCACCTGTAGCCCAGACCAGATTCTCTCTCGTGCGAAGGACCGCCTTTGTCACGTAATAGGTGAGAGCGGCCATAATAATGTAGTCAAACTTCTCTGAAAGAGTAGCCAGGGTCTGTGCCAGCGTACCTTGGCGAAACACAAGCAAGGTCATGAATGAATAAGCCACAAAGGCAAAAGTGAGCCATTCTGAAAATAGCGGCTTTCTGATCGGCTTACGATTGAGGAGGGTTCGCGCTATCAGTATACTGCAAAGGAACATCATAGTAATTCTATCGTAGCTGATAGCAGGCACTTCCGGCCCGAAATCGTATCTAAGGAAGATAAGGCCCAGTGGACAGGTAATTACCCAGATAAGGTATGCGAGCGTAGGCTTCGAAACTGCCAGCGCAAAGCAGCTTACTATAATAAAGAGAGCAGTAATATATATCCAAGCTTGCTCTTTTATTAGGAAGGCAAGCCCGACCTGCATCCCTATGTAGATGGAGAAACCCAGGATAACGATTATCCATCTGGCAAATCTCCGCCATCCCGGCGCCATAGTAGTGCGAGCGGCGCCCAGAACATACCCGACGCGCTGCTTTACCCCTCGAGGTGCACCAGGAGCATCGGCCAGCCGGCGTATCATATTTGCAACCGCTCTAAACGGCTGCATGGCGGATCGGGCTATGCGAGTAGTAAGTCTCATGTCTTCCTTCTCCGACTACCTGTCGAACTGCCTGGATGTAGCGACAAATTCTTTTATAAATGATTCCAGCCCCCGTAAAGCTGGGGCAGTATCTCCGTCCACGGCGCAGGTGAAGCGATAACAATAGGTCTGACTGCGCGCATAGTCGCGCTCGAGTTCCGCGCGCTGTCCCGGATGGAGCAGCATTGTTTTCAGATCATTGATCTGTTCCTGGCGCATCTTTAATCGGACATCCGCTGTCGCCGGGTAGCAATCGGAGCCGGTGTTATACCAATAAAGGAGCAGATTCTCATCTCCGGTATTATCATTTATAAATCGAAGCAGAGTTGCGGTTACAGTAAAGTGCCTGGGCTTGTCAAAGGTGATAGTAACAGGCCTATCCTCGGTTATATCGCTCCCGCCCCCAGGCAGGCAGCTGTGCGGATCATGGAATGCATCCGTATCTCGAGCCGCCTGGATGAATACATGCACCCATTGCGTGTCGTCATTACTATTCACATAGATCCGCTGAAGCATGTCGGCGGTCTTGAGCTCTTCGGCAGTAAGAGCATCCAGCTTCTGGTCATGAGATATCCAGCTGGCAAATGTTGGTGGAAAGTTCGCCCTGACCAATTGGCCCTTCGCCGTTGTTTCCAATGGCTTAACAGCAATATTAAGGAATATCATTGCGCACAGTATAGCGATCATAGCCGGACCGCGAAGCCCTCTGCCCACAATTCTGTAAGCAGGCTTACGTTCGGCTTGAGCCGCAAGCTCGGGGGCAACTTTCGACTCGGTTATACCGAAATCGTTAGCCTTGATCAATTTTGCTATTCCGAAGAGAATAGCAAACGAGACTACCAATTCGAAAACCATCGCCCAAGAGTTATGGAAGTTCATCATAGCCTGCTCGGATTCGGTCCAGATGCCCACATAACCAATCGCGGCTATGCGAAGACCATTGACGAATAAACTCAATGGGAATGATAGACATACAAGAAACGCCTTCTTCCAGAATGGCGCTCGGACCATATATACGAAGAATGCCGTAAATGTGAGCAACGAAATGAGCATCCTGAAACCGCTGCACTCACCGGCAACTCTAAGCGGACCAGGAAGATCAGCTCCGGTAATAACGGTACCGCCTCGGACCACATCGTAGCCGGTGTAAGTAAGTATCTTAGCGGCGAGGATGGTCGAGCTTAACTGAACAGGCATAGTAACCTTGTCCAGCACAGTTGCCGGTGCGGGAACCATAAAGAGAAGATAAAGCATCGGGAAAAGCAGGAGGCGGGTGACCCGAGTCCCGGTAAACATAAGGACCCCCCCAACCAGAAACGCAATGAAGGAGATCGCGCAGGCATTCCCCGAGCCGGTCCATCTCCCGAATACGAACAAGGGGATCGACGGCAGGACCAGCACCAACCCTAGCCATGACGGAAGTACTTTGATAAACCGCAATTTTTTGTGATTCGCACCAACCATAAATGCGGCGATTAATGGCACAAGTGGGCCATGCGAATAGTAGCTATTCTGCCTTTCCCAAGTCTTCCACCAATCAATAAACGGAAAATTCCACTGCATTACGACAAACAGTGCCAGCGCCACCCACATCGGCCAATAATGCCGGGTACGGTAGATGAAGGCAAACGGAAATACAACGACAACAAACGCGTAAAACAGAACCAATTGCAGAAGATCCATCGCGGGTATCTGATTCGATTTCTCCGCGATAGGCCCCCACAATTGTTTCAACCAACCATAAGTGTCTTCCAGGGCATCCGCACAATTTCCGCAATATGCCAAGCCATCTAAGTTTTCAGCTTTGCATTTCAGGCACTCGGCCATCCTGCCGATCCTCCTCCATCCAATCCAGTTCCGGTCCTGCTGTCGAATGTGATGCAGTTCCTGACCAAAAGTGGGATAAAGCCCGGCGGCACGTTCGACTGTACCGCCGGGCCTGAAGTTACGTAATTACACTCTATCACGCCTGATCACGAGGTCCGCTCTTGATGGCTTTCTTGCCACTAGTGAGCTGAGGCATCACCACACCCTCGTAAGAACGGTGATAGTGGAAGAAGCTGCTGCTGTCCTCGCGTCTGACCTTATTCAAAACGGCGCCGATCAACCGAACGCCGATCGATTCCAGCCTCTGGCGAAGTTCGGCTTCACTGCCTCTGGGCACGCGCCCCGCGGAATGGACAACAACCGCGCTCCCGACCTGCGATGCCACAAGCACCGGGTCAGGGAACGTAACGCCGGCCGGAGTATCGAAGACCACAAAATCAGCAAATTCCTTTACCTGGTCCACGAACTCCTTCATCTCAGGCGAGCGGAGCAGCTTCACAGGGTTATCAGGCACAGGGCCGGCGGGAATAAGCAGAAGTCCCTGCACCCGTGTAAGCGCAAGCGCATCTTCGAGAGTAGCGCCACCGCTCAGCACGTTCGTCAAACCAACCTTGTTATCGACCCCGAATATGAGGTGCTGTGTCGGCTTGCGAAGATCGGCATCAACCAGTATGACTTTTGCTCCCTCTCTGGCAAGAGCAACAGCGAGGTTGGAAGCATTTACGCTGCGTCCCGCATCGGGCTCCGCGCTAACCATAACGATCCCGTTATCCGCTTGGTTCTGAGTTGCAACCCAGAGGTTGGATGTCAACATCTGGTATGCCACATCCATAATCTCAGGACAATGCTGCCTGGGCAGGGAGTGAGCTTTAGATCCCGGAATTGCGGTCAACACCGGCAGACCGAGCAGCTTCTCAGCATCAGCGGCGGTCTTAACGGTGTTATCGGTATAGTGCAGGAGGAACGCAACGCCGATGCCCATCAACGGCGCAAGCACCAGGGCAAGAGCCAGCTTGAGAAGTCCATTATTGTGAGCTTCGGTTACATGTGCAGGATCAATCGTCCTTAAAGCGACTTCGCTGCTGCCCTGATTCTCACGGATTTTAGCCTCGTCGAGCTTGCTCTTCATAAGACTGTAGGTATCGGTTGCAGCCTTAAGATCAACCTGCAGCTTAGCCAACTCCGCTTCTTTAGCAGGAAGCTGACTCATCTCCGATTTCATTTTCTTAATCACATTTTCAGCGGCAGCAGCCTGTGCTCCAGTAGCAACATCTTCGACTTTGGCCTGGAACCAGTTGCCGTAGGCAGTCTGCCAAACAGGGTTCTTGGCTTGCTGCGTGCTGGCAATATAATCAGACTTCGTCTTTGAGAGCTGATCTTTTACATCGTTGATCTGCGCTTGAAGAGCTACAACTTCCGGATGATTCGGACCTCTGCGCGGCTGTCCGGGTACACCATTAAGCATAGCTGCCTTTTTGGTTTCCAGATCAGTCAGGCTCTCGCTCAAGCGCTCCCAGATCGGGTTTCGAGATATCGATGTGCCCGCGATTTGCGATTCAGGCAGTTTTGCGAGTTCTGTAGCAGCTTTCATGGCACGAGAAGCAGCAGCTTCATGATTAATCTGAGCCTGATTTGCATTGGTTTGGGCTAAATAAAGGTTCTGGACTGAATCCGCAAGCTGCTGGTTTATCTCGACAACGCCGTTTTGTTCTTTATAGCGTCTGAGAGCATCCTGAGCTTTCACCATCGCATTTCGCGTGGAGTTAATTTGCCCCTCAATGAAATTGCGGCTGTCTTTAAGGGCTTGATTGTTCAGCTCGTCATAAGTCTTCTTAAATTCCGTCGCTATAGCATCTGCCGCAACCTTTGCTTCTTGCTCATCTGGAAGAGTAACCTCAATGGCAAGGATATTGGTATCACGTTCAGGATGGACCGAAGTAGCCGCAAGTATATCTTCAGGGTCCATTTTAAGCCCAAGTTCGGCTAGCGACTGAGCAGCATTACTCAGTACTTTTTGGCTGGTAGCAATATTGCCCAGATTAGAAAGCTGTAACTGCGGATCGAGCATAGTGCCCATCATCTGTGACTGGAATAGCGGCACCCCATCCTGAGTTTGCCCCTTAGGCTCCATCAGGGTTGTCTTTCCTATATACATAGTTGGAGTGGTATAGTTCCAATATACTACCATCAGAACAGCAGCAAGTGTGCCGAGTAGTATCAGCCAACGCCTTCTGCGAATAACTCTGTAGTATCGCCAGAATTCCACGGATCAATCCTCCTTCGAAAATGGTGTTTTTGCCATTTTCATTCCCTTCGTAGCGAACACGACAGTCCTTGACCGGCAGCGGCCCGCAGGGCTGCGAGAGGTGCTGCGTAGCAGTCACGAGAGTGTTCATGCCACGATTCCTAAGTGTCTGCAGAAGGGTTCTGCTTAGAATAACCCCAACCGACGGATATAGGAAACGTTCACGATAGTGCCGACGATCTGGGCGATCTTGTTCCAGTCCGGTTTCTTGGTCTCGGGCACGATCACAACGTCTCCGGGTTGAAGGGCAACATCCTGCGAAAGGTCACCTTTATCGAAAAGTTTCGAAAGGTTGCAAGAGACTCTCTGGGGCTTGCTTCTGTCTCCACGCACGATTACCGTGTTCCGGACGGATCCTCTATCGGTCGGACCGGAAGCCAGGGTAAGGGCTGAGAGAAGAGTGGTATTATCTTTAAGATCGTAGAGCCCCGGACGGTTGACCTGTCCGAGCACGTAGATCTTATTTTTATAATCGGAGGGCGGGATATAAATGACATCGCCCCGCTCGAGTTTATAATTTGGCTGAGAAGTATCGCCGGCGAGCAGCTTCTTGAGATTGATAGGGATCGATTTATCGGAGCCCTTATGCGTCAGCGTAGCACCTTCGAGATATGCATCGGGAGTGTAGCTTCCGCCCTGAGCCACGGCATCGAGAACCGTGTCCCCATCTTTGAACGGGAACGAACCCGGTCGCTGAACGGAACCCAAAACGCGCACCTCCGGCTTATGGAGTTCCAGAATGGAGATCTGGACCTTCGCATCGTAGATAATGCCTGCATCAGCCAGCTTCTTCACAATAGCCTGGGTGAGTTCGTCCTGTGTAAGCCCCGCTGCCTGCATCTCTCCGATATAAGCCATGTTAACCTTACCGTCCGGTGTGACCTGCATCTGGATATTACTCATCTGCGGTTCACCCCAGACATCAAGCCTGAGAACATCTTCCGAAGCGATGCGATAATCTTTATCTGCAGTGGGAGGCGGAGTCGATGCAGCATTGGCATCGACCGTAGGGGGGTTATCATCAGCAGCAACTGCCAATGACGCAAGCGAGCATACAGCCACTGCCGCGAAACATACCGCTAACAGTGCCAGCACACGTTTGTTCACGGGTTTCCTTCCTCCTGATTGTACCGAAATTCTCGGTCCTGTAGTATCATTATTGACTTCCGGATGAGCATCTTTAGTCTACATTAGTCATTTTACGAACAACAGAAGCAGACATACGAGCCTTTTCATCCTCTCCGGAAGCCCGGCAGGCCATAATCACCGATGCATAGACGCTATGGATACGGGCACGCAGCTTCTATAGTTCCCGATGAGCCTAATTACCCACAACCAATCATCGGGCTAAACATGCTCATCACTACACATATTTAACAAAAACCGGCTCATCAATAGTATTCGACGCCAATGATGGTATCACAGTCGGCTTTTAACGTCAAAAGGCCGAGCTTGTAAAGGTATATATTCCCCTTCAAAAATGGCGTTTTTTCATTTTCGTTCCCTTCGTGGCGAACACGACAGTCCTTGACCGGCAGTGGCCCGCAGGGCTGCGAGAGGCGCCGCGTAGCAGTCACGAGAGTGTTCGCCACGATTCCTAATAATTTAGTATACCTGTTTTTATACTGCTCGACTGGCTCATCCATTCGATTGGCATACTTTATGCATCAAGAAACGTAGGTCTCAGCTCGCCGGGACAGGCTCTGCATATCCCGGTGCGCTAATGCTTTGCTACACCTGCATTGCATCGGAGGTAATAAAATAACGCACGGCTCTCAAGCGGCTGCATTTTACCGCGACCGAGCGTGCGGGCACGAGGGAGAACTATCATGTCGCGTGTGCCAATCGTAGTATTACTGGCCTTGACGCTTGTGATGGCCGTCGGCGCACAGGTATTGGCTGAAGAACGTACCCCACCTGGGTCGTTCCTCGTATACCGGGCGGTCACAATCAAGCAGCTCTGCGGCCAGGTGGCGAGCAGTTCACTCGTTCGGTCGAGATATGCAAGCCATTTCGGCGTGCCGGCCAGTCAATTGGCCAAGTATTTCACCGAGAACTTGACGCTGGTAAGTGTCAAGAGCCCTATTCGGACGCAATCCTGGTATATCGACAAGCAAGGCAACATGTCGGTAAAGGGAAAGCTCCTGCCGAGGGGCACAATGGTCTTTGCCACTAAAGATGGAGAACCACTCCTGGCATGGTCCTGTGGTAATCCACTGAGAGCCAGCCTGCCTTCGACAGTGGCTAAAACAAAGACTTCGGGAACAGCGCAGATCGCGGTATTGCCGAAAAAGCTGCCGCCTGTCGCTCCGCCACCGGTAGAAACCAAGGTTTTGGCGAACCCGGTCGAAACGATCACCGCTGAGGCAGTGACGGCTGTTCCGGCTCCGGCAGTGGTTGCCGCGGTGCCGGTTGAAGCGCCGCCCGCGCTGGCTGTAGCTGCAGCGCCCGCAGTCGCCGTTCCGCCGATTATGGTGGCGGGAAGCAGCTTCCCGTTCGCGGCTCTGCTTCCATTGGCAGGATTAGCGGCAATTCCGCATAATCACCCTAATCCTCCGCCGGTGGTTCCTGAGCCAACATCGCTGATGACACTGGTCGCGGGATTATCGATGGCGCCGGTAGCTTATTACTTTAGACGGTCGCGAGCTCGCCGCTAACAATAGGTCCGTCTGCTATTGGTCCTTCCGAAGACAACTTAACAGAAATAAGCTTGCTGATACCGGGCTGCTCCATGGTAACGCCGTAAAGACTGTTTGCGGCTTCCATAGTAGCCCGGTTATGCGTTACGACGATAAATTGGGAATTCCCGGCGAATTCTTTAAGCACATCAGCAAACCGCTCCACATTGCTCTCATCAAGGGGAGCATCCACTTCATCCATCACCACGAACGGGCTCGGTTTAGCCAGCAGGAGAGCGAACAGCAGGGCTGAAGCCGTTAGAGCCCTTTCTCCACCCGAAAGCAGCGCCATATCCTGCAGCTTCTTGCCCGGCGGCTGAACGATCACATCGATGCCGGTTTCAAGGAGATCGTTTGGATTGGTCAAAGAAAGCTCGGCTTTACCCCCACCGAAAAGGCGCAGGAACATACGCTCGAAATTCGCGGCAACTGAATTGAATGTATCCATGAACAGCCCGCGTGTGTTGGTGTCGATCTCGCGGATCGCCGCATTAACCTGATCACGAGCGTTTTCCAGATCGGCACGCTGCTCGGTAAGGAAATCCCATCGCTCCCTGACGCGCTCGTATTCCTGGATAGCGCCGGTGTTCACAGGGCCCATATCCTTTATTTCACGTCGAAGCCTGGCAACTTCGGCGGCTGTGCCGCGTTCGACTTCTACCTCTTCGGGCCAGGCCATAGCCTGCTCATAGCTGATCTCATACTCTTCCAGCAATCGCTCGGCTGCCTGGTTCAGCTGAACCTCCAGGCGCGCTTCTTTCACATCGGCATCATGGGTATCCTGCGCGAGCTGGTTACGCGTTGTTCCGGCTTCTCTGAGGCGAGAATCGATACCCGCCGCGATTTCAAATTCAGCCGTACGCTTAGCGGTAAGGTCGTTAAGGCTTTTATCAGCAGCGGTGAAAAGCTCGCGCTGGCGCTCGCACTCCTCATCGACCGTATCCCGTTCCCGCAGGATAGAAGCTACATCGATGGAGATACCGTCGACCTGCGAGTGGCGCGAGACAAGAGCGGAAGTCATCTCTTCGAGCGCGGTTTGAGATTCCGCGAGAGTGCTTCTAAGCGCAACCGCACGCTCGACAAATGCCGCAAGCTCGACGTTTAGGCGCATAAGCTCCTCGCGCTCAGAAGCCCGTTTCTGCTGAAGCGCCTCCATATCCTGCTCCGCTCCTGCTACCTTCTGATCGAGATCCTGGTTCTCCTGACCCACGGTCTGGAGGAGCTCCTGGAGGCGATTTACATTATCGGTCTCGTCTTTCAGGAGCAGCTCAGCCTCATCCTTTTCGACGGAGATATTATCCATCTGCCTGGTAAACCGCTCGGTTTCTCTGGCTGCGAAATCGGTCCGTCTTCGCTGCTCGGCATGTGCGATTCGCGTTTCGCCGAGAGCCGCTTCGGTCTGCTGGCTCCTGGTGCGGAGATCGGAGAGAGACGCTTGAGTCGATTGCATCTGCCTCTGCAGAGAGGCAGCCCTACGCTCGAGGTCGGTGAGATCAGCGGTAAGAGAATCGATCTCCTGCTTGCGGACGAGGAGCCCAGGGCCCTTGCTCTTGCGAGCGCCACCCGTGATAGCTCCGCTCGGTACGATGAGCTCTCCCTCGAGCGTAACAATCTTGTTCCAACCCGTCAGCTGGCGAGAGAGCGCTACAGCATCGTCGATGCTTTCGGCAACCACGGTCCTGCCAAGGAGCGAATGGATCGCGGGGTCATATTTGGCATCATAAGTTATAAGCTCGGAAGCGATCCCGATAGCACCCGCGCGGCGGTCCATTCGCCCGCGGACATCGCCTCCGGTCGAGCGCATCCCATCGAGCGGAAGGAAAGTCGCCCTGCCCGCCTGGTGCGCTTTCAATAAAGCAATAGCCTCTTTGGACTGGTCAACCGTATCAGCAATGATATCCTGCACGCTTCCGCCGAGAGCGGTCTCAATGGCGGTCTCAAAACCCTTTGGCACGGTTATCACATCAGCGACAACGGCGAACTCACCCCTGAGTTTACCGGCCTTGCGCGCGGCCATAACACTGCGGACACCCTCATAAAAACCTTCGTGAGATTCAGCCATCTCGCGTAAGGTGCTCAGGCGTGAGGACTTCGATGCGATCTCCCGGCTGAGATCGGCGTATTTTCTGTTCTGCTCAGCCGATTCGGCTTCAGCGAGTTTGCGTTCCTCGGCTGCACTCGCAATTTCGGCGGCGAGCTCCTGGATACGCTTTTCAAGCGACTCCGCCTCGCGCTCGGATTCCTCACCAAGCTTTATCGCATCCTGCTTCTGAGTCTCGAGCGATTCTATTTCAGATTCATATTTTCTTATTACGGTCTGGAGTTGAGAGACTCGGTCACGTGAGTTCTGGAGAGCGTTGCGTTTCGCGGCAAGCTCCTTGGCGAGCTCGAGGTAACTCGCTTTCTGGTCGTTGATAGTGCGCGATGCGTCCTCGAAGAGTTTATCGAGATCTGCGAGAACTCGACCTTTCGCCTCGACATCGACACGGACACGCTGCTCGGTCTCAGTATTCGCATGCTCCTCCTGTTCTAGCCTTTCGATGCGCTCGCGCATCTCCTCGATCCTGTGTTCGAGCGCGGTAATCTCTTCATCAGTCCGAGCGCGCTCGGATTGAGTAGATTTAAGTCGTTCTTCGAGGAGGGCGGACTTGCCTTCCAGGCGCTGAACGTTAGCTGAAAGGTTCATCTGGATCCGGCGCGCGGATTCGATCTGCTCTTCGAGATCCTGCAGCTTCGAAGTCTGCTTATCCTTCTCCCACTCCAGGTCGGCAAGGAGCTTGTCATATTCCTCAATTTTATTCGCAGCGTCTTTTTTGGATACTCGTACCTCTTCCAAGGTCTCGGCAAACCGGTGAAGATCGCGGATGAGAAGGCCTATCTCGATCTCATTAAGGCGCGATTGGAGTTCATTGAACTTCTTCGCCTGCTCAGCCTGTTCCGATAACGGCTCAAGCTGACCTTCGAGTTCGGACATAATGTCGCAGACTCTGTGAAGGTTTGCCTGAGTCTTTTCGAGCTTGCGCAGCGCTTCCTGGCGGCGATAACGATATTTCTTGATCCCTGCAGCCTCTTCGAGAAGCTCACGCCGATCTTCGGGCCTAGCAGAAAGGATAGCGTCGATCTGACCCTGGGTTATGAATGAGTATGCTTCCCTGCCGATGCCGGTATCGAGGAAGAGCTCATAGATATCTTTCAGGCGGCAGCGGGATTTGTTGATAAAATACTCTGCCTCACCGGAGCGGTAGGCGCGGCGGGTGACGGTGACCTCGGAGAAGCTTACAGGCAGCGTGCCGCAGGCATTATCTAGAGTAAGCGAGACCTCGGCCATTCCCAGGGGTTTCTTTTTCTCACTGCCGTTAAATATAACATCGGTCGCACGCTGACCACGAAGGTTGCGGACGTTAGACTCGCCGAGAACCCACATCAAGGCATCGCCGACATTGCTCTTGCCACAGCCGTTAGGGCCGACGACAGCGGTTATCCCCTCGCTAAAGTGGACTTCCGTTTTTTCAGCAAATGTTTTGAAGCCAAGCAATTCGAGCTTCTTAATAAACATTGTTTATGATCACCAGCGCGCCGAGGCATGTCGCCCCATCGCAGCAGACCTTTCCACTACTGAGTTTCAGGCAATGTATTACAACATGGCAGAAGGTTTCGCACATAATCCGATCTGCCAGTATGTCGCATAACTGTATGAAACTCATTAGATAACTATACGCCCTCTACGACGCCTGTCGTGCACGCTCCGATGCCCAGGCCCGGAGTTCAGCTATCTCCTCGGACATTGTAACAGAGATAGGCACGCTGTCCGAGAGCGCCTTTAGAATGTCCTCGTTCGTCAGTTCGTGTCCCGCGCCGAAGGCGGTGAAGAGAGCCGATACCACAGCTTCTTCTATTTCCGCACCACTAAAGCCAGCCGACGCCGATGCGAATGAATCGATATCATACGCTGCCGGGTCACGCTTGCGCTTGCGCAAGTGGATAGCGAATACTTCCTTACGCTCCTCTTCGCTTGGGAGATCGACGAAAAAGATCTCATCGAATCTTCCCTTGCGCAGGAGCTCCGGAGGGAGTTGAGAAATATCGTTTGCCGTCGCGACAACAAAAACGGGCGCAGTCTTTTCCTGAAGCCAGGTAACGAAGGTACCGAACACCCGCGATGTGGTTCCCGCATCGGAGAAAGGAGAGCTTTTCACTCCCGCGAATCCCTTCTCCATCTCATCCATCCACAGGACCACCGGCGCGGCCGATTCCGCGACCTGAATCGCACGCCTTATATTCTGCTCGCTGGATCCCACGATCCCGCTGAAAATTTTTCCTACATCCATCCGCAGCAGCGGCAGATTCCAGAGCGATGCAATCGCCTTACACGAAAGACTCTTGCCACACCCCTGCACGCCGAGAAGCAATATCCCCTTCGGCGCGGGGAGCCCGAAATCTCGAGCTTTCTGCGTAAATCCGGCACTGCGATCGACAAGCCATCGCTTGAGCGCGGCAAGCCCGCCGACATTAGCGAATTGCTCGGTCGCGGGATAATACTCCAGCACCCCGCTTTTCCTGACAATCTGCTCCTTTTCGGAGAGAACCACATTTACATCGAAGCCGTGTTTTTCGACAAGACTGCGCGCGAAAACATTTTCAGCTTCGTTCAGAGTCAATCCCTGCGCGGCTTTAATCACCTGCTCGCGGGTTTCCGAGGTTATCTCGACAGTAACATCAGCGCCGTCACGCTTCATCTTGTCGATGATAAGGTCGAGCAGCTCGCTAAGGTCATCATAAGACGGAAGGTCGTAATCGACTACGGTGATATCCTTCTCGAGCTCTGGCGGAAGCCGGAGAATAGGAGACAGGATGATCAGCGTTTTGCCACTGTTTTTGAGTCCCACGGTAAGATCACGGAGCCTCCGCGTAATGACAGAATCCTGGATCATCGGGTGGAAGTCTTTGAATACGAAGATCGCGTCTTCCGTGGACCTATCGACCACTTCCAGCGCCGCAAGCGCGGTTACAGCCTGCCCCCCAACCGGCGGAGACGGCCGCAGCCCGGTAGTCGAACTCCAGGTATAGATTCTTTTACCCGGCCGTGCAATCTGCCGGATGGCATCCTCAACCCTGCGCTCTTCCCATGAGACGACATAGATGATGGGATACCGCGCGCGGATGAGCGTGCTGATCTCGTTGTCTGCTCTGCTCAGCGGCAATGAGGTAAGACCTCCACAAACCTTCGGGAACCCTTGAGTAAGGTTAGCATACGGGCGGGGCTGAGTCAATGAAGAATTGTGGATGAAAATCACCCACGAGCACTATTGCGCTTGGCTAAATGCCAGGTTAGCCGTATAATTCGTCGGTAGATATCGATATCTACCGACGAATTATACAAGAATGGATATGCAATGATAAAAACAGCATTTGATAAGGCTTTAGATACTATACTTCAACGAGGTGTGATTAGCCCCCCCGACCTTGCCGTGCAGGGAATAAGGCGAGACTACTTGACTAGTCTTCAAGAAAAGGGGCTTGTGCGAAAAGTTGGGAGAAGGCTCTATGTCACAACACCGAGATCAATTCGTGCTTAAAGGAGCTGTGCTATTCAGTGTATGGTCGGATCAGCCTCACAGGTCAACACAAGATTTGGATACGTTAGGTTGGGGTGTAGATTCAGCATCTAATCTTAATGAAGTATTCAGTGATATATGCAGCTTGGAAGTAGAAAACGATGGCCAGACCCTATCTTCAACAATAGCAAGCACATTTTCAAGACGGTAAACTCAAATTCCACAAGAATTACCGCCGGCGCTGACAGATGAATTCATTAGGGATGCTGCCAAGCAGTTACAATGGTCTGCCTCCCTGAGGAAGAGAAAACTTCAGCTAACGAATCTAACCCTTGCACAAGTAGCCGTTGGTATAGCTGCATTTTTAATGCAACCGGTTATTGCAGCTACAAATAAAGCCACATTCAACTTAGTATGGCTGCCACCAGGCCCGTGGGTGCTGGTCGACAACAACAAAGATGTACTCAGAACCCCATAATATTGCCGCCCTGCTTTTCACGGGGGACATCGAAAGGTTTCTGCATATCGTATTGCGCTACAATCTGATTCAGCTGACCATCGGCGTTATCGGCTGCTTTATCTATGTTGCCCTGAATGCTGGGATCGCCCTTCATCTTTTGCAAGTCGTTAAGCAGTTTTGACATGTCCTGCGGGTTCATAATGTTAACGGAATTGAAGCTGGCGGCTATATCGCTGATAGCTTTAGTCTCTTTGTAAAGGACATCGTGGTAGGCGCCTGAGAACTGACGGCACTGCGGAGGCGCAGGCTTCTTTTCAAAGTATTGCAAAGTTACGAGCCAGTTCTTATACTGCCTGTTGAGCTCGGCTTTGGTGTCGGCAAGCGGATCCTGTGCCTGCTTGCCCTCAGGATCCATAGCCATGTCGATCATGTCCATAAGCCCCTTGGTTCCACCGCCGGACGCGCTCAACATAAGCGCTTCGGTAGTATCCTTAAGAAGCATCTGCCTGTGCTCTTCGACCTGCTTCACATAATTGAGATAATCGACAACCTCTTGCGGAGGCTTGGGCTTTGTCGTTCCGGGTGGTGTTTGGCCTGTAGGACCGGGTTTACCGGGAGGAGCCAGTGTCACTCCCCCACCCGACGGCTGACCGGGAGGCGCTGACGTGATATTATGACCAAGACTAGCGCCTTCGGGAGCGGAAGTTACGGATCCTCCCCTCAACGCGATCGCCCACACAACGAGCGCGAGGATCCCGACCACCGCAAGAGCTATGGTCGCATAGAGGATCGGTCCTGGTTTGCGCCGCGGCGCCGGCGCAACCTGCTCGAATTCATTTATCAATCCGCATTTCGGACACTGCTTAGTGCCCTGCAGAAGTTCTAATCCACACTTCGCGCATTTCATTACGACTCACCCCTCCTGGAGAGTTCGCCTGCTTTCTGCTGCAGTATACCATAAAAATCCGTGTTTGTGTCCAGGGACTCTGGCGTCCCGGCTTTCGGATTATTATATCGTAATCGTACAGGTACTTGACCGTGCTTTGGAGAGGTATGTTCCTTAACAGAGCCGGTGAACGCAACACCCTCCCGGGGCTGGGGGAATTTCCGGGAGGGTATGCGCTAACCGTGCAGGCATGCGGTAGCTACTGAAGCTGGGTAACCGTTGAAGCAGTCAACCTTCGCTCACCCGCGGCGGTCGAAAGGGTTCCCAGGATTTTGAGTCTATCTCCCTCGTGAACCTGAGCGGAAGAATTAATGCGTATTCCACCTGTTCGACTGGAATCCTGCACGTAAAAGTAGCCATTGAAAACAGCGGAGACATTAACACCGGTCAAAGTCAACTGTGATCCGTCAGATAACGCCTTTGCAGCACTCAAATTGTCAGTTCCGGCTCTTGCATAAAAGAGCAGATGCTGCTCGATCCCCGCGGCAACGCTGAGCGATGCGGATTCCGGATCGAAAAGCCACATGCTGGAGGTGGGAAAGATGGTGTGACTGCCCACGTCGACACTCGACAGCGTGAAACTCCCGTCAACCGCGGTAGTTGTGGCTCGGCCATCCGGCTCCATATTCACCAGCACTCCTGAAACCCCACTTCCCTGGGTTTCAATCTCATATCTATCGCATTTGAAGCCATAGTCGGTGTTACCGACATCGCTGGTAAGATTAATCCTGGCGATGCTGCCGTTGATCCACGGGGTCCACAGATCGGTGTATTGATCGGTATAGCTTTCGATGATCGTATCCGAGCCATCCATTATGATAACCCAGTCCCACGCGGGCTCGGTGCTAATCCGGCTGAAGTGAAGCCTGATGCGGGTTGCGGTTTCGCCTCCATCGATCTGCCAAACCTGATCGGTGTTGTTATCGTAGGGATGAGCGGATTCAACCGAGACAGCCTGAATTGTAGATGTCGATACTTTCACCTCGCCCGTGATCGATCCGGGAGGAAAGCCTTGGAAGTCGACACCCGACATCGAAGTCCCTGCAGGGATATCGATTGATTTAAGGTTCGGCTGGAACTTCCAGTGAAGCATTGAGGGCGTTACGGTATAGGTGCCCGGTGGGACCGCCATAAAGTTATACGAGCCATCGGCGGCGGTTGTCGCCGTATAATTGCCCGGAGCGAGAGTTATCGAAGCGCCACCCAGGCCACCCTGGTCGATGAGGTCGGTTTCGTAACCATCCACGTAAAACCCATAGCCGATGTTACCGACCGAATTAGTCACAATCTCGATCTTGATAACGGAACCGGTAACCCATGAGCTCCAAATATCCTCGCCTCTGCCGGTGAATGTATCGACTCTCCTATCGTTACCATCGAGAACGTATATGGTGTCCCCATCATTCATCAAATCGATCTCAGCAAAGTGCAGGCGGACACGGGTAGCCCCCTGGCGAGCAGTAATCGGATAAACCTGATCACAGCTGTTCAAGTAAGGATGCGGACTTTCGACTATCTGGCTGACCACCCCTCCAATCACGCTCGATATCTTTCCGCTGAGTCCTCCGGGAGCACCGGTTCCATGGAATATCACATTATCAACAGGCGCATCGGCAACTTGAACAAGCTGAGCACGAGGAGTAAACGTCCACCCCTGCTTCGAGACTTGCACTGAATATGTTCCAGGTGAAACGTGCGAGGTGAACCTGCCGCTGGAGTTGGTCGTGAGGCGCTTCGTTCCGGTGGAGGAAACAAACATAATCGAAGCGCCTTGAACCGGAGCGCCAGAGCTCGAAAGCACCGAACCGGCAATATAAGTTGTAGGCAATCCTCCGGAGACAACGAGCGCATAGTCCTGCGGCCCCATAGGAACGTTATATCCAGACACTCGCACGAGATAAGCGCCAAGCTCAGGTTTTGCAATAGTGACCTGCTCGACATTATTTGTATGGTCACATACCCCAAGGAACGGATAAGTCGCGCCGCTGGGCGAGATAACGATGAGATCAAGATCATTGACCAGTTCTTTAGCTGCATTGACCGAACCGGGATAATCGGTCCAGACAAGCGTGACCTTGAGTGGAATGCTGTTGTCGGTCACGGTATATTGATAATCTCGAAAATCACCTGTCGATATAGGAGAAGACTCGTCGGCGAATTCGTTTACGGTGGGCGGGTCGGGACAGAGGGAGCGTTTGAGATTTAGCCTCCCCCACCCCTGCGAATTATCCGGCGCCGGCCAGAGCTCTCGGAACGAACCTGTTCCGTATTGCCCAGGCGACATATCCACCGCGCCATTTATGAGAGTGGCCTTGATGAGCGCGGCGCTGGGAGTGATGGCTTTTTCCGACATATAATACTCACGAACAAGAGCCGCAGCGCCAGCGACCTGCGGAGTGGACATGCTCGTTCCGCCCCAATATATATAGTCGGAATTATAAAGCTCCCACCCCGATGCGGAGTTGGGCATGTGAGAACGGGATGAGATGATATTGGTGCCGGGAGCGCAGATATCGGGTTTTATACGGCCATCAGATGTCGGTCCTCTGCCGCTGAATGCGGCCATACCACTGATGTTATCCGATATAAGATCATAATTTATAGGAGCATTGGGATAATCCGAGGGCCATGCGAGACCATATCGAGTCTGATATCCACCGCTCAGGCGCAGGTTCTCGGTAGCGCCCACGGCGATGCAGTTCTTGGCAGTGGCGGGGGCATAGATATTGCCCCGATCTATGATACCGTTATGGTCGCCATCACGACCATCATTACCGACAGCAAAAGCGACGATGAAGTCTTTATGGTCCCAAACAAATTGGTCGACTTCGTTTGAATAGACAGTGTATTCGCCGTTTGCCGCGCTTCCCCAGCTGTCGCTGTGCACTCGGACCCCATCCTGATATATGGGTTGAAACAACTCGGAAAGGTGCAGTGGCGGAAATACATATTCACCGGAGTCACCAATGGACTGAAACACTATTTTTGCTTCCGGCGCGTAGCCCGCGAAGGAACCGGTGTAGTTATGCGCAGCAGGATTGCTGCCGGAGAGCGCGCCGGAGCCCGCCAGTGAGCCGGTGACGTGTGTCCCATGGCCGTTGAGATCGCTCCAGTCATCAGGGCGCCGCAGCGTATAGACTTTCTGAATACGATTGGCAAAATCCGGCGACATTGCGCCGGTGCTGCCCACATCCAGTCCTGAGTCGGCAATGCCTACGATCTGGCTGGCGCCATATAATCCGAATTCCTGGCGAACATCTGGCACCCCGGAGATCCCGGAAGCAACATCGTTGCAGAGCTTAGGCTGAATATAGGGTTCGATCCAGGCTACACTGTTCGATTTTGCCAGTTCAGCAATCTGCGATTTATTCGCAATTATCCGGCAGACGGAGCCGCGCGAATCAGCCTGGCAGCTCACATTCCTGGCGCCAAGCCGCTTGCCCTTGTCGAGTATGAACTGCGGCTTTTCGTTAGGAAAGAGTGTTACAAGGAACTGCATAGCCGGACCGCTGCGGGAAGCTTTTGGTGACTGTTTATATTCCACTTTAAAAGGAGCCAGCCACTTCACGCATGTGAGCTTGCGCAAATCCATGACTGCGGAGTGCCGAATATGCACAATGAAAGCGTTATCGGGGATATAATTGACTATCTCGGCGCCGGTATCGATCAGAGCCTGCTTATCAGCGTCGGTTACCGGTCCTTTGATTTCGACCAGGTAATAGCCCGAGCCAAGGTTCGGCTGGACTGATTGAGTGGAAATCTGAGATGAGGCACTTGTGTCGATTGTGCCTGATTTCAGGTAAATGCTGCATACCCCTGGGCTTATAATCACGGCCATTACTGTAAGTGCGGAAAATATCAACCGCAGTGAGATACATCCTTTCATCTACACCGCCCCCTATGGCCCAAATCATGCCTGCCCGGTAACACCTCCGCATTTACCCAAACTGATGTATTGCAAAACGTTGAGTTTGCCCTGCTGCTGTGGTAGACTTTCGGTAAATCGACCCAGGGGGGCAAATATGAAGTTTAGAACATTAGCCGGTATAGTAGTGCTGGCGATATTAGTGGCTGCCTGTGCTTCGTATGCGGAAACGGACAAGCTGGCGGCGAAATCGAATGTGCTGTTTCACGTCGGTGGGCCTTTCCACGACAACGCCGAGCTCTATCCGATCCTGCAGAAGGTCCTCGAAGATACGGGTGAGTTCAAGGTCACGATCAGCCGCGACCTTAATGAGTTTAAGGCTGAGAATATCAAGAAGTATGACCTTGTAATCATCTACTGCACCCGCCAGGATCTTACCAAGGAGCAGGAACAGGGGCTTACGGGATTCGTGGAGAGCGGAAAAGGGCTCGTGGGGATCCATTGCGCGACGGATACATTCAGAGACAGCGACGCTTACTGGAAGCTCGTCGGTGGACGGTTCACGACCCACAGCAACGGCACCTTTAAGGTGAATATCACCGGAAAGAGCCACTGTATCGTGAAGGGAATGAACCCGTTTGAGATCACCGATGAGACCTACCGCGATGAATTCAATCCGAGCTCGAAAGTCATCGTGCTGATGAGAAGAGATATGGACAGCGAGCCTTCGGCGTGGATTCAATACTACGGCAAGGGCCGTGTATTCGTTACAGGCCTCGGGCACGGCAAGCCGGCCTGGGAGAACCCATCGTGGCAGGAGATGATAAAGCGCGCATCGGAATGGGCAACGGGAAGGCTCAATCCGTAGTCATTCCGAAGGGAGAATGCTTAATAGGCTGTGGGTGAAGGTCTTATCTATCAATAATTAGAGAAGCGCCTTTGGAGTGCGGCGCGCCTGGCGCTTTATCTAGCTTACAATCCATACCCAGACCAACATTACCAGTACATATCTATAAGTAAGATAACCGATAGCGCGGTCTGCGAAGGTAGCTGCTATCAATCAACCCGTGCTTCGACTCTCGCAGCCCCAGGCTACTGTCGTCCAGGGAATACGGCCACCATTGCTATATCAAATTTATAGCTATGACAGGTCTACTCAGCACTATCAGCTATCTCTATGATACCTGTATCAGTACAGACTTTCACCTACGGCCAATACTCATTACTTACTACTTATTACTAAATCCCTTTTCATGCTTTCGCGATTATATTCCCTTTTCTTGCCAGGTTTATGTGGTGAAAGGATCAGACTTGGGAGTAACGCTCAGGTTATCGCGATATGCGATGGCTTGTGAATTTGAGATTTTATTATCAGGCGAGGAACGGCAGCATTTGGTGGATGTGGCTGATCTGGCGCTGGATGATATCGCGCGCCTGGATGAGCAGTTAAGCCGGTTCATATCTACCAGCGAAGTTTCGTACCTTAACTTTGAAGCGGCTAAGCATGATGTCATTGTGGAGCCGGGGCTTTTTGAACTGCTTCGGCTTGCAAAGCAAGCGTGGTTTGAGACGGATGGGGCGTTCGATGTGACCGCGGGACCGGTGGTCGATTTATGGCGGGAAGCAGAAAGATCGGGGAATGAACCAGGCATGCAGGCTATAAACGATGCGCTGGCGAAGGTCGGAATGGAGCATGTGCTGCTCGATGAAGAGAAAAACTCGGTCCGGTTCGATATCGATGGAGTGCGAATCGACCTCGGGGCTATGGGTAAGGGTTACGCGGTCGCCCGTGCAGCTTCTATATTGAAGGAATATGATATAGAATCCGCGCTTATAAGCGGTGGGCGAAGCACTCTATGCGCAATAGGAGATGAGGGATGGAACGTCGGCATTCGGCATCCGTCCAAGCTCGATGAGAGAGTGACGAGTATAATGCTCAGGAATCAGGCTATGTCTACTTCCGGCGGACCAGCGCAGCGTGACGCGGAAGCCGAAGAGCGTTTCGAGCATATAATCGACCCTCGGACAGGGATGCCGGCGGAAAGCGGGGCTGTGTCGGTAAGTGTAATAACGGATGATGCGGCGCTTTCGGACGTGCTTTCAACAGCATTTTATGTGCGCGGGCAGGAATTTGCCGAAGCCTACTGTAAGATGCATCCGATTATAAAGGCAATATTCGTTGCAATAGATTGCGAAGGGCAGTCACCAGTTATCAAATGGATAGGGGGAGCAGACGGATGAGTGATCAGGAGAAGGGATTAACCCGGCGGGAATTCCTGAAGGGTTCGGCGGTTACCGCGGCGGTTATCGGTGTCGGCGGATTCGGGGTCTTTACAAATGCGAGCGCTGAGGCAATCGGACCGAATGATGTTGTAAATGCGGCGATAATCGGGACCGGCAATCAGGGCTGCTACCTGCTGGAGCGAGCAGTGAAGGTGCCGAACGTAAAATGGGTGATGTGCTGCGATATACAGGACAAGAACCTCCAGCGTGGCCTTAAAATCGCAAAGGGAGCTGAAGGGTGCAAGGATTACCGGCAGGTGCTGGACCGCAAGGATATTCAGGCGGTAATCATCGCCACTCCGATCCTGCTCCATTCTCAAATGGCTATCGATTCGCTTCGCTCGGGCAAGCACACTTTTTCAGAAAAAATGATGGCCTATTCTATCGATGATGCCAAGCACATGGCGCGTGTGGCCCGGCAGACCGGTTATAAGCTCCAGATCGGACATCAACGCCGCTACGATCCTAACTACCAGCACGCGCGCAAGATGATCGATGATGGAGTAATTGGCCGGATCACCCATGTCAGAGCGCAATGGAACCGCAATGCGAGCTGGCGGCGGCCCGTGCCCAAGGATGCGACAGACGAGCTCATCAACTGGCGGCTCTATCGAAAATCGTCGCAAGGGCTGATGGCGGAGCTTGGAAGCCACCAGGTGGATGTAGTGAATTGGGTGCTTGGAGATGTGCCATCCGCGGTCGTGGGTATCGGCGGGTTGGATTTCTGGAAAGACGGCCGCGATGTATACGATAACATCCAGGTCATATTCGAATACCCGAATGGAGTTAAATTCACCTACCAATCGCTCACCACAAACCAGTTCGATGGCTATACGGAACAGATAATGGGCACCAAGGGAACTATCATACTTTCGCCGGATAAATGTATGCTCTATCGGGAGCCGCAAGCCGATGAGATCGTGTGGGCGGATGCGGCTCATAAGGAGCAGGAGAATGGAAAAACCGGGATTGTGCTCGACGCAAGCAAATCGCCCAGGCTTAAGAAAGCCGCGGCAGAAGGAACGGCTATCGCGGAGGTCGAGAACCTTAAAAAGGACGATTATCTACTCGAGCTAGAGGACTTCTTCCAATCGATCCGCGACGGTCATGATCCGCTGTGCTCGCCGAAAGTCGCGCTGGAGACATGCGTGGCGTCGATTATGGCGAATAAGGCGATGGACACACAAAAGCGCCTGGAAATCGGAGCGGAGCTTTATAAGATATAGGGAGTTATCAGCTGACAGCTTTCAGCTGTCAGGGCTATTAAAGGTAGCAATTATTATCACAGGCAACATTTACTGTCATTCCCGCGAAGGTGGGAATCCAGAAGGGTGAAATGAGATACAAACTGCTCCCTCTCCTGGGGGAGAGGAAATAGCCTGTACCAATATGCAGGCTATGAAGGTATAGCATGGGCCATGTTGTTTCGGATTTGAGGATTGGAGAACAGAGCTAACAGATGATCCACTAAGCCTTCACCCCAACCCGGAAATCCCGAAACCTATAAACATAGCTCAGCATCATGGGGGGAAGAATGGATAATAAGCAATTAAGCAGGCGGGAGTTTTTAGCTAAATCGGCTATTGGAGCAGCAGGACTGGTGGTTGCGAGCGCTGGGAGCTTCGTTCCGGCGGAAGCGTTCGGAGCCAACGATAAGATATCGATCGGGATGATCGGTGTCGGGACGCGCGGTGGGCAGCTTCTGAATGACATAAAAGCTGTCGATAAGGACCAGAACGTAGAGGTGACGGCGATATGTGACACTTGGCGCGTTCGGCGGGAACAGATCGCGGCTCAGGTTAAGCAGCGATACGGAAAAGATCCGCGCGTCTTCAGCAATTATGAGGACCTGCTCGCGCTCAAAGATGTGGATGCGGTGGTAATCGCAACTCCTGATTTCGCACACGCGAAGATTCTCGCGGACGCAATCAAAGCAGGCAAGGATGTCTATATAGAGAAACCGATGGCGATGGACCTCGATGAAGCCAACGCCGCGATGGACGCAAACGCATCGGCGAAACGTGTGATCCAAGTCGGCACGCAGAGGCGCAGCGAGGGCGCATGGAAAGCGGCCGCGAAGCTAGTGCAGTCCGGGGTGCTCGGGACGATTAGCCGGGTCGAGATCGGATGGAACGACTCTGGCCCGCGCTGGCGAAAGAATGTAAGCAACATCAAGCCTGAAGATGTGGACTGGAAGCAATTCCTGATGGGGCATCCGGACAGGCCGTTCGATCCACACCGCTATGCGGAATGGCAGCTCTATCGCGAGTTCACAAACGGTCCGATGGCTGTGCTGGGAGCGCACTATTTCGATGTCGCGCTGTGGGTGATGAACGCGAAGTTCCCCTCGACCGCTGTGGCAAACGGCGGCATCTACGTGTGGAAAGACGGGAGAGAGCACGAAGATACCGTATACGCAATCCTGGACTTCCACGAAGGTTTTGCAATGCGCTACCTTACCGGGCTCGGGAACTCGGCCGACGCCGGGCTCGCGCTCTATGGTACAAACGGCGTCTTTAGAGAATCGACATGGAGCATCACGGGCAGTGGAGGCCATGGCCCTAAAGTCATTAAAGAAGAGATAAAAGTCGCGCGAGAGCCGAACGAGAGCCACATGGGCAACTGGCTGAAATGTATTAGAACTCGGCAAGCGACAAATGCGCCGATCGAGGTCGGTTATCAGCACTCCGTATGCACGATCATCGCGGAGAAAGCGCTTCGGTCGGGCCGAAAGATGAAATATCTGCCGGTGCTGAGGAGAATAGTCGAATGTTGAGAACCGCATGCCTGATGCTGGCGTTATCGACGATAGGAGGCGCTGTGAACGCGGGAACGTATAACGTGGAAAAGGTATCGACGGGCTATAAATTTACCGAAGGGCCGGTGTGGTCGCCCACGGGAACGCTTCTTTTTAGCGATATCCCGGAGAATAAGATATGGGAAATCGGCAAAGAGACAAAGGTCTGGCGGAACCCAAGCGGCAATTCAAACGGGCTTACATTCGATAAGCAGGGCCGGTTGATCGCATGCGAGCATGGGAACAGGCGCGTCACACGCTTGGAGAAGGATGGCAAGATCACCGTCCTCGCGGATTCATACGACGGAAAGAAGCTGAACAGCCCGAATGATGTGGTAGTAAAATCAGACGGCGCTGTTTACTTCACCGATCCTCCTTATGGCATCGATCGAAAAGACCAGGAACTTCCGTTCAAGGGCGTATTCAGGGTGAAGCCGGGCGGGAAGCCTGAGCTGCTTGTGAAGGATTTCGATATGCCCAATGGACTGTGCTTCTCGCCCGATGAAAGTAAACTTTACATCGCCGATTCATCGGGCCTCAGGCACATTCGTGTGTTCAAGGTAGAAAAGGATGGAACCCTGAGCGGAGGCGAGGTATTTGCGACGATAACTGATTCAGCAGGCGTGCCGGATGGAATGAAGATCGACACCCAGGGCAAGCTCTATGCGGCAGGCCCAGGCGGGGTGTGGATATTCGACACGGCTGGGAAACACATCGATACGATCCCTGTCCCTGAGACTCCCGCGAACCTTGCATGGGGAGATAAAGACGGAAGGACACTCTATATTACGGCAAGAACGAGTATTTATAAGGTGCGGCTGAACGTGGGCGGCGAGCCTCCATGTCAGCATGTGAAATAAGAGGGAGATACAATGCGCTATTCAAAGATCATCGCTTTGGCATTGGCACTCATCGTGCTCTGCTCGGCAGGGTACGCTAAAAGCAAGGAGAGAAAATTGGGACCGATTCTGTCATGCGAAACCTACAGCCTGCGCGATTATTTCGGCTCGGGTAAGATCGATTACCTGACCGCGCCCGCGTTCATCAAGGGGCTGGGCAGCAGCGACGCCACAGCCGCAAACGGCAAGGCTGCCGCGGGAAATCAATTGATTCGTGGGATATGCTACAACTCGATCTGGATGAAATCCTACGATAAAGCCTACCTCGATTCGATAAAAAAGGCCTGCAGCGATGCGGGAATGGTTATTACCGGATTTATTATCGAAGGCAACATAGCAACCCTTGATGATGAAGCGAGAAATAAGCAGATCGCGGAAGACATAAAGGAACTGGAAGCTGCAGCATATCTTGGCGCGCCCATAGTCCGAATCAACCTCGGCAACGTTGGAAACGACGAGCAGGACGATACGGTCGGCGTGCAGCGCTGCATCGACGCGTTCAACCAGATCCTGCCTACCGCGAAGAAGCTCAATGTGAAGATCACCATTGAGAATCATGGCGGCGTGAGCAGGACAGCCGACAGGATAATTAAAGTCATCAAGGGTACCGATCCCAAGTGGGTGGGCGCATGCCTGGACTTCGGCAACTGGCCGAACGATGTCCGCAATTCGGAGAGCGCAAAGCTCGTACCGTACGCATATCACGTGCATGCAAAGTGCCACAATTTTACTCCTGATGGTGAAGAAAAAGATATGGATTACAAATATCTGCTCGGTCTGCTGAAGGAGAATCATTACAAATACGCTGTCTCTATCGAATACGAAGGCGGCGAGGACCAGGCGGAAGGCGTAAAGAAGACTACGGCCCTGATCCATAAATATTGGCCGGATCTTAAATAACTGCCGGCTTTCAAAAGCCCCGCGCCTCCCGGGTGCGGGGCTTTTTTATAAGAGGATGTTGGGCGGAAGTGGCAAATTTAGAAATAATCATACTGTGCCGGGGTGCTGACGTGAGAATTGGACAAAAAATACTCTTCGCCGGGTTCATTCTTCTTATAGTTGGTCTTGTTTCCGCGAAAAGGGAAACATTCTGCCTTGGAATCGTTTTGATGATTTTTGGAGGCGTTCTAAAGCAGGCCGCAAGCGGCTGGACTGGAATTGAAAAGCCCCAGACAAACACCCCATGCCGACCGCTCCGAATGCCACGCACATGGGCAACCGGTCCGTACCGGGTGGTGCTTATAAACCCGGGAGAGAAAAAGATTAACCTTATTAAAAGCCTGCGCACAATCTTTAGTTCAGGACTTAAGGAAACCGCGGATATAGTCAACACGCCTAACAGCGTCATCGTTAAAGACGCATCCGAGGCTGATGCAAAATATGTAAAGCAATCACTGCTAAAGCAGGGAGCGGCCGCGGAAATCTATGCAAGCTCGGATTATAACCCTGATAAATGGCAGCCATCGGTATCGCAGAAGCTTACACTTATCCAAAGCCAGCAAACAGCACAGCCCCCTGTAGTAATAGCGCCTCCTCCACAACCCGCACCCGTGCAAGTTCCAAAGCCTACAGCAACCTCAGCTACATGTGATGTAATAATTACCGCAGTTGAGGATAAAAGCAAGGAAGTCGAGGTCGAAAAGGTGCTCGTCAGGGAGTTCAAGATGGGGCTGAAGGATGCTTATGTAGCCGTATATGCCACACCGCAGGCGGTTGCGAAGGGAATTGCGAGAGCGGAGGCTGAAAGGCTGAAGCAGGAGCTCGAAACGGCGGGAGCTAGCGTAGAGCTAAGGTGAGGCTGGTGGCGGATGCGTCTACTTTAGCGCTCCTCCGGCGGGACATAAGTCTCCGAAGCGGCCTGAACCCCACACAAATTGGCCGAAAGTATTCCCTTTTCGCAATAAATAGGCCTGATAAAATGCCGCAGCGATGGAAGCTTTACCGCAAATAGAATAGAGCCGGCAATCGAAATCACTCCTCCCAGCGCTACGGTGTAAGGCGATCCGATCCTGCTCGCGAGCCACCCCGCAAGCAGGCTGCCGAAAGGCGTCATACCGAGGTAAGCCGCCGTGTAAAAGCTCATTACGCGCCCGCGTATGGTATCATCGACCACGGTTTGCAGGATGGTGTTGCTGGAAGCCATCTGAACGATGAGCCCGAATCCGATAACCGCCAACAGCAGCAGCGAGAGCCACATCGCTTGTGATAACCCGAACCCGATAAGTCCCGCGCCAAGGATAGCCCCGGCAGTCGGGATCCATATTCCGAGGCCGAGTATGCTCTTGCGCGAAGCAAGAATAGTGGCTCCGATAAATGCCCCTACACCCGCCGCGGCTCCCAGATATCCGAGCGTGCTCGCGTTACCGTGGAGGATCCTGGTTGCGAACACCGGCAGCAGGACTGAATAAGGTGTAGCAATCAGGCTGACCAGAGCGAGAAATAAAATTATCGCGCGGACTGGCGGAAAGCCGAAAGTATACCGAAAGCCCTCGTGCAGTTCCCTTACGGCGCTGGGACCGGTCGATTGCTCCGGTTCAAACAGATTAACCTGCATTGCGAGAAGAGCGACGATGACCGCGAGATAGCTAAAGCCATTGATCGCAAAACACCAGGCCACACCTACGGCTGCAATCAGGATACCGGCGATTGCGGGACCGATCAACCTCGCGCCGTTGAACATCGACGAATTGAGCGCGATGGCGTTGGGCAGATCGGCTCTATCCTCAATCATTCTGACAACAAACGCCTGGCGGGTTGGTGTATCGAAGCCATTTACCAGCCCAACGAATACACTGAGAACAATGACCTGCCAGACTGTGATAATGCGAAGGAAGACCAGCGCGGAAAGCACGAAAGCTTCGAACATGAAAAGAGTCTGCGTGGCGATGAGGATGCGGTGCTGGTTCCACCTGTCCACAAGGACCCCCGCAACCGGAGCAAGGATGAAAGTCGCTATCTGACTGGCGAAGCCGACAATTCCGAGATAGAGCGCGGAGTGAGTGAGCTGGTAGATAAGCCAGCTTAGCGCTATCGACTGAATCCATGTGCCGATAAGCGATGCCCCCTGCCCCACGAAAAAGAGCCGGTAGTTGCGGTAACGCAGAGCACGGAAAGTATCTCTCAGGCTTATTTGATTTTCAGGACCGGATGCGTCGGCAGCCATTTGCACCCCATATAATGAAACGCTTCATGGCTATATTATCCGCGCAGAGTGATGGTGCAATCCTGCAAAAAAGCCCCCAGACGGTTAGGCCGGGGGCTGATGAAACTTTCTAATGCTTATTCGACTGCGTTAACCTTAACTTCGGCTTTCACATCCCTGAAGAAGAGCAGGAACGCGATGGCGCAGAGAACGGTAAGCCCGCAGGGAACAAGGAAGAATCCAGTCCACGCATGCACATTCGCCGCGGGGTTGAATACTCCCTTTATATAGCCTGTGAACTGGGAACCCAGCCAGGTGCCGATGCCCAGGGTCACGAGCGCCAGCAGGCTCTGTGTGGATGCGCGAATATCCTTGGGAGAGACCATGTCCACATAAACCTGGCTGGCAACGAAGAAGAATGTATAGCCGAGCCCATGCAGCGTGAGTGAAGCGATGACAAGCGGCTTCATTATGGCAAGAGGACCGAGAGGAGCGAGAGCGAAGACGACATACCGCATCGGCCAGGCAATGGTGCCCAGCGCCATAGTCTTGCGCACGCCCCAGTTTCGGAGAGCGTAACTCAAGAGCAGAGCCATAGCGAAGAACTCAGCCGCCTGAGCTACCGACATAGTTATCGGAGTCAGGCTTCCGGGTATCTTCATCGCCGTCTGCAAGAACTGCTCGGTTGGGCCATAATAGAACTGCAGCTCGGTAGTAACAACGAAAGCGATGAGCATGAAGATGAGGAAGTTCTTATTCTTAAGAAGAACAAACGCCTCTCTGAAAGCGAGCGGATCGGCTGCTTCGTCCTTAGCCGGTGGAGTATGCGGGAGGAAGAAGCAGAACAAGCCCTGAACCAGGCTGAAAACCGCGGCAAGCATCAGACAATCAGCGACACCATGCGGAACGCCCATCGATCTCCAGAGCGTGAGCATAAGCCCCGCACATATCCAGCCGATAGTGCCCAGCACACGAATCTGCCCGAAGACTCTCTGGTCCTCGATATGGTGGAAACCGATGGAGTTCGTCAGAGCCAGAGTCGGTGTGTAAAGCAGGCAGTAAAGAGACATTAAAACCGTCACTTTAACAAATCCGTGCGCCGTGGCAAGGAAAATGAGGACTACGCCACCTAAGAGGTGAGCCACTCCGAGGAATTTCTCGGTCGAAACCCAGCGGTCGGCGATCTGGCCGCCTGTGAACGGCGCGAGGATGCAAGCCAGGGCGAATAAGCCAAAGATAAAACCCGCCTGAGGGTCGCTCATCGCGAGCCCATTCTGCTTGTCTACAAGATAAGTCCAGACAAACGGCGCCCATGCTCCCCAGATTGCATACTGCAAGAACATCATCACACTAAGACGCCAACGAACACTAGCGTTCATCCAACAACCCCTCCTGGTCTAGCTGCCGAGTTGCGGCGGCATTGCTGAGTGTGGATTATATATTAGCCGCTGAATTTCCTGCTGGTTTGCTACCAAGTTTGATCAGCTTGCGGATCGGTGTAGCCATAGGCGAAGCCCGCGAGATCGGTGTCTGTGGTAACCATCACCTTATCCGCGATAAATGTGCCGTCGTTAACGTGGAGTGAGATCGAATGTTTACCTTTGGAAAGCTGCAGGCGGGCAATCATCGGGTAAAGGAAGTTACTCTTCGAGCCTTTGATGCGACCGACGTTCTTTCCATCGACATCGAGGTTGGCAGTGCCATCGCCCACGGGCTCGGCGATGCAGGCGAAAGCGTAGGTGGCGCTATAAGGAGCGAGGAATTCGGCGCTGATAGTCGTTCCCGCGGCTGCTCGCACCGCTCCGCCGGGATTTCCGCATCCTCCACGAAAGACAACCGCCGGCGGCAGCTTCTTTGCACCGGACATACCTTCGCACTCCAGCGCGAACTCAACAAAAGGCTTGTCGAGGAAGTGAGCAACAATGGCGTGCGCGGGAATATCGATAGAATATTTTAAGTTTTTAGGTGGGCAATCGAGCCCGGCGCGCTGGGCAAAGTCTTCAGAAATATCCTCGGAGATGCGCACAGGAGCACCGGTTGTGTTCAAGTATAGCGCCATATTCTTGAACATACTTGACCACACACCATCTGATTTTCCATCAAGCGCGTGGCTGGCGCCGTCGGATGAATTGGGATAGGCGGAATCATAGATGAGTGAATAGTAGTCCTGCCTGTCACCCCATGCCCCGTCCCAGACAATGATCTGTCCTTTGCCGACCTCGCGCACCGCGCCTCCCGGAGCAGACTGCTGGGTGGTATCGTATTCCAGAAGCGGATCGCCATCGACGTTCGCAAACGGAAGCTGAGCCTGACGCAGTATCAGAGTGCCACCGTTTTCGACCCATTTCACAATACGTTCGCCTATCGCCTGCTCAGTAAAATCACCCTCGAAGAGAGCGAGGACCCGATACTTGTCCAGAGCGCCATCGGCGATCATATTCTCATCTACCACGTCATAATCAAGCACGTCGCGTAGTTCCTCGGCTACCTCCGCAAGCTTCGGCGGATATCCTTGCCTGGGATCACTGCGATACCAGGAAGTAGGGAAGAAGACCGCGATCTCGGTAATAGAGTGCTCACCGCGCAAATTACGACGATACAGATCGAAAATGTCAGCCTGTTTGAAAATGGCATCAGGCGCCGTAAATAAGCCAGAACAACCGGAGCTTGCCTGCATGAATAGCTGCTTGAGAGCTTCGTTTTTGTCGGAAACCGATGCTACCTGCGCTTCAATGCGAGTGCCGTAGAACTTGCAGGCGGAAGAGATGCGCCGAAGCTGAAGAATCGAGCCGGAAGGCGCACGCACTCCCGCACCGAGCTTGCCAAGTGCTCTGGGCAGAGCCGAACAATCCTGGCCCGCCGCGGGATTTTCATTGTTACAGGTCAGCGGTAGAGTGATTGGAACCGAAGGGAACTGAGTTTTCGCAATGGAGCAGATGCGCGATGCGAGATCGGTCATGGAGTCGTAGTACCAGTTCACGAAATCAAGAGTCCAGCGGTGTATGGAGGTGCCATCGAGCTTGGGATAAGCTATCTCATCGTTGGATTTAAAACTCGTGTGCCATGCGGCATTAATCGCATCGAGGGAGCCATATTTCTTCAGCATCCTACCCTGGAAGTCAGCTTTGGCAAGATCATCACCAGCGAGGAAATCGACCGGCGGATCACCGAAGACATGCGGCGTGATCGAATGGACCGACTCGCCAATATTCAGCTTAAGGTCCGAATAGACATTATCGCTGAGCTGCGAATACAGCGGGCTCCAGGGTGAGAGTGACTGCGTATCCGTGCTCTGCCCTACCAACCTCGCCATCGGTGGGCTCTGCTTCTTCACATACCAATCCGGCGGCGCGGAAATATCCGGGCTAACAGAAAGGTCGAATCCTGCAATTTCGAGGCTGTGGGCAATGGCCTTATCATAGCCCCAGAACCACTGCCCAGGAACCTGATAATTGAACCGCGACCGGATCGAGTCTTCAACAGCCGACAGACCGAGCGAGCGCATCAGGTCAAACTTATCGCCATAATCCTTAACAACATTATACTGATCAGCGCCACCGACAGTGCCTGTAGTCAGACCGACATTAGAAATTCCTACAACATCTCCGGTATCTATCTCCGGCAGGACGGAGGGGTTCTTCGCAAGCTCCCAGGTATCAGCGGGACCTAATACAACAACTTTCTTAGGCGGAAGATCGAGAGCAGCTTTGTGCTTCAAATCGAACGCGCCGGTGGTGTAAGTCCAGGTGGAATCGGAACGGAATGTGATAGAAACGGGCTTTTTATCTTTATCGATTCCCTTGGCGATTAGCTTAGCGAGCACCGGCCCTGGGACACCATTCCCCGACCATGCAACTTCGATATCGATCTCATTAGTGCCCTGGTGGAGAACTTTGGTGACATTCACATATTGCGCATCGGGCCAGTAAGACCCGCTGGAACACTCGATAAAGTTTATAAGTCCGCGGTATCGGGTGCCTCCGCAGTCAGGAGGAGTATAGCAGGTGAATTTCAGATATGCTTCGGTGACAGGGAAGTCGAGCTTGAAAGACCCGGTATAGACGACCGCTCCTGACGCAGTGACATCACCGGGCTGAACGCTCACCCACTCCGCCGGCTTTTCATCACCAAAAATCGGCGCAGCTAGAAATATTAGAACTACTAATAAAGGAATGACTTTACGCATAGGTTACAACCACGGGCATCCGTTTTATCTACGGCTGGGATTGATCGTGCAGTTCCGTCCCAGGCCAGAACCAGTTGAGTCTAGCATGGCAGGCGAGCATGGTCAACAGATATCGAAGGAACTTAGGAGTGTAAATATAACCTTAATGTAGAAGCACTGTGCTTTATGGAGGATCCCAAATTGACCAGCAGAGAGCGCGTTAAGCGATGCATTAATTTCGAGAACCCTGACAGGTGCCCGCAGAACGCACCGGCGCCGTATCCATCCGATATCTACTGGGGAGGCATCTCCGCCGATCCGGAGTGGAAGCCATATAAGACATGGGAGACCGTGGATGGTGTAAGACAATGGGAAGATGAATGGCATAATGTGTGGAGGTGCCTGCCGAACACGACATCCGGCGAAGTGCTGGAGGGTGTAATTGAGGATTGGTCCGAAGTTGAGAGTTACGCAATGCCCCGGATGGACTTACCGCTCAGATATGAAAAGGCGCGGGAGAACTTCGCATCTGCCCCGGATAAATATCACCTCGGCGGCCTGCCGGGCTTTCCGTTCGCGATTATGCGTTATATGCGCAAGATTGAGAACTTCCTCGCCGATGTGCTGCTTTACCCGGACGAGGTGAATGCGTTGCAGCGGAGAGTAGTCGATCTGCTGAAGCGCTGCATCGACCAGTGGGCTATCGCAGGTGCGGATGGAGTGATCTTCGCCGAAGACTGGGGCACCCAGGAAAGGCTGCTGGTTTCACCTAAATTATGGCACGAGATGTTCGAATGGGGTTTCAGAGAAATTGTAAGCCATGCGCGCAGCCATGAAATCGATGTATGGATGCACTCCTGCGGTTACATTAAAGATATCATACCGACGCTGGCGGATATCGGCGTGAAGGTGCTTCAGCTCGATCAACCGACGCTCTCCGGCCTCGATTTCCTGGCCAAGACCTGCCACGGACGAACGGCGATATGGTCGCCGGTGGATATTCAGCGTGACCTGCCGACTGGTAATGAGGTCTACATCCGCGAGCGAGCCCGCGAGCTCATCGATAAACTTGGTTCGAATGGCGGCGGGTTCATCTGTGGATATTACGGCGACCCAAGATCGCTGGCAGTCGATCCGGAGTGGCAGATGTGGGCGGTAGACGAGTTTAACAAGTATGCCGAGGCGAAACGAGGTTAGATTTCTGGAAACGGGTTGCCCGAAGCAACAGAAAGGGCACACCCAATTTTATTACAGCCATTCTTTCTTGAATACTCGTTCTTCCGATGGCGAAGTTGTCCATTCGGCGAAGATTGCCGCGCCTACTTTGTTCCGATCGGGCTTATTCAGCCGGGAAACGCCAAGCTTAAGCCCGCGCACTGATACGCCTATGTTCTCCGCCCAAGTAAAGTGCGCATGGCCTCCGGCTTCGTACGAAAGTAGACATCATTGATTTCCATGTTCCGAAGCCTTACAGCGAGCGCACGATACTCAGCATCGGTATGATCTTTATCCACCCAAAAGTGGCGGATCCAGATGGCGTTTGGGCTGGTGGAACGCACCGGAGGGTTTTGAAATTTGAACGCTACCTCCTCCACCACAAGCAATATAAACAGAATCGCAAAAGCAATCAAACCAAACCTGCAGAGCCGTTTGCGAATATCTCTCCTGTTAGCTCTTAGCTTCATGATCGTAAAATAATCCCTCTGAAAGTTATAACAGAGGAGGCATTATCGAGGTCACACTTTTGGTTCGACCGGGATCAGAAAATCAATCACCGATTCCGGGTTGTTCGGGCCTTTGAAGCGGGAATCGACCAGCTGGATACAGCAGTTTCCAAGCTGGCGATATGGACCGGTTCTCAACCAGTTATCCATTACGGGATTCATGCCTGCGTATCCGCCATTCCCGAGGCAGTGGGTAAAGACAGCATACTGGCCGGCGGAAAGACATTTGATAGTTGCCCCCTCAGGCAGGTCACCGAGCTGTGTCACCAGCACACCGACCATTACTTCCCACGGATCGCCGGATTTGTAGCCTTCGGGATGGGTGTGAACTTCATACCAGGCTCCTTCGAGCTTGTTTGGAATTTGCGGCTCGATTGCACCGAACTGGCCCCAGAGTCCGCAGATGTCGCTTGCATCAGAAACTACACCGACAAGAATCATTTAGTCGCAGTTGATGATATTCGGATCCATGTCAGGCTCCTTTGTATTGAGCTCTATATTACCTGCCGGCGAGCAGAATCAATACCGCGCCCTTTTACCAGTCACCAAAAACACCGAAAACTCACCCATTCTGCCACCCTGGACAGGCTTGGTCACGACATAAGCCGTATTAAATTTGATATCCTGGAATCCTCCGCTTTCAAGAAAGCCGGCCAGATACTCGCGGTTGAAGCCGAAATGCTTTACACCGGTAGGATCGGCGTGGAAACTCCCATCTTCTTCATCGAGATCAGCGATGCATAAATATCCACCCGGGTGCAGCATAGCGGTAAACTTATGTATGAGACCAGCAATATCCTCGATGTGATGAAGTGTCATGCTGCAGACGATCATGTGGAAGCACGCGCTCAGAGGATCGTCAGTCTCGAGATCGAGCTGACGCGTTGTGACATTCGTTATACCTGCTTCGCCGGCTTTCGCCGCGAGCACTTCGAGCATTCCAATGGAGCTGTCGGCGGCGGTAATGCTCCGCACATAAGGCTGGAGCGCCATCGTGATCAGTCCCGTTCCGCACCCGTAATCGAGCACATCCATCGTCTGATCGGGAGATGTCTGCTCTAGAATTCCAGATGCGATGGCAGAAGCCATGCGCAGGCGTTCCGGGTTATCCTCCCAGGTCGGAGCTTCTTTGTCGAAATCGCGTTTGCCGGTATCGTTAATATTCATTAGATCATATTCCACACAATGATTTATGGCCTATCTTTTGTCCCTGATACTTCGGATACCAAGATAGTCGATTTTAATAATTAATGGGGCTATTATCTCAAGTAAATCAGGTATATGAGATTGCAAGGCCTCCCAAACTAGTAGCGCTTTAACTTAGATTTTATTGATAGATGTCTCGTATTAGTAAATATGAGAACACCCAAAATAGTTTACCTTTGCGCCGATGAGCGCGCGTACCTTGATAAAATGATTCGCACTGGT
>Ga0123519_10000205_pt1 | contig 102052 bp, 81 predicted proteins | sample YelNatPaOPRAMG02_FD_87396 | JGI IMG/M metagenome (GOLD analysis project Ga0123519, IMG submission 87396) | Hot spring microbial communities from Yellowstone National Park - Yellowstone National Park OP-RAMG-02 (version 2) | ecosystem: Environmental > Aquatic > Thermal springs > Hot (42-90C) ... | reverse complement strand
TAATTGCCGTTAGTCCAGTCAAAATTTCCGGCATCTACTATAACTCCTCCTATGCTGGTTCCGTGGCCGCCTATCCATTTGGTAGCTGATTCAACGATAATGTTTGCACCGTATTCAATCGGGCGGCAGAGATATCCGCAGGCACCGAAGGTATTATCAACAATAAATACGATTCCGTGTTTTTCTGCGATTTTTGCCAGAGCTTCAAAGTCAGGAATATTCAAACCGAGATTGCCTATTGTTTCGACGTAGATGGCACGGGTTTTTTTGTCAATAAGTTCTTCGAATGATTCCGGGCGCAGGTCACGGGTAAAACGTGTTTCGATACCCAGACCAGGGAAGGTGACTTTAAACTGGTTAAAAGTTCCGCCGTACAGAAATGGGGAGCTGACAATATTTTCACCGGCACGGATTATAGTTGTAAATGTAAGGAATTGTGCTGCATGCCCCGATGCTACTGCAAGCGCAGCAACACCTCCTTCGAGTGCAGCTACCCGCTTTTCGAAAATATCAGTGGTCGGGTTGCTTATTCTTGTGTAAATGTTTCCAGATTCCTTCAGGTCGAAAAGATTTGCGGCATGCTCTGCATCGCGAAAAACATATGAAGTTGTCTGATAAACAGGCACAGCCCTTGATAATGTGTCGCTGTCGGGGGTATGCCCTGCATGTATCTGTAGTGTTTCAAATTTTAAATTTTTAGTGTCCATTGTTTTGATTTTTAAAAGATTATTGAAATAAATATTTACAGTTATAGTAAAACCTGCTTTTTCAGGAGATCCTGTTCACTCTTATCAGGTGGCTTAATTTAAGAAAGGATCTCTACCGGCGCATGCACATAGGCATGAGCGGCATGATGAAATTTTTGTGGGTAAGATGAATTGAATTCATTGTTTTTGTGTTTTATTTTATCATCTCCCGGAATTTTCCGGGATTAGGTCTTGGCACCGTTACCCAGATAGCATCGGGGTTGGTTGCCAGGGTTTCATAGAGCCTAATCTCTCCACCCTTCTTAATAAAATCAAACACCCTTTGAAAAGAAAGAATATTTGATTAGTGGGGTCAAAAATAAAAAACATTTTCAAATCAGCAAAATTATTTCAGGCAATAAAGAAAAAATTTCTTTTTACTTGATATATTAGTATATTGCAGAGAACTTCGTAAGAGTTTGTTGAGGGCCGAATAATGTTTCTGACTGCTGGTACCGGAAGTTAAAAAAGTCTTTCAGAAAAAATATTAATACTTTTGTCGGGATAAACGTATTGCTGATGCAAAATAAGTTATTTATATACAACAGTCTGACTCGCCGGAAGGAGGAATTTATTCCGCTGAATCCTCCTTTTGTAGGGCTTTATGTATGTGGGCCAACGGTTTACAGTGATGCTCATCTTGGCCATGCACGACCGGCAATTGTATTTGACCTTCTTTACAGGTATCTTCTGCATCTGGGTTACAGGGTAAGGTATGTACGAAACATTACCGATGTGGGGCACCTTCAGGATGAGGAAGCAGATTCAGGTGAGGACAAGATCATCAGAACGGCACGGCAGGAGCAGCTTGAACCGATGGAGGTAGTGCAGAAATATCTGAACACTTTCCATCGCAACATGAGTGAGCTCAATACTCTTCCTCCCTCAATTGAGCCGCGTGCAACCGGCCATATAATTGAACAGCAGGAGCTGATAAAAAGACTGATAGAGTCGGGTTATGCTTATGAAGCAAATGGTTCGGTCTATTTTGATGTGACGAAATACAGCAGTAAATATAATTACGGAAAGCTTTCAGGGAGGGTACTGGATGAGCTGATGCAGGAAACCCGTGAACTTGAGGGCAGGGAAGACAAGAAGGGCCCTTTTGATTTTGCTTTATGGAAGAAGGCGGATTCCGGCCATCTTATGAAATGGCCTTCACCCTATGGTGAAGGATTTCCGGGATGGCACCTTGAGTGTTCGGCCATGAGCATTAAATATCTTGGTGAGGTGTTCGACATACATGGAGGGGGAATGGACCTGATGTTTCCGCATCATGAGTGTGAGATAGCCCAGTCAACGGCAGCACTCGGCAAAGAATCGGTAAGGTACTGGATTCACAATAATATGATCACCATTAACGGCCAGAAGATGGCAAGGTCGCTCGGCAATTTCATCACACTTGATGAACTTTTCAGCGGAAACCACCCCCTTCTGGAAAAGGCCTACAGCCCGATGACCATAAGGTTTTTCATTTTGCAGGCACACTACCGGAGCACGCTTGATTTTTCCAATGAAGCACTTCAGAGTGCAGAGAAAGGCATGGCACGGCTGATGAAAGCCTCTGATGCACTTGAAAAACTTAAACCATCTGCAGAATCAACTATAAACATAGATGAAATCAAAAAGAAATGTTATGAGGCCATGAATGATGACCTTAACAGTCCGGTACTTCTGGCTCATCTCTTCGATGCAGTTAAAATCATTAACTCAGCCGTTGAGGGGAATGAAAAAATGACGGCAGAAGATATAGCCGGAATGAAGAACTTGTTTAAAGTTTTTGTTCACGAGATACTCGGGCTTAAAGATGAATCAAAAAGCAAAGGCAATGAAGGGTTGATAAGCGGCCTTATGAAACTTATCCTCGATTTAAGGCAGGAAGCCAGACAAAGAAAAGATTTTGCATCTTCAGACAGAATAAGGGCAGAGCTTCGCAATCTCGGAATAATACTCAGGGATAAGAAAGACGGGGTTGAGTGGGAAATTGAGTGAAACAATGGATTCTTATGCCTGGCATGATTAAGACATACCGCTCAGTACCGGTATTAATCGGTTCGGTTCCGCTGGGAGGTGATTTTCCCGTACGCATTCAGACGATGACCAATACCGACACCCTGAACACAAAAGCCTCGGTTGAACAGTGCATAAGGATTATAGAAGCAGGAGCTGATTTTGTGAGGCTAACCGCACAGGGCGTAAAGGAAGCTGAAAATCTTGCAAATATCAAAAAGGAACTCTTAAAGGCCGGTTTCAATACCCCGGTTATTGCTGATATTCATTTTAATCCTGCTGCGGCTGAAGTTGCAGCACGCATTGTTGAAAAAGTCAGAATAAATCCGGGAAATTATGCCGATAAACGGACTGGTAATGTAATACTTACCGATAGGGAATATGAAGAGGAACTGGAGAAGATACACGGAAGGCTTCTTCCTCTCATAAGAATATGTGAGAAAAACAGTACTGCAATTCGTATCGGTGTAAATCATGGTTCTCTTTCAGCAAGGATTATTGAAAGGTATGGGAATACGCCATCCGGGATGGTTATTTCGGCAATGGAATTTATAAGGATTTTCAGGGCTGAAAATTTTAACCGTCTGGTAATTTCGATGAAGTCGTCTGATACTTCTGTGATGATTGAAGCTGTAAGGAGTCTTGTGCAAATGATGCAGGAGGAGGGGATGTCGTACCCGTTGCATCTGGGTGTAACTGAAGCAGGCGAAGGGGAGGACGGAAGGGTGAGGTCAGCTGCGGGTATCGGAGCATTACTGGCTGAAGGAATAGGGGATACCATAAGGGTTTCGCTTACTGAAGATCCTGAAAAGGAGATACCTGTAGCAAAAAAACTTGTGGAATTTTTGCCACGGGGTGTTGGGGAGAGGCGGGATTATGACATACCTGCTTTTAAAACCAGACCTGAATATCCGGTACCATTAAGAAGAGTGAACGGTCCGCTTGTTATGCTGAATATGAGCCGTTATAAGAAACTGGACAGTAATGCCTTCAGGGATGCAGGTTTCACTGTCGATGGTTCAACGGGTAGTGTTACAGGCGGCGACAGTGCGGCAGACCTTATATTAGCATCACATTGTCCTGAAAATATTCCTCCCTCTGCTGCGGTGGCCGTGCCTTATCAGATCTGGATGCAAAACCGTGGCAGGAAGAATCTTTATCCTGTCTTTTCACCTGATACATGGCCTGAAACAAATATTTTTTCGCCGGTTCTTAATGTTGTTCTGACCGATAGCCATACGAAAACAGAAAGTCTTAAGAAAATTGATGCGGGAAAAACTTTACTGATATTTACATACAGGGTATCGGAAAACAAATTTGCACCTGATGATTTTTTAAGAGCATTAAGCCGGGATAATCTTTATTTCGGCATAATTCTTAATCCGGTTTTTGACGGAAGCAGTATTGAGGATTTATATATTTTCGCTCCGGCGGTATTAGGGGGATATCTGAACGACAGGGCTGTAAGCGGCATTTCAATAACCTGTCATGGGGATATACCGGTAGCTGAATTAAACCGTTTATGTTTTTCAATTCTGCAATGCACAGGAGTCAGGATTACACGTACTGTATATATTTCCTGTCCTACTTGTGGCCGGACAAAGTTCAACCTTAAGGAGGCTCTTGCAAAGGTTAAGGAGAAAACATCTCATTTTAAGGGGCTAAAGATTGCCGTGATGGGATGTATTGTGAACGGACCGGGTGAAATGGCCGGGGCTGACTGGGGTTACGTGGGAGCCGGCAGAGGGAAGGTACATATATATAAGGGAACTGAGCCGGTACTTAAAAATATCAGCGAAGAAAAAGCAATTGATGAGCTCTTACGTCTTATTGAGGAAGATCAGGCAAGGCGGTAATCAAGCTGTTTTTTCTGAATGTCTGCCTTTACAACTTCAACTTTTACCCTGTCTCCAAGCCTGTATTCTTTACCTGAATACCTGCCTCTTATGCAGTAATTGCTTTCGTCGTATTCATAATAATCATCATCCAGTTCGCGGATATGAACCATCCCCTCGCACTGGTTTTCGATAATTTCGACATAGATACCCCATTCGGTCACGCCGGAAATTACTCCTTCATAAACTTTGCCTATCTTATCGGCCATAAATTCAACCTGTTTGTATTTGATGGAGGCTCTTTCGGCTTCCATTGCAAGGCGTTCCATTTTTGATGAATGCTCGCATAGTTTTTCGAATTTATCTTTACCGGCCGTAGTTTCTTTACTGAGGTACATTGTAAGAAGCCGGTGAACCATCATATCGGGGTATCGCCTGATGGGAGAAGTAAAATGGGTGTAGTACCTGAATGCAAGACCGTAGTGGCCTATGTTATCTGTTGAATATACTGCCTTGGCCATTGACCTGATTGCAAGGGTTTCGATGATGTTTTGTTCATTTGTTCCACCCACCTGGTTGAGTAGTTTGTTCATTGCCTTAGGCAGGATATTCGGATTACTGTTATCGAGAGTATATCCGAACCGTCTGATAAAATGGATAAATGAATCGAGTTTTTCAGGGTCAGGTTTGTCATGAATCCGGTAAACAAAAGTTTTTCCTTTCAGTGTTTTTCCTACAAATTCAGCCACTCTTCTGTTTGCAAGAAGCATAAATTCCTCGATCAACTGGTTTGCAGTACCCATGTCTCTGAATTTGATTCCGAGAGGTTTGCCGTTTTCGTCGAGGTCGAACTGAACTTCCACTCTTTCAAAAAAGAAAGAACCTGCGGCAAATCTCTTTTTACGCAAGGTCTGAGCCAGGCGGTTAAGTACCAGAAGCATATCTTTCATATCCCCTTCGCCGGTGTCAATAACATCCTGGGCTTCTTTGTAAGAGAACCTTCTGTCGGAGTTTATTACGGTTCGTCCAAACCATTCTGAAATTATCTCGGTTTTGTCGTTCATTTCAAAAACAGCTGAATAGGTAAGTTTATCTTCGCCCGGGTTCAGTGAGCAGATATGGTTTGAGAGTCTTTCAGGCAGCATGGGAACCACTCTATCGACAAGGTAGACTGAAGTGGCTCTTTGCCTGGCTTCTTTTTCAAGAAGTGAATCCGGTTTCACGTAATATGTGACATCTGCAATATGGATTCCCACTTCCCAGTTGCCATTTTCGAGTTTGCGAAGGGAAATTGCATCGTCGAAATCACGGGCGTCGGCAGGATCAATTGTAAATGTTGGAACATCTCTGAAGTCGCGGCGTCCTTTCAGGTCTTCTTCAGTTATTATATCGGGCACTTTTTCTGCATCTTTTTCAACTTCCGGCGGGAAAGCATGGGGGAGTTCAAATTCTGCAAGTATGGCATGCATTTCTGTTTCATTTTCTCCCGGGTAACCGAGCACTTCAATGATTTCAGCAACCGGATTTTTTGAACGGTTATCCCAGTCAATTACCCGTGCCACTGCCTTCTGCCCCTGTTTTGCACCACTCAGTTTTGAGAGGGGAATGAAAAGATCGAAAGGCATATTTTTATTGTCGGGGATGAGAAAAGCAAGGTTAGAGACTATCTCAACAGTTCCTACAAATGTTGATTTTGCCCGTTCAATAATTGAGACTACTTCTCCTTCGGGTCTTGCACCTTTACGCCGTGCATAAAGGCGGACTTTTACTTTGTCGCCATGAAGTGCTGTATGCAGATTCTTCATAGAAACAAAAACATCATCATCAAGCTCATCAGAGACCACAAATCCATACCCCATTCTTGTAAGTTCGACAGTGCCAGTTATATAACCTTTCCCGGCTTTAATCATGTATCTACCCCGGCGGGTCTCTTTAATAACGCCTTTTGAAACAAGCGTTGAAAGTATTTTTAAAATTTCTTTTCGTTCCGATTCTTCATTGATATTCAGTCGTCTGGCAATCTGCCTGTAATTAAATGACTGACCTGCATTATTGTTCAGTAAACTTTTTACAAGTTCTTCAGGTTCAGTGGAAGAGGTCTGTTTTTTGCTCTTTACTGTTTTACGTTTACCCATTTTTTTAGTTTTTGCAAAGGTAACAATTAACAAAGGTTAAATTTTATAAATTTGACATATAATGAATTTTTATGGAGATTCTTAAACAGATACCCTCACACTCCTTATCAGTTGTTTCGCGCAGGACAGGTGATGAGTACATCCTTGTTCCCGTAACAGAAAATATTGCCGATATGGACAGTATTTTTACCCTTAATGAAACGGGCGCTTTCATCTGGGAAACAATTGATGGCAGGAAAACAGTTGAAGAGATTATCCACATAGTTGTTAATGAATTTGAAATTGATGATGCAACTGCAACAAAGGATGTTATTGATTTTCTTTCATCAATGAAGAAATTTCTCATAATAACAGTACAGCCTCTTCCGTCAGATAATTCATCCGGCACAAAAAATGAAAAGTTATAATCTTAACATTGCAGGGTATATAATCAGGATTGAATCTGATGAAAACGAGTTTGAACTAAAACCTTCGTCAAGATTTATTAGAAGTATAGTTCCGGGTGAGAACCATGAGGTGCTGGTAAGGGTTCATCCAAATGCTTATTTGTTACCGGAGAATGCGGAAAAAGTTTTTTCTGCCCCTGTTATTGACGAGATAAATTTTATAACTAATAATGAAAGCAAAGAGTTCTGGAGTGTTTACTGTATTGACAGCAAAAAATATTTCATCAGGACAGTTTACACAAACATGAACAATCAGTCGGAAGTTACTCTTGAATTTTCCCTCTGTTCCAAAGAATGGGATCTCTGGATAGAATCTGTGGCTGAAGAAACAGACCCGCTGGCTTATCCTCTCGATGGGCTTCTGCTTTACTATCTTACAGTAATTAACAGTGACATAATGATTCATGCTTCAGGAGTAAATTACAGGGGCAGGGGTTATCTTTTCAGCGGAATTTCCGGAAAAGGGAAATCAACAATGGCAAATATCTGGAAAAATGACGGTGCAAAGATTATTCACGACGACAGGCTGATAATACGAAGAATTGATAAAGAATATTTTTTCTTCAATACGCCTGTTTATGATAATGATGAGCCGCTGAATTCCCCCTTGAGCCGTATTTATCTTATTGACCATGGCAGGAAAAACAAAATTGTTCCTGTTTATGGTGCCACTGCTGTAATTATGGTACTGGCAAACTGCATACAACACAACTGGGCCAGGGATATCATAGCAAGAAGGGTTGAATCTGTTTCGGCCATGTGTCAGAATATTCCGGTTGCAGAGCTTTATTTTAAACCCGACAGTACAATAATTGATTTTATTCTTGATAATGAATAGCAAGAGATACCTGCAGGAAATAAGGAATATGAGTGTTGCCCTGCTGAGGGAGGGGAAATCCATCAGGATTAAGGCACATGGTTACAGCATGTATCCTGCAATTAAACCCGGTACTGTTATAATGATTGAGCCGTTAAAACTGAAAGGTCCACCACAGGTAGGTGAAATTGTCGCAATAAAGCGGGAAAACGGAATCGTAGTGCACAGAATAATAAGGATAATTGAGGCAGGAGGGAAGAAGCAATATATAGCACGGGGTGACAGTAATGCTTATGCAGATCCGCCTGCGACAATTGATATGATTCCCGGGCGTGTGACAGGCGTTGAGGGCTATGCCCACCTGCCGAAAGAATTCATGCGTAAACCGGGATATTTCATTAACCGGACAAGGGTGATAATGATACATATATTTAATAAATTCAGAAATTTGAAGAAAAGGTTTCAGCAGAGGGAGAGTTTGCTCAATGAAAAGATTTAAACTTTTAGGCAGGTCAATACGGCTTGTATGGGTCAGTGCACCGGGATGGACAACGGCAAATATTGTTGTATCGCTTCTGCGAAGTTTTATCCCGCTTGCGCTGATTTATCTGATTAAGATTCTTATTGACCAGATAACCGCTGGTATAACAGCAAGCGAAGGTATCTCCTTGGCACCCATTGTCCGCACAATAACAGCTGTTGTAATAGCTTTTCTGATTGATGAGGTTTCATCGGAAGCGGGAAATTATATCAGAAAACAGCAATCGTACAGGCTGGAGGATTACATGTATAGTCTACTTCATTCAAAGGCAATAGCACTTGACCTTATAAACTTTGAAAATCCTTCATATTTTGATAAACTCTCGAGGGCTGTAAGGGAGGCTACGTGGAGGCCGAATAATATCCTTAATAATATTGTTGCACTTTTCAGGGGATTTATTTCCCTCCTGCTGATGGCAGGCCTGTTGCTTACACTCAACTGGTGGATAGCACTTTTGCTTGTGGCTGTAAACATACCCGGTATATGGCTCAGACTTCATTATGCATCCCTCCTTTACAAATTCAGAAGGGAGCAGACTCCGGAAGAACGGAAATCAGCTTATTTCAACTGGCTTCTTACAGGCGACAGGCCTTCACGGGAACTAAGACTTTTTGAACTTGGAAAATATTTTATTTCACAATTCAGGAAATCATTTAAATATCACAGGGAAGAAGAAATAAAAATTATAAAGAAAAGAACACAGATTGATACTGTTTCAGGAGTTATCAAAGCTGCATCCCTTTTTCTTGTTTTGTATTTTATTGCAGGTCAGACTATAAATGGACGTATAACTCTCGGAGAAATGGCAATGCTTATTCTGGCCTTCAGGCAGGGTCTGGTATATATAAGAGATATACTTGCCTTTTTTGCAGGCCTTTATGAGGATACACTCTTTACGGGTGATATTTTTGAGTTTCTGGACTTAAGGGAAAAAATAACTGCAGAAGAACCAGTGACAGGAATTGAGCCTCTTCAAAAGGAGATAAGATTTGAAAATGTCTCATTTACTTATCCCGGAAACAGTTTTCCGGCCCTTGAAAATATTAGCCTTTCAATTAAAAAGGGGGAAGTAATTGCACTTGTGGGGCCTAACGGATCAGGGAAAAGCACTCTTGTACGGCTTCTCTGCAGGTTATATGACCCCGATACCGGCAATCTCTTTTTTGATGGCAGAAACATACGCAATATAGATCCGGATGAATACCGGAAACAGTTTTCAGTTCTTTTCCAGGATTTTATGCTTTACAATCTCACTGCAGGTGAAAATATCAGACTTGGAGATATTAATGCACGGGAAGATAAAGAAAGGATAAGGCGGGCTGCTGAGTCAGCAGGGATTGGGTCTCTCATAGAATCGCTTCCCAAAGGATATGATACTTCAATAGGTCCGCTTTTTGATGAGAGCCGTGAACTGAGTTGGGGGGAATGGCAGAAGATTGCACTTGCCCGGTCGCTCTACCGGAATGCCTCGGTAATGGTGCTTGATGAACCTTCCAGTGCCCTCGACTCAGCTTCAGAATATGAAATTTTCAGCCGTTTCAGGGAGATAATAAAAGGGGCAACAGTTTTGCTGATAAGTCACAGGTTTACAAATGTCAGAATGGCTGACAGAATTGTTGTGCTTGACCATGGAAAAATAACCGAGACAGGGTCGCATCATGAACTTATGAATAAAAAAGGTGCCTATTACAGTATGTACATCAGGAGTAAAAGTATAATGGGTGATGAAGAGCCGGTTACTTGAAATACGGGATGAAGAGATATTGCTTCTCGGTCTCTGCAGATTGACCTTCAGCGAAGGACTGATTGGCAGATTGACTGAAATCGCTTCCGGTATCCGTGACTGGGACTATTTTACCCGCCTGGCATCTGAGCATGGTATTGCTGCACTGGTATGGAAAAATCTTGAAAAACTCAGACTTTTGAAATTTGTACCAGAGCAAAATGCGGAATCGCTTCATTCATCACTTCTGTTAAGTCTTACCCGTAATGCTTTTCATATTGCAGGAACGGAGGAAGTTCTTAACCTTATGAGCAATGCAGGCATAAAAGTAGTTATTCTGAAAGGGCTTGCCCTCGAAATTACAGTTTACGGTAATTCCGGACTGAGGCAGATGACAGATGTTGATATTCTGGTAGATAGGCACGACTATATAAAAGCAAGGAGCATACTGATGGAGAATGGTTATGACTCCCTGCCTGTAAAGTCGGGTTTTCATAAGCCGATTATGGAGTGGACAGGCAAGCACCTTCCTTCATTGATAAAGAACGGATTGTCGGTTGATATACATCTTGAACTTTTTCCCGGGAAAAGGAACAGCCTTACTTCATTAATACTTGAAACTGCCAGCGAAATAAAGTTTGAGAGGGAAACAGCTTTTATCCCGCATCCCCGGCTTTTGTTTCTTTATCTTGCAAGGCATCTTTACAATCATGAATTAAATAATGAGTCGCAGCTCAGGCTTTATACTGACCTGGTTACGATGGTTGAGAAATATGACAGGGAGATTATTAATTACGAACTTATTACAGATGCAAAGGCAGCCGGGATCAGCCGCATTCTTGCATGGAAGTTAGAACCTCTGCGTGATCTCTGGGGCTTTGAGTTTCCGGAATGGCTGAATGAATTTATAAGCAAATGGTTTAATCCGGATTCAATCAATAAGTTTATCTTTTTTCTTAAGAGTCCGAAAGGTAACAAACCCGTCAATCCGGGCAGGGTTTACAGACAGATGATAAGGGAAATTCCCGGGTTGCACAGGAAGATTCTTTTTATCATGGGTGACATATTCCCTTCATTGTCATTTATGAAGAAAAGATATAATGTAAAAAGCACACTTAAGATTATGTTTTATTACCCTTTGAGATTTGGGAAACTTATCAGGCTTGTGAGCAGATAGCCGGGCAGGATTTTATTTTCCCAGTTTTATTGCTATTTCCCTGATATGTTCCGGGGTTGTTCCGCAGCATCCGCCGATGATATTTACACCAAGGTTCACAAGTTCAGGGACAAATGACGCCATAAACTCTGGTGATTCCCTGTAAACGGTTTTCCCGTCGATTAGTTCAGGCAGGCCTGCATTGGGCTGGATTATCAGAGGTATTTCTTTGTCGGCCTTCCTGATTGCCCGGGCGATACCGGTTAGTATTTCGGTGCCGTTTCCGCAGTTTGATCCGACGATATCAGCACCGGCCTCTTTCAGTATTCTTACCATATCAGCAGGAGTTGTTCCCATTATTGTATAGAAGTTACCGGAAGGTGCAGGGTCGAAAGTCATTGTGGCTATTACTGTGCATCGGGTTCTTTTTTTTGCGGCACGTATTACTATGGCTGCCTCCTCGGGGTCGGCCATTGTTTCAACAATGATAATATCGGCGCCGCCTCTTTCAAGGGCAGCTGCCTGTTCGCTGAACACTTCATAGAGTTCATCCGGTGTAACATCGCCTGTAATAAGCATTTTTCCTGTTGGGCCTATAGATCCGGCAACATGTCTGTTTGGCCCGGCAGCTTCGCGTGATATTGCAGCCGCAGCCTCGTTTATCTCGGGGGTTTTTTCGCCAATGCCAAATTGCGAAAGTTTTATCCTGTTTCCTCCGAAGCTGTTTGTTTCTATAATATCTGCTCCTGCTTCTATATAGCTTCGTGCAATATCAAGAACATCTTTTCTGCGGGTAAGGTTCCAGAGTTCGGGACATTCACCGGGTTTCAGTCCTTTTGCCTGAAGTAATGTGCCCCACGCACCATCACAAAGGAGAACACGTGTTTTTATTTCTTCAAGTATATTCATTTAAAAAATCAGGTTTGATCGCCGGTAAAAGTTTTTTACCGGTTTATTTTATTTTGAATTCTTCCTTTATTTTATCTACGTAATCGAGTTTTTCCCATGCAAAAAACTGGACAGTTTTGCGGTAGATTTTTTTACAGTTGTTATTTACAATAGCAGGTTTTGATCCCGGTACTTTATAATAAACATCAACTTCTGCAGTATAGGGTTCACGGCCAAAATGTCCGTAAGCTGCGGTAGGCAGGAAAACAGGGTCTTTAAGGCCAAAGCGTTCAACAATTGAATAGGGGCGTAAATCGAACATTTTCCGGATTCTTCCGGCTATTTCTCCATCGGAGATAAGATTTCCCCTGCTATCTTTTACTTTTGCGGTACCGAAGGTATTCACATAAAGGCCAACAGGTTCAGCTATTCCGATTGCATATGCGACCTGTATAAGTGCTTTGTCGCAAACGCCTGCGGCTACCATGTTTTTTGCTATATGCCGTGCAGCGTAAGCTGCCGACCGGTCAACTTTTGAAGAGTCCTTGCCTGAGAATGCCCCGCCTCCATGGGCACCATGACCTCCGTAAGTGTCAACAATTATTTTACGGCCTGTAAGTCCGGTATCGCCGTGAGGCCCTCCGATAACAAATTTGCCGGTAGGGTTTACATGAAGATTATACTTATTGTCCCTGAAAAGGTTGCTTATTCGCGGGGGTAGCAATTTCTTTACCCTGGGTATCAGAATATTATAACTATCATTGTTGATTTGTTTCTGCATTTCATTTTCAGCTGCCTTTACCGCTTCTTTTGTTTTTGAAGATGGCAGGATAAATTCATCATGCTGGGTGCTGATAATTATTGTATGAATTCGGACGGGTTCATCATTATCATCATATTCTATTGTGACCTGTGATTTGCTGTCGGGCCGGAGATATTTCATCTCTTTTCCTTCTTTTCTGATAGCAGCAAGTTCTTGAAGCAGAAGATGGGCAATCTGGATGCTCATTGGCATAAAGTTATCCATTTCGCGGCAGGCATAACCGAACATCATGCCCTGGTCTCCGGCCCCCTGTTCCTCGGGTTTTTCCCTTACAACACCCTGACGTATATCGGGCGACTGCTCATGAATGGTGGATATTACTCCGCACGAATCACAATCAAAACGGTACTCCGGCTTTGTGTATCCAATATTCCTCAGTACCCGGCGGACAATTTCCTGTACATCTACCCAACCTTCGGTACGGACTTCACCACCACAAACAACAAGACCGGTAGTAACAAATGTTTCGCATGCCACCTTTGATTCACGGTCCCATTTTAAAAACTCATCAAGAAGGGCATCTGATATCTGGTCAGCTATTTTATCGGGATGACCCTCTGAAACAGATTCGGAAGTAAAAAGATAGCTCATTGTATTATTTCATTTTGTGTTTAACAAATAAGGGGGAAATTTGGTTGACTGAATAGGCCTGGAATTTACGCATTTTAGCATTTTTTTCCGTGGTTGCAATCAGCACAAATCTTTCCACCATTTTTTTGAAAGCACAAAGCAAATAAAAATATTTATTATAACCAAAAAAATCAGGAAGTGAGCTGCCGGAATATTTCCTCAAGGTTACTCTCCTGCTTTGAGAGTGACAAAACTGTAAGATTGTTTTTTACTGCAAAAGAAAAAATTAACGGACGTATATCAGTTGTGGATTCAGCTTCAATAAGCAAGATATTATTTCCTGAGTTTTTAATAGACATAATACCCGGGATGGCAGCAAGTTCTTTTTCATCGGGATAATTATCAAATTCAACTTTTATAATAACACTTTGCCTGAGGATTTTTGAACGGATTTTATCTTTATCACCATCAGCAACAATTACTCCTTTGTCAATAATGATAATTCTGTTGCAGATGGCTTCCACTTCCTGCATTATGTGGGTTGAAAGGAGTACGGTTTTTTCTTTTCCTGCCTCTTTTATAAGAGCACGGATTTCAACAATCTGGTTGGGATCAAGTCCTGAAGTAGCTTCATCGAGGATAAGTATTTCGGGATTATGAATCAGAGCCTGTGCCAGTCCGACCCGTTGCCTGTAGCCTTTTGACAGGGCCCCTATCTTTTTGTTTTGTTCGGGTGCAAGACCGGTAATTCTGATTATTCGTTCAACGGCTTGTTTTTTATCTTTTCCCTGAAGGTAGAATGAGGCCACAAAACCGAGATATTCCCTTACAAACATTTCCGGGTAGAGAGGGTTGTTTTCAGGAAGATAACCGATTTTTTTTCTTATTTCCGGCTGGTCATAACCTGTTTCAATTCCATTTAACAGTATTTTCCCTGAAGATGGTGGGATAAAGCCTGTAATTATTTTCATCATAGTTGATTTACCGGCTCCGTTTGGTCCGAGAAAACCAACTATTTCACCTGTTTTCACTTCAAAGGTAACATTATCAAGAGCCTTCTGCTCACCATAATATTTTGTAACTCCCTTAACAGCAACTGACATAAACAAGGCAGGGTTTAATTCATAAAAAGAGTATGCTAAGATAGTTTTTAACGGTGGGTTATCAAAAAATATTGCCACCTGCTTGCATTCGCGGAAGTAATGATGATAAGTTACTTTCTGAAAGGGAATATTAAAATTGATTTATATGCATCAGGTACTTTTTATTTTAATACCAGTTATTATGAAACCAACATGATTTTTCAATCACAAACAAACATGAAAATAATTTTAAAAACATGTGGATTCTCCCGCTTTGCAGGGTGACCATTATTATTTGCTGATGAAAATATCATGTTATTAAACATTTAGTGACAAAAATGCCTTATTTTTCTTAATTTCTTCATGTACTCACCCCCTTTAATCCCCCTCTCTACGTCGTAGAGAGGGGGAAACCGGAGCGAAGCGGAGGAGAGCCTGTCCCGAGACCTCGGGAGGGTGAGAACATGAAATTTTACTTTTTCTTATCCGTATTTATACTGATAATTTTTAGAAACTTATAAAATTATTTACACACTAAACTATTGGTTAATGCCTATGTTTTAAAATGTATTATGAAGGCTCCTGATTTTTTATCCGTCAATAATTATTTATTATTATTTTTGGTCGGAATCAAAAAGTTTTATCAGGATGGCAAGTCAGATTCAGATAGTAATAGTGTTGATTGTTTATCTTTTTTTTCTTATTTCATGGGGAGTTTACCAGGGCAGGAAAGTAAAAACCGGGAATGATTTTTCCATTGCCGGACGCAGGTTACCAGGCTGGGTGGCTGCTCTTTCAGAAAGGGCGACGGGGGAATCGTCGTGGGCGCTTCTTGGTCTTCCGGGAGCTGCATATGCAACAGGCCTGACGGAAATATGGACAGCACTGGGTTGTGTGGCCGGAATAATTACTGCATGGGCCGTTCTTGCATGGCGGTTAAGGGATGAAGCCGAAAAATACAACGTAGAAACCTTTTCTGATTATATTTCAGCAAAACATGGTGATGCCGGAAAATTTCTCAGGCTGTTAAGCAGTTTTACCATTGTCTTTTTCTTCTTTTTCTATGTGGGGGCCCAGTTTTTAGGGGGAGGGAAAACACTTCATACCCTGTTCGGGCTTAAGCCCGAAGCAGGGATGCTTATTACTGCCGCTGTTATTATACCATATACAATTTATGGCGGGTTCAGAAGTGTTGTTTATACAGATGTGATTCAGGCAATTCTGATGATTACAGCTCTTGTTGTTGCACCTGTTGCTGGTTTGATATACATATCTCACCAGCAGGGTATTTTTGCCACAGGTATAGGCGAGGCTCTTATTAAAGCAGGAGAGTCATATACCTCACTTACAGGTGTAGCCAGAGGTTTTGGTGCCGGTCTGCTGATTACCGGAGGATTCAGCTGGTTTTTCGGCTACCTTGGAGGGTTACCCCAGTTGACAATGAGATTTATGGCTATAAAGGATGCAAGACAGGCCAAGAAAGGACGTAATGTCGGAATTATCTGGACGATTGTTGCATATACAGGGGCTTTAATGCTCGGATGGATCGGTATTGCAATTTTCGGACCGGCAGGGCTAAGCGATCCGGAATATGTAATGCCAAGTGTGATTCTGAAACTTTTCCCTCCTGTTATTGCTGCTATTCTTATAACAGGAGCAATTGCAGCAATGATTTCAACCGCCGATTCTCTATTGATATTATCTGCAACAGAACTTTCCGGAACTATTCAAAAAAAAGAGACTGCTGAAAGAGATGAAAAGCCATCAGTTAAAATACTTACGAGGCACCGCATGGTAACAGGTATTATTGCAGTAGTTGCGCTTTTGTTTTCATATATTTCTCCCTCGAAAATAATTTTTACCCTTGTCAGTTATGTATGGGCCGGTATAGGATGTACATTTTCGGTTGTTATTCTTTTTACGCTTTTCTGGAAAAAATTTCACGGGAAAGCAGCCGTTGTCACAATAGTCACGGGTATTTTATTTACCATTTTCTGGATCAGCGGAGGTTTTGAACAACATTACAGGGTCACTTCAGGTAAAATTGATTTTCTTGCAGGACAGAATGTGATCAGTCAGGCTGAAAAGGCAAACCTTCTGGCTCTTGAAGGTAAAAAATTTATAAAAGCTTCAAAGTTTGAAGAAGAATTAAGGGAATGTCTCAGGTGGGGCCATGACGAAAAAAGAATCTCTGTTCTGAGTTCTGCATTTTCTGTAAAAAGTATTCCTGCGCGTCTTATGACATTTATAGTATGTATGGCTGCAGCAGTTTTTTCAACTCTGCTTATGCCGGCAGGCAGGAAAGATTTATCTTAGTCGGACCAGCCTCCCATAAACTGGGAACTTTTGGCGTATGATGCTCTGGGATTAACACAGCATACCGGTATTTTTGAACTGTTTGCAATTATGTACTGTTCTGATGCTCCCAGCATATAGTCGGCAAATGTGATATTTTTTGTTGTAACAATAAGTATAAGGTCGGCATTTATTTTCTGTGCAAAATCTATAGTCTGCTGAGCAAAATCACCTCGTGGGAGGTCATGAATTTCATATTCTATATTGTTCTGCATCAGAAATTTAATTGCGAAGTTGAGATTAATGTTTGTCTTCTTTATCAGAGCTTTATCAGGGGGTGTTGTTTTGATAATATGGATTTTTGAATCAAAATATTTTCCCATAAATATTGCCATCTTCATTTTTTCCTTGTTTTCGGTTCTGAAGTCAACCGGAAAAACAATGTTATGATACCGTTCCCAGTCGCGTGGCGGATCCTGAACTACGATGAAAGGGACCTTTGATTTTACAATAACTTTAAGGGCCCAGCTGCCGGTGAGTTTTTGCATACCCCTGATACCATGAGTTCCCATTACAACAAGACTGGCATTTTTATCATTTGCAAAAGCCCCGATAGACTTGAAAATTGTGCCTTTTTCAATATGCCATGTTATTGGCATATTATATTTTTTGCCGTTTTCTTCAGCTATATTTTTAAGCTTTTCATTTTTCTCTTTTTCATCGGCAGGTTTAATTTTAGGATCAGCAATATGAAGAAGGCATATTTCATTTGAAACCATACGGCTTATTTTAACCGCATGTGCCAGGGCATATTCGGCAACATGTGTAAAATCCCACGGCACTACTATAAGTTTCTCATTTTGTTCCATAGCAACATAGATGTTAAAATTCTATTGTAAAGTTATTCAGAAATTACCAAAATATCAAAATTAATCTGTGTCCGGAGTTTGTCTGTGGTTTAATACCATTTATTCTGTAAACAACAAAAAACATGAAATATTTTGAGAAGATGCATTTAAAATTGGTTAAAAGAGAAAAGTTTAAAGCAAAAATAATGCCAGTTTTTCATTCAAAACAGAATTTATATTTCCTGAATTACTATTTTTGGGTGTTTAAATTTTAAGGTTATATTGAAGGAATGAAAAGAGTAAAGGTAAAAGAACTTCTCGGAGGTTACCCTGTGGGGTCAGCAGTACTTGTCAAGGGATGGGTAAGGACCAAAAGAGAGAGTAAGGGTATAGTTTTTATAGCTCTCAATGATGGCTCTACAATAAACAGTATTCAGGTAGTTGCTGAGGCATCAAAGTTTGATGCCCAGTTATTGAAGGATATTAGTACCGGTTCATCGGTGGCAGTTACCGGTCTTCTTGCCGAATCGTTGGGTAAAGGTCAGAGTGTTGAAATAAAGGCTGATAATATTGAATTATATGGTAAGGCCGATCCTGAGACTTATCCTCTTCAGAAAAAAGGTCATTCACTTGAATTTCTGAGGGAGATTGCACATCTGCGTTTCAGAACGAACACTTTCGGCGCCATCTTCAGAATAAGGCATGCTATGGCATATGCAATACATAAATATTTCAACGATAAAGGGTTTTATTATCTTCACACACCTATCATAACGGGCAGTGACTGCGAAGGGGCAGGCGAGATGTTTCGTGTAACTACCTTCGACCTTAATAATATACCAAGGGATGAAAATGGTTCAGTTGATTTTTTAAAAGATTTTTTCGGGAAAGAAACAAATCTGACTGTTTCCGGGCAGCTTGAAGGCGAACTTGGAGCACTTGCCCTCGGGGAAATTTATACATTTGGCCCGACTTTCAGGGCTGAGAATTCAAATACACCGCGACATCTTGCTGAATTCTGGATGATTGAACCGGAAATGGCTTTCTATGATATCAACGATAATATGGATCTTGCCGAAGATTTTCTCAAGTACCTTACAAGGTATTCACTTGACAACTGCAGGGAAGACCTTGAGTTTCTCAATAAGATGTTTGATAACGGATTGATTGAAAGACTGGAATTTGTAATCCGGAATCCCTTTGAACGCATAACATATACAAGAGCCATTGAGATTCTTTCTGCTTCAGGCAGGAAATGGGAATTTCCTGTTGACTGGGGCAGGGATCTTCAGGCAGAACATGAAAGGTATCTTGTTGAAGAATATTTCAGACGGCCGGTAATCATTACTGATTACCCGAAGGATATCAAGGCATTTTATATGAAGCAGAATGATGATGGAAAAACAGTAAAGGCAATGGATGTTCTTTTCCCGCGGATTGGAGAAGTAATAGGAGGGTCACAACGTGAGGAGGATTATGAAAAACTTCTTGCCCGTGTAAGAGAACTTCATCTGAATGAAAAAGACCTGTGGTGGTATCTGGAAACACGGAAATTCGGGACAGCACCTCACAGCGGATTTGGCCTTGGGTTTGAGCGCTTTCTTATTTTTCTTACAGGAATGTCAAATATAAGAGATGTTATTCCATTTCCGAGGACACCAAGAAATGCTGAGTTTTGAAATATATAAGCCGGGAAAAACTGCCCAGAAGAAATGTTAAAACAGAAACTGGAACAGAAACTTCTTCAGAAATTGTCGCCCCAGCAGATACAGATGATTAAACTGCTGGAAGTACCGGCTATTCAGATGGAGCAAAGAATAAAGAAGGAAATTGAGGAAAATCCCGCACTGGAAGAAGGCACTGAAGAGGATGATCAAGAAATAATGGCAGCTGAACCTGAAGAAGAGGAGTTTGATGAAAAGGACAGGGATCAGGAAGAGTTCACACTCGACGATTATATTGAAGATGAAGAGGATATTCCGGAATACCGTCTTCAGGCAAAAAATTACAGCAGGGATGAAGAAAAACGCTCCGAAATACCTTTTTCAGTAGGCTCTACTTTTCATGAGAACCTTATTTCACAACTCGGACTCAGAGAACTGACAGAAAAACAAAAAATAATAGGTGAATTTATTATCGGAAATATTGATGAGGACGGCTATCTGAGAAGAGATCTGGAGAATATAGTTGATGATTTGGCTTTTCTTCAGAATGTTACAGCAACAATAAAGGAAGTTGAGGAAGTACTTGAAATAATTCAGGATCTGGATCCACCCGGGGTAGGAGCAAGGGATCTTCAGGAGTCTCTTATACTTCAGATTAAGAAAAAAGAAGAATCTGATGCTTCCGTAAAACTTGCCGCAATAATTCTTGAAGAATATTTTGAAGAATTTTCGAAGAGACATTACGACCGAATAGTGGCAAAGCTTGGGGTAAGTGAGGAGGAACTTAAGAAAGCAGTGGAAGAGATTATGAAACTGAATCCGAAACCCGGAAGTCTTTTCAGTGATACATCAGCAGGATCATCACAGCAAATTGTTCCTGATTTTATTCTTGAAATTACGGACAATGGATTTGAATTACATCTGAACTCACGGAATCTTCCTGAACTTCGCCTGAACAAGGCATATACCGAAATGCTTAAAAATTATTCGAGGGAATCCGCAAAGAAAAAAGAGATGAAGGAAGCAATACTGTTTGTAAAACAGAAAATTGATTCAGCACGGTGGTTCATTGATGCCATAAAACAGAGGCAGAATACACTCCTTCTTACAATGAATGCGATTCTTAAATATCAGGAGGAATATTTTAAAGATGGTGATGAGACAAAATTAAAACCAATGATACTCAAGGATGTCGCTGAGATGACAGGGCTTGATATTTCGACAGTATCGAGGGTTGCAAGCAGCAAGTACATTCAGACACATTTCGGTATTTTTCCTTTGAAATATTTCTTTTCTGAAGGGCTTCAGACTGACAGCGGGGAGGAAGTATCAACACGCGAGATTAAAAAAATACTGAAGGAATGTATAGATAATGAAGACAAGAAACGGCCCCTTACAGATGAAAAACTTACCGAAATACTTCAGCAGAAGGGATACCAGATTGCCCGTCGTACCGTGGCCAAATACAGGGAACAGCTAAATATACCGGTTGCCCGCTTAAGAAAAGAAATCTGATGGAAACATTCAACTGGGAAAAATTTCAGATTTATACCGCAAGGTTTTTTACAATCTTGTTTCATCCTTTGTTTATGCCGGCTTATGGCCTGATAATAATTTTTACAGCACCAACCCTCTTTTATTTTCTTCCTCCACCGGTGAAAAAAATTCTTTTGCTTGTTGTTGTGATAAACAATATTATGGTTCCTGTCGCATTAATACCATTTTTCAGATACAGGAATATTATCAGTTCATGGAAAATGGATAATAGAAGCGACAGGGTAATCCCTCTGCTATCAGTATCTATATTGTATTTTATTACTTCATTTATTGTTGCCCGGTTCGGAATACCTTTGCTTATAAAGGCATATATTCATTCAGTTTCAATTCTTTCACTTGCAATTCTTATAATAAATTTTCGTTATAAAATATCAATTCATTCAGCTGGTGCAGGCGCTTTAACAGGGCTGGTAATTTCACTTGGAATTGTAATGGGTGAAAACCTTATATTATATCTGATACCTGTTCTGCTTGTTTCAGGATTGATAATGACATCAAGACTGAAACTTAACGTTCATAATCCGGGTCAGGTCTATTCGGGATTCCTTGCCGGGTTTGCAGTTATCACTTCAATAATCTTATTGTTCCAGTAATTCATTAAGAGCTTTTGAAAGGAGACTGTCATTTTCCTCTTCCGAATAACCGGGAAGCCTGTTTGCTGAAGCAACGGGAAGGGATTTTTTCCCGAGATGTTTCTGCCTGATATAACTGAACCATTTTTTCTCTGAAAGATACCTCGCGAGGTATTCCTGTTCAGCCTGGCCCGGCGTTGGAATCAGAATAGCACTTCTTCTTAGGCTGTAAAGTTCCATTATTGTGGTATATCCTGAACGTGTAATAATTAATTCACTCTGCCTTATTACCCTTAGCCATTCATCCTGCGGAAGGTGATTTACTATCATAATGTTCCCTTCCTGCCTTCCGGGTGAAGCAGAAGACGGATTGCCGGTGAGTATTATTGAATTTCCTTTCTGCTCTTTAAGGATGTCAATTACTTTTTGTGTAAGAATTTCCTTTTGCGGCGACGGCCCTGACATAATTGCTATGCAGAAATATTTTCCCTTTATATTTTCTTTTGCTTCTTGCTTACCATGGAATCTTGATAGAATACCTATATACTTTGCATTACGGGGGAGGCATAGTCTGTGTGAAAGACGGCCTGAAAGATTTACTTCACCGGGAAGATCTGGTATGAAACAGTAAGTGAATCTGTTAATTACTATTCTGCTTAACGGAACAGTCAAATTTTCAAAAATTCCCATGAGACGGGGTAAAGGAATCCTTATCAGATGTGTAACAAGAACACTTTTGACGCACCTGTTCCAAAGTCCGATACGGCTGTCGCTGATTACTATATCTATATTGTGTTCCTTTATTAATTTTTTTAGCTGAAAATGTTCCCTCAGGGAGTGATACCAGAAAAGAGGCGAAAAAATTAAGATTACAATATATTGAGGAAGAAAGCCTGAATATTTAATTGAAAACCCTCTGAAATTTATACATTGAATTTCAGGAATTTCCTTTCTTATCAGGTCTATCTGCCATCTGTCGCCGCCAAAAATAACCCTGCAATTCATGGTCATAATCTTTCTGATGAGGGGAATCATCCTTGTGGTATGGCCGAGTCCCCATCCTAACGGGCAGACAAGTATATTTCTTACGGTGGCTGTCAATTTTATTATTCTGATACCTGTGTCTTGATTCCAAGGCTTTCTACTCTAACAGCTATCTGGTAAAGGTCTCTGGCAGGCACTTTTGTAAGCATTCCTCCTACGGGTGTATCACGGGCTATTGTGTAAATCATCACCTCTTCGGGTTTGATTTCGGCAATTGCCTTTAGCCATGCCTCAATTTCCTCAGGAGTGGTATTATCAATAATCCTGCCGTTATATCTGCCTCTGAGAAACAGCGTCTGTATTATTACATGCCCTTCAAAACCAGACAGATTTTTGATTAATTCAGAAACAGAAATATTAATACGTGGCTGATTATGGATTCTTATAGTTTCATCAAATGCTGAATCGAGTTTCAGTATATTCATATCAACTTTTAGGAGAGCATTTTTTATTGCCGGTTTGTTGAGTGTGGAGGCGTTTGACAGAACTGCAATTTTTGCTCCGGGAGAAAATTTGTTTCTAAGAATTATTGAATCATCAATGATATAAGGGAAATCGGGGTGCAGTGTTGGTTCTCCGTTTCCTGCAAATGTTATGACGTCAACCTTCTGGTTTTTAATTTTCATTTCCTGAAGCCTTGCTGCAAGGGCTTCATATACTTCTTGGCGGCGGGGAAAGAACCCACCTTCGGCCTCAGGTGGCATTGACCAGCCACATTCACAGTAAATGCAGTTGAAATTACATACTTTTTTTCTGCATGGAAGCAGATTGATTCCAAGCGATATTCCGAGCCTGCGGCTTGTTACCGGACCAAAAACAATTTTATCAAAAAGAAAAGTTCCCATCAGTAGAAATTTCCCGGTTCAAAATTAATAATAATTGAGTTTCGTCTTTTTCACAGCAGTCTCCTTGCCTTGCTTTCAGGCAATAATTTAAGATTCTGGAGGTCAAGGTCTTTAATCAGAACAAGGCCGGGTCTTTTGCCTGGGGAAATTTCGCCCATGAGGGTGGTTTCAGACAATGCAGCTGCACCATTATATGTAGCCCACTTAATTAATATTTCCAGACTTAATTGCGGGAAATGAGCTGAGAGAGTTTTCAGTTCTGAAAGAATGCTAAGGTTAGTGTTTGACGACAGACTGTCAGTGCCTATTACTATACTGCAGTTCTCTTCCATCAGCAGGGGAACAGGGGGAAGTTTGCCTTCAATCATGAGATTTGAATTCGGACAGAGGCAATAATGCAGGTTTTCTCTTTTTTTCAGGGCAGCTATGTGCTTTTTTTCAATAAATGTATTATGAACAAGTATCAGATGACCACTACCGGTTACTTCTTCAGTAATGGCTTTTATATGACTCTTTGCAGTTAAAGGAACCATTCCGGGTGGCATGAAATGTCTGTAAGTGGCCATCAGCGGGCCTGAATGGTTTTCAATAAAAGATATTTCTTCTGCTGATTCAAGAAAATGTACTGATGAGAGTTTATTATTTTTTGAATGTTTCCTGATAAGCCTGAAAAGAGGAAGAGGAACGGAGTAAACTGAATGAGGCGTTATATAACAGGTAAGATTATTCTTTTTTGAGGATTCTGCGAGAAACAGGGCATCCTCAATTCTCTGCCGTGCCTTTCTGTGATCAATCCCAAAAACTTCAATAAGGTTGATATATCTGATATTGCTTTCCTTCTTTACTCTGAAAGTGATTTCAGAATTACAGATGTCGGCACACAAAACCACACCTTCTGCTGACATTTCTTTGTCAGCTTTTCCGGCACATTTTTCCTTGTCTTTATTGATATTGAACCTTTTTTCATTCAGTTCAAGAAGAAAGCCATATAATCCGGCAGAGGGTTTAATTTCATTGCGAAGAAATGACAATTCAAGATGGCAATGGCAGTTTACAAATCCCGGGGTTATTACTCCGTTGTAAAATTCAATGTTATTTTTTTCTTTTAGTTGTCCTCCGGTTTCTTCAATGCTTATTATTGTTCCGTCGTCGGAGGCAGTGATAACTGGTCTTTTAAGCGGGGGGCCGGTACCTGTAAAAACATATTGTGCAGAAAAATATTTCATTCAATAGTGCCTTTTATTACTCTTATACCAGAAACTTTTACATGTTTTACCCACCGGCCGGATTGTGGATCGTGTTCAAGAAGCCAGCCGCTGATGTGTGTATAAGCAGTATCTTCAAGCTTTTGGCTGAGAGTATATTCATGTTTTTCGCCGTCGCAGATATAATATGAAGGAGTCCAGTATTGACGTAAACCGGAGGCAGAAGTGTCGGCGGTGCTAAAAAATATATTGGTTCTCAGATTGAAGCTCTGATCGTCAGGGAAAATCTGGGCATCAAAACTTATTTTGTATAAACCTGTATCTTTTACAGGTATGCTGAACCATATCTTATTATAGATACCATCAGCAGGGATGGAGAATGAAGGTTTAAGATTCCAGAGGTTTACAGTTGAGTAAATCCGGGATTCTTCAGCCTCAATCCTTGACTGGATTTCGCTTAACCTTGCAATGACCTGGTCGTAGATTCTTTCCAGTTTCTGGGGGTTATTCATGAAATAATATTTTAATGTAAGGTCAACGGTTTCTTTGGTATAGCCATGGGCTCGGATTACATCAATGTAACAGGAGATGGAATCTTTCATCTGATAAAGGTTTCTGACAAGAGGGTCTGACAGTAAACCGTCGGATAAGTAAATGTCGGTAAGAAGATTTACAAATTCTTTCTGGGGAATAATCTGGCTTCTTTTTATATGTGTTTCCTTGTTAACGCATGATACAGACAAGAGTGAAACAATTAAAACTGCAATTGTGACAATATGTTTACGGGGTGACGGGTTTTCCTTAAGGTATTTTCTTGAAAGATACCTGACAGGATACCACGCAGCCCAGAATCCTATCAGTAACACTGTTGCCGGGACTATAACAAAATCCCTGAATTTTATTACCACAGGATATGCGTTGATAATCAGTGTTTCGCTCTGAAGTTTTAGTAATCCGTATTTCTGTTGTATCCAGCAGATGGCAAAGCCAAGTATCAGACCGGCAACTGCTCCGGTAACGGAAATCAGCCAGCCTTCAAGAAGAAATATTTTCCGGATAAGTGTATTATCGGCGCCGAGACTTCTGAGAATTGTTATATCTCTTTCTTTTTCAATTATAAGCATTGTAAGTGAACCTATTATGTTGAATGATGCAATAATAAGAATCAGGGTCAGAATTATAAAAATAGCCAGTCTTTCTGACCGCATTACCTTATAAAAAATTTCTTTCTGTTCGAAACGGTTTTTTACTTCAAAATTTTTCCCGAAAATATTTTTGACAGAGGTCTGGATTGTTTTAAGATCAGATTTTCTGTCGGTGCGTATATCAATTGAACTCACCTGGTAATCGTATTCAAGAAGTTCCCGTGCGAAATCAATTGGTACAAAAAAATATTTTGAGTCAAATTCATGTTCAATCTGGTATATTCCTGAAGGGAACAGGTATTTATTGATGAAGGCATTTTCGGGTTTAAGGTTAATGCTTGCTGTCCGGCGGGGAACGTAAATATGCAGGGGTGTGATAAAATTTATATTCAGGCTTAGATATTCGGCCACACCGGCACCCATAACAGCTTCAGGATTGCCTCCGGGGCTTTTGAGGCGGAATTCACCATCAATAATTGTACTATCAACACCGGTAACTTTTGAATAATTTTCATCCACTCCCTTAATTGTTGCAATATACTGACGGTCGCCATATTTTAAAAGGGAATTTTCCTCAAGAGTAAGGGAATAACATTCTATCCCGGGTATATGTTTGAGCTGCAGAAGTTCAGAAGTATCGGGAGTAAATACTTTACCTGTTACCGCAGTAATTTTCAGATCAGGGTCGAAGACTGTAAAAATACGATTTATCATGTCCTCCAGACCATTGAAAACTGAGAGGACTATTATAAGAGCCATTGTTCCGACAGCAACTCCCGCAACCGATACTGCAGAAATCACGTTAATTGCATTACGTGATTTCTTTGCAATGAGATATCTTGTTGCTATGTAAAAAGAGAACCTCATTTTACTGAAAATACAAGAAGTCCTGTGCCACTATTGTGTTTTATCTTAAGATCAGTCAGGTTAAGTATCAGAGCAAATGGAAGTGTCAGGAGATAGTAAAATGGGAGGACGGCAAAAAATAATCCTGATTTGTTTATCAGTAATGCAGGATACTTTATTGAGATCAACCATGAAAGATGGCCTAATTTCCCGTAAGTATATTCTGAGGTGGTTTTATTGAAGCCTGCTGCTTGCAGTTTCAGTTGTATTTCTTCCTTGCCGTAACCGTTTCGGACATGTTCATCTATAAATGAGGAGGGGCTGCCGGCGGTGATTCCGGATCCGCCCATATTGCTTGGTGTTGTAATAAGCAAAACGCCTCCGGGTTTAAGTGCATTAAAAAAGTTTCTGAAAACCTGAATGTCGTTTTTTATATGTTCCATAACGTCTACTGAAATAATAAGGTTGTACAGGTTTTCTTCCTGAAATTCTGTCAGGTCGGCTGTTACGAAACTGACTCTGCTGCCCATGCCTTCTTTTATGAAAAACTCGTTACAGCCACTGACCTGTTCGGTGATGATATCAATTCCTTTAATTTTCCATCCACTGTTTTTTCTTGCCATCCACCATGAATGTTGTCCGAGGCCTGAACCCGCATCAAGAACATTTGAGTCGGAGGGAAGCATTTTACTTATTTTTCTTAAAGCTTTATGAAGGTGCCACGACCTAAGGAACAAAAGATTTAAGAAGAAATAGAACAGTTTCCTGGTGAAAGTTGATTTTTTCAGGAATTTCTCAGCAAATTCTTTAAATGGTTCATACTGCATTTTATTTCGGTTTCAGCAATTTTTCAATATTTTCTATGTAATCGAGGCTATCGTCAATAAAATAAGCAATTTCAGGAACAATACGCAACTGTGTTCTGATTTTCTGTCCAAGTTCAAAACGGATTCTTGCTGAATGGTCTTTCACTGAGTTAAGTACCTGTTTATTGTCGGAGGAGGGGAAGATACTCAGATACACTTTTGCAAGAGACAGGTCGGGGCTCATTCTGACGACGGTTACGGAAATAATTTTGCCTGGGGCCAGTTCATTGCTTTTTCTCTGTAATATCCCGGCTATTTCTTTCTGAATAAGCCTGGATACTTTTTTTTGCCTTGTTGATTCCATTTCAAGCCCATTTTGAATGGTCAAAGGTACAAATACTTATTGAATAGAAATTGAAATCTGAGTAACTTTGCAGAAGTTGTATTAATCAAAAAAAAGATTAGGTTTGCGTGTTATTTTAAAAAACGGATATGGATATTGTCGTTAGCGGAATCAGGTCTACAGGGAATTTACACCTCGGCAACTATTTCGGGGCGATAAGGAATTTCGTAAAGATGCAGAGAGAGAACAAGTGCTTCTTTTTTATTGCTGATTATCATTCTCTTACGACTCATCCAAAGCCTGATGACATTCATGGAAATATAAAGCAGGTACTGGCTGAGTTTCTGGCATGCGGGATTGACCCTGAAGTAGCCACGGTTTTCATACAGAGCGATGTGCCTGAAGTTCCGGAGCTTTACCTGCTGCTGAACATGAATGCTTATGTGGGTGAACTGCAAAGGACAACATCTTTCAAGGAAAAGGTAAGAAAACAACCCGATAATGTCAATGCCGGACTTCTCACCTATCCGGTACTTATGGCTGCTGACATCATTATTCATAAAGCTACAAAAGTTCCGGTAGGAAAGGACCAGGAACAGCATCTGGAGATGACACGTAGATTTGCAAGGAGGTTTAATACAATGTATGGGGTGAATTATTTTCCGGAGCCTGATGCCTACAATTTTGGCGAAAAACTGATAAAAATCCCAGGACTTGACGGAACCGGGAAAATGGGGAAAAGCGAAGGTAATGGGATTTTCCTCGCAGATTCTCCGGAAGAAATCAGGAAAAAAGTTATGAAGGCCATTACAGATACAGGTCCAACGGTTCCCAACCAGAAAATGTCAGTTCCTGTAAAAAACCTGTTTACAATCATGAGTGTTGTTTCAGACCCTTCAACGGTGAAATATTACAGGGAGAAGTATGCAACATGCGAAATAAGATACGGGGAAATGAAAAAACAACTTGCAGAGGATATAATAAAATTTATTAGTCCGGTCAGGGAACGGATAAATGAAATTATTGCCGATAACAGGTATCTTGCAAAAGTAGTTGCTGAAGGAGCTGAAAAAGCAAGGGCAAGTGCATCGGCCACCCTCAGGGATGTAAAGGAAATAATCGGTTACAAAAAATTTGTTTAAAAAATTAAGCCAGGTTTCTGACCTGGCTGCCCTTGAAGAATCAGGTATATGTTGGAGATTGCCTGCATTCTTTATAGTACAAAATATGTGCCAAAGTTTCCGGAGTGCCATCGTGTAAGAGACTGGAAATATTATCACACAAACTAAAAATTTCGTTAAATATTCCGGTTCTTTAATTAATTTTTAACCCCTGATGAAATGGTTGCTACATCAGTACTCTTAGTGATATAATGAAATTTCTTCCCGGTGCAACTATTCCCCATGCATATGGCCGGTACCGGTAATCAAGGATATTTTCACAACCGGCGCTCAGGGAAGCTAAACTGGCAATGTCATAATTAACTTTAAAGTTTATAGTGAACCATCCTGGCGACCACGGATTACCATTTCTGTCAGTTGCATACATATAAGGTTTTGATATTTCGGAAGGTGGCATATCGGAGAACTTCTTTGCACCATTATAAACGGTGTACAAATCAGCTTTAAGGATGGATTTTTCAAAAATTATGTGGGTGGAACCTGCCAGTGGAGCTGCATGTCTTAATGGTATCCCTCCCTTTTCAGTTCCTTTTGTAAAACTTATATTTGATTTTATAAAGAAATACCTGCTGAGATTTATCTGCATATTTGATGATATGCCATACACATTTGCATAACTTGCATTGACCAGTGCTTCAACTTTGCTTAACTGACCCTGATACATGATTGAATCTTCTCCGTTGAAAAGAAAATCATGCCTTATCATGGCATTTTTAAGCCAGGTAAAGAATGATGAAATTTCAAAATGTATAAAACTGGTAATATTTTTTTCTATTCCGAAATCTGCATTATATGCATATTCAGGTTTAAGTTCAGGATTGGGTACTACTACAATTCCGGGAGCAGAATCAAATACTTTACCGGCATCATCCAGATTAGGTGCTCTGAAACCGGTGGATGCATTTAAACTGATACGTGTTGTTTTATCAGGTTTGAGTACTACTCCGGCTGAACCGGAAACGGCTTCATTTGAAATTGATATCTCTGTGAACGGAAAGTTGTAATATGAGTTGTCTGCGATGGTAGAATGCAGTGATACATTATTGTAGCGTATTCCGGCATTTAAAGTTATCAGCTCTGAAAATTTTACCCTATAACCTCCGTATATTGAAAAACTGTTATACCTGTTTTTACCGTTAGGGTATCTTGAACCTGCAGGTTCTATCTCGAATGTATTGATATCTCTTGTCCGGGCTTCTGATTTTATATCATTAGTAACAAATTCAGACCCGTAATAGAAAAAATTTCCGGATGATAGTGTCTTTTCAAAATCGAGATTAAGAGAGAAGATTCTGACTTTTTCAAACTGTTCGTTGATGGTATAGTTGCCGAATTTTCTGTCGTGCCTGCTCTCCTGATAATTCTGATGTGCGGCGATGATTTTCATTTCATCAAATACCGAATTTGGCTTGTCAAGATTTATCTGAAGATTATTCATAAGCCACACCTGAGGCCCGTAATACCAATCGCCATACTGCAGCTTACCGGATTTGTACTGTATCAGGCGATCGTATCGCGGGACATTTGACAGTGCAGAATAATGGTTTGAGAATATTATATCGAGGTTTTTTAACGGGTTAAATCTGATTTTACCGGTAGTATTTATCTGGCTGTATCCTGAAAAGACCTGTACATCAGGGTTGGGGTTCCTTATTATGGTATCTTTTTTATTAATATGTTGTACATATTCAGGCCTTGTGTATTCAGGATGCTTTTTGGATCCCATCCTGAGGTCGTCAAAACTTGAATATGAAATAGCTGCGAGGAATCCGATTTTATTGAAACCTCCGTTAATCTTTACCTGAGAACTTTTTTCATTATCGGCTGATGAGTAACGGATGAATGCTTCAGCTTTGACGACCGGTTTTCCTGAAGTTGATAGTATAACTTTATCGGTATGGAAATCCATAACTCCGCCAATGGCATCACTGCCGTAAACCACTGCCCCGGGTCCGCAAATAATTTCAGCCGATTCAATCATATTGGGATCGAGTGATATTACATTCTGTATATTGCCTTCCCTGTAAATGGCATTATTCATTCTTACACCGTCGACCACGATCAGAACCCTGTTGGTAGCGAAGCCTCTTATCATCGGGCTACCCCCTCCCAACTGGCTTTTCTGAATAAAAACATCTCCGGTTATTCCGATAAGATCAGCTGTTGTTTGAGGATTCTGAGTTCTGATCATCCGGCCTGTTACAACACTTATCCTGTTCGGAACTTCATTACGGTTCTGCTCCCACCTGTTTGCTGATACAACAAACTCTTCAATTTCAAATACTTTCTTCCTCAAAGAAACTATATTGCCTGAATTTCTTATTTCGCCTGCAGTAGTGCAGAGCTGTTCATAGGAAACCAGATGAAAACAGATGTTTGTGCTGTCGTCAAAGGCAGAAATATCAACAGTGCCCGATAAACCTGAATATGTTATAAACCTGTCAGGTTCCAGTGAAACTGCAACATGCATAAGGGGTTTCTGATCCTCGGAGTCAATAACCGTTATTTCCTGCGAATTTGCCGGGAGTGAAAAAATAAACGGAAAAAATAAAAATAAAAGAAAATTTTTTTTCATCGGTAAACCTGAAAAGCAAATATAAATATAGTTCCTATTTTTTCCCCGTATTTTTTTGCCATATCAACTGTTAAAATGTTTTTATCTGAAGCAAACGATATTTGTTATATTTTTGATAATGTAAATATAATTATATCGGGTGACACGAAAAGTTATTGCATTAATATTTGTACTGCTTGCCGGACTGGCGGTTCTGTTTTATTTTATAAGTCAGAGTAGCCGCAATATTCTGACTGATCCGTATAAGCTGGTACCGGCCAATGCATGTTTTTTCGTTGAATCCTCAGATTTTCCTGGTCTGTTGAATTCAGTTTCAGAAAATAACGGGATGTTCAGGGAGATTTTAACTTTAAAAGGAATGGAAAAATCTGCCCTGAAATTCAACCATCTGAGAAATTTTTTTAACAGAAATGAGATTTCCGTCATAACGGAAAACAGCAAGACAGTTTTATCTTTTCATTTTACCGGCAGTGGTGGAATTGCCCCCCTTCTTGTGATGACCTTGCCCGAGAATTTCAGACTCCGGCATATTGCTGAAGCTGTGAAAAAATATACTGATTCTCAGATCAATATTATAAAAAAAGGGATAAACAAAATTCTGGTATTACAATGGCCCGGTACTGCAACTGCGGATACGCTTTATATCGGTTATGTTTCCGGGCTTGCAGTATGCACCACATCATCAGAAATTATGGATATGGTTATTAACAGGGGAAATCAAGAAAATGATATCAGAGCAGCACCCGGAATTTCCAGACTGATTTCTTCATCGGGTAAAAATGAGGATAAAATATTTATTGTCTTCAGAAATTCAGGAAGTCTGATTTCCCGGCTTACTGGCGGAAAGGCACCCTGGCTCGCCGACGTGATAATGAAACTTGCCGGAAGCGCTGAAGGGGATATCGTTATCAGCGAAAACGGCTGTCTGCTAACCGGATATACTGAATGTACGGATAGTTCCGACATTCTTTACAAATATAAATCTCACGGTGCCGGAACTCTGAGCACATACAGAATGTTGCCTGTAAGTACAATAATGTTCAGAACAATGATAATTTCCGGGGAAACACGGAAACAGATTATTGAAAAAAAAGAAGAAGATACAATTTATAAACTGGCAAATGAACTGCTTCCTTCACTTGATGATGAATTAACTACAGCTGTCATTGACCTTAAAAAAGAGGGCAGCGGAAATGGAACAATAACGGTATACAGTCTTAAAAACCGGGATATGGCCGAAAGAATTATTTATAAAAAATTTAATGACTGGTGCAGGGATAACAAAATAGCAGAGAAGAACGTGGTGAGATATTTTCACCCTGATGATATGACAAAAATTTCCGTTATTTCAACACCATTTAAAGGTCTCTCTTCAGTTTTTTACGGGAATGGTCTGAAAAGTGTTTCAGATTCACTGTATGCTTTCAATGAAAACTATATGATAAGTGCGGACAGTTATGAGGGAATAGAGAAATTTCTTTATGGCAACCTTTTAAATAAAACTATTATCACAAATGCTGATTTTCGTGACTTTGAAGCCACACTGCCAAGTAAAGCAAGTTATTTCTTCTGTCTGGTACCTTCTGCATCAATAGATTTTATGGCCAAATATTTTAATGATTCAATCATTGGCACATTAAAGGGAAGCATGGATGTCATTAAAAAAATCAGATATGCCGGTTATCAGTTTATCCCGGGTAATGGGATGATTTACAATACCCTGTCAGTCAGGTATGTAGAAAACATTGAAGATGAGACTGGTACAGAATGGGAAACAAGGCTTGACGGTGCTGTGGTAACCAAACCCTTTTTCTTTGTAAATCATAATACCGGTGCAAAAGAGATTGTTGTGCAGGATGAATGGAATAATCTTTATTTAATTAATGCGGCCGGGAGAATTTTATGGAAAATCCAGACAGGAGAGAGGATAATCGGAAATATTTATATTATAGATTTTTATGGTAATGGGAAATATCAGATACTTTTTGCAGGGAAAAACAATCTTTATCTTGTTGACAGAAACGGCAACTTTGTGGAGAGGTATCCGGTGAAACTGAGGTCGCCGGCTTCCGGCCCCCCTGCTTTATTCGATTACGACAACAACAGGAATTACAGAATTTTTATTCCCGGTGAAGACAAAGTAATATATGTTTACGATAAATACGGGAATGTGGTAAAAGGATGGAAACCTTTCAAAACAAACGGATATGTGAGGTCAGAAATTAAATTTTTCAGGTTATCAGGTAAGGACTTTATTCTTGCAGCCGATGAAAACAGTGTATATTTTCTTGACAGAACCGGAAATGTGAGAATGAAAACATCTGAACCTGTAACATGTGCAGCAGGTTCGGAAATTAAACTTAATCATGGGGTTGAAACTTCCTTTGTATTTACCTCTCCTGACGGAACAGTTAATTTTGTCACAGCTGACGGGAATGTTCAGAAAGTCTCAATGAACAGATTCAGTTTTAACCACTCCTTTGATTTTTTTGATATAGACGGGGACGGATATGGTGAATTTATTTTTATTGACCAGGGTAAATTATATCTTTATGACCATGACAGGACAGAAGTTTTTGTGCGAGATTTCGGTTCAGAAAACATACTGGGGCAGATGGATTTCATTTTTTCACAGACTGAAAGAAAAATAGGAATTTTTGATGCTCTGAAAAAACAGATATTCCTGATTGATAAAAAGGGGAATGACATGCAGGGTTTTCCTCTTAAGGGATTTTCGAAATTTTCAATAGGCAAATTGTCTGATAAAGGCGGATTTCATTTAATTGTAGGCGGGAATGACAATTTTCTTTATAATTATAAGTTAAATACAGAAGGAAATAATGATTAACTATATGATCAGAAAAAAAATCCTGTTTGCAGTTTTAATAACAGCATTTATTATGTCAGGTTGTATTAAAGAAACATACGACCTGAATAAACTTTCAAAAAAGATAGAAATATCACCTGCTTTTAGTTTTCCCGTGGCAACAGGTGATGTTAAAATTGAAGATATTGTTAAACCCGGAGATACAGTCAGGTTTGACAGCGACAAATTTATCCGGCTTTTCATAAGAAAAGATTCAGTTTTCAATCTGAAATTAGAAGACTTCTATGATTTTTCAGATATGGTATCTTTTGAAAGTGGGTACGTCTTCGGTGAAATTATGATGAGTGATTTTCAGAATACCTTGAAGTTAACCCTTAACACCATAAGCATGTATTTTAGCCCTGCATTAAGGGCACAATTCCTTTTGCTTGCTGACGGAGGGTATCACGATTTTCCTGCTTTCCCAAATACTGATGTGGGGGAACATACTTTTACTATGCTTGCAGGCTTTGAAAATGTGCATTTATCATCAGGCACAATTGAAATAAGTGTAAAAAACAACCTTACTGCTCCGCTGAGTGGCATAAAAATCCGTTTATACAACAGTACGGGTCATACTGCCATAGGTTCGGAAGTGACAATTTCTTCAATAAATTCCGGTTCAACTAAAACTGTTACTGTTCCGCTTAGTCTGCCGGGAGTTACAGTTACAAACTCAATAATTGCGGCTATTGTTTTCACCGGTAGCCCCGGTGCTTCAAATGTAATAATTGACATGGACCACACAGTTGATTTTACTATCCGGGGGCATGATCTTAAAATATCAGCTGGCCGTCTGATAGTACCTGAACAGATACTCAGTTCCCTTGATAATGCTGATACACTCGACTTCGAACCGGGTGAAAATATTGAAATTGAAAAGGCAAGTATCACTAAAGGGGAAATTGACTATAATGCAACTTCGAGGAGTAATCTGACAGCTTCATTTAATTTTGAATTACCGACTTCCGACAGGGCTGGATCCCATATATCTAAAATAATTAATTTAGCTGCAAATTCCACGGTTACTGGTAATATTAATATTGACAATACGGTTATTGATTTGAACAGGGACAGTAATCAGCCATATAACAGGTTGCCTGTAAAGTACGAAGTCAGGATAAGTTCTCAGGGGAACATGGTCAATTACAGCAGCTTCGACAGTATTCACCTGAAAATCAGTATGCCTGACCCGAAAGTTGATTATATGAAAGGATATTTTGGCCAGAAGCAGGAAAATATTGACCCTGATACGATAACCACGGATCTTGAAGATATACTTAAAAAAATAACAGGTGAATTCTATATCTCAAACCCGATTCTGAGAGTCAATTATTCCAATTCTTTCGGGATACCAGTAGGCGTTACCCTGAATGCTACAGGCAAAAGAGACAGCAAAAGTATAAACCTTGATCTGAAACCTTTCACAATAGATTATCCTGTTTTTCCGGTAAGGGACATTTCTTCTTCCTTTACAATAGACAAATCAAATTCAAAGCTGCCTGATCTGATTTCATTGCCTCCGGTTGAAATCAGCCTGTCAGGTTCCGGTAAAATGAATCCTTCCGGATCAGGCTCTGAACGTAATAACTATGTTTTTGGTAACAGCAGGTTTCTGGCATCGCTCGAAATTGAAGTTCCGGTTGAATTAAGGTTTAATAATCTGCAGTTTGCCGATACAGTGGATAATTTTCTGAAACCGGATGAAAACGAAAATAATGATGACAATCCTTTCAAGCCTGAGAATATGGAATATTTCAAACTTAAGATAACTTCTTCAAACGGTTTTCCGCTCGGCGCTTCACTGCGGCTGAAACTATATAATTCGCTAACTGATAAAATTCTTTATACAGTAAATGCCCCCGAAATAATTAAACCTGCCGTGGTTGATGCAAACGGTAAAGCATCAACGCCAGCCGAAACTGTTACTGAGATTAATTTTGATGCTCCTTTCTTTGATGCATCAAAAGATGCTGATAAGATAATTTTTGAATTCACTCTGGTTACTTCGGGAGGCGGGACGAAGGATGTAAAATTCTATTCAGATTATATGATTTCATTCAAGGCCACAGTAATTGCCAGGCCAGATATTATTTTTAACCAGTGAAAATTTTAAGTAAGATGTTCAGGAAAAGAATTTATTTAGTCATATTGACTCTGTTGCCTTTGTTTTCATTGTTTCTGAAGGCTCAGAATGGTCAGGTTATGTATTATATGAACCTGCCGCAAAACCATCTCTACAATCCTGCGCTCCGGCCTTCCAATTCATTCTATTTCGGACTTGGTATAACAGCGATTGGATTAAATCTGAATAACAATTTTTTTAATTTTTCCGATGTCTTTTTGCCAGGAAGGTCTGATTCAATTATTACTTTTTTACATCCCGACTATGATATAAACAATTTTTTAAAGAAAATCAATTCAAATAATTTCCTTACGCCGGACGTAAACGTGCAATTATTCGGACTGGGATTTAATGCAGGAAAGGATTTATATGTTTTCCTTGATGTTACAGAGAGAGTTGAGGGCAATTTTTCGCTGCCGGGAGATTTAATTAAACTTAGTCTGACAGGGAATGATGATTTTGTTGGCAAAACACTTGATCTTGGCAGTTTTGATGCCGGGCTTATCTATTTCAGAGAAGCTGGTGCAGGATTTTCAAAGTTATTCGGGAAGCATCTGAGGCTGGGGATAAAGGCAAAGATGCTTTTTGGTCTTGCCGGTTTTTCAATGGACAACAGGAAACTTAATGTGACTATTAATGAAGACTTTACTCATACTTTCAATGCAGATCTGACAGCAAATATCAGCGGTCCGGTAAATATTTATTATGATGCGGATAATTACCCTGACAGCATTTCGTTCGATGAAGATAAACTTAAATCACCTGATGCTTATCTTAATACAAAAAATCCCGGACTTGGGGTAGATATCGGGGCAGTTTATAGTTTTTCCGAAAAATTCAGCATTTCTGCTGCTGTCACAGATATTGGTTATATTAAGTGGAAGGATATGGTTACAAACATGAAGGCTGAAAGTGAATTTACTTTTAGCGGTTTCAATATTACCGATGTGGTAAACGGAACAAAAACGTTTGAAGAACTAACGGATGAAATGCTTGATTCTCTTAAAAGGTCGTTTGTAGTTACTGACAATAAAAAACCATTTTCAACTTATCTGGCTCCGGCAGTAACACTTGGGGCAAGTTATAATTTTACCAGAAGTTTGGGAATAGGAGTATTGTCACACACTCTGTTTGAAGGTAATGAAATAAGGGAAGCAGTGACATTTTCGGCAAACCTCAATGCCGGGAATTCATTTTCGGCAAGCGTTAGCTATACTGCAAAGAGCAGGAGTTATGACAATATTGGTGTCGGGTTAGCATGGCGTTTGGGTTTTCTTCAGTTTTACATTGCCTCAAACAGGATTCCGGTTATCTGGAACAAAATCATAGTTGATAATTCATCGTTTTTCTTGCCTGAAAACTTCAACACCTTTGATTTAAGGTTTGGATTGAATGTTGCTTTTGGCAATAATATTAAAAAGAAGAGTGACCGGCCTATGCTGAAAGTTGAAAATTAATGTGATTTTATTATGTTGAGAATAGTTCTGTTAATTATCCTTGCAGTGCTTATTGTACGTATCCTCCTTCTTTCGAGAATGGAGAGGGAATCCGGTATAAAAACATGGAAGCATGGACCTGATTATAAGGCATTCAGCAGTAAAGGCATACCGAAAAGTTTAGGAGAATATATTGATTTTAAGGAAGAAACGAAGAAAAAATGATATTATTTCTTTATCAGATGTTTAGCCAATGCATTAGCGAAAACGAAGTCGTTTAATTTCTGGCAGTTTGAATTCAGGATTTCATGTTTGTTTCCCTCCCAGTATTTAATGCCTTCGCTTATGAAAATAATTTTTTCTCCGATTTCCATGACTGAGTTCATATCGTGAGTATTGATAATTGTTGTCATTGAATATTCTTCGGTAATTTCTTTAATAAGAGCGTCAATAAGGTTTGCAGTAATAGGGTCGAGGCCGGAATTAGGTTCATCGCACATAAGGTATTTAGGGTTAAGTGCAATAGCCCGTGCGATAGCCACTCTTTTTCTCATTCCTCCTGAAAGTTCGGCAGGGTAAAGATGGTTGGCTTTCAGAATGTTTACTCTTTCGAGGCAGAAATTAACTCTTTTATTTTTTTCCTTTAGGGTCATATTGGTAAACATATCTAGAGGGAAACGGACATTCTGTTCCACGGTCATGGAGTCGAACAATGCACTGCCCTGAAAAAGCATTCCCATTTGTTTCCGTATATCCTTTTTCTGCCGGAAGTTGAGGTTATTGAACAGGATATTATCGAACCATATTTCACCTTTATCTATGTCGTGAAGGCCGACTATGGATTTAAGAAGTACGGTTTTTCCCGAGCCGCTTTGGCCGATTATAAGATTTGTTTTACCGGGTTCAAAGGTTACTGAGATATCGGTCAGGACTTCTTTACCGTTAAAAGATTTATATAGATTTCTGACTGTTATCATGTTAGTAGCATCTGGGTAAGAATAACGTTGAACATCAGTATATAGACACTGCTGTAAACTACAGCTTTGGTTGAGGCCTGTCCGACCTCAAGGGATCCTCCTTTAACAAAATAGCCCTGATAAGCAGATATACTGGTAATTAAAAATGCAAAAACAACTGTTTTGATAAGTGAATATGTAATATAATAAGGTATAAATGCATATTGGATTCCATAAATAAATTGTTCGGATGTTATTACGCCGACAATCTGTGTTCCCACCAGCCAGCCGCCGAAAATACCGATTATAATGCTCATCAGTGTTAAAAGAGGGTTGAACAGGAGTGTTGCAATCATTTTAGGGAGAATAAGGTAAGCAGCGGAATTGACTCCCATAATTTCAAGGGCGTCAATTTGTTCTGTAACGCGCATGGTGCCAATCTCTGAAGCAATATTTGAACCGACTTTACCTGCAAGTATCAGTGCGACTATTGTAGAGGAAAATTCAAGTATTATTGAATCGCGGCATCCAAGGCCTATAAGGTAAGCCGGGTAGATTGGGTTTTCAGTATTATAGGCTGTCTGCAAGGTTATTGCAGCCCCCATAAAGAATGAGATAATTGCGGTAATTCCTATAGAATTAACTCCCAGGAATACAAACTCTTTCATGGTCTGTTTGTAATAGACTGAGGACTTTTCGGGTTTTGAAAAAACCTTTCCAAGGAGAATGAAATACCTTCCAATACTCCGGAGGGCCATTGAAATCAACATAAGATTTCCTTTTATTAAGGGGATAAAATTACAAATTATTACTGTATTTATTTGAGGTTAATACTGTTTAAAAAGCTTTAATGGGCAAATAGTTTTATATTTGCAGAAATTTTTTACTGACTTATGGATAACCGGTATATTTTGATTATGGCAGGCGGTATAGGGAGCCGTTTCTGGCCGTTAAGCCGGAAAGAAAAACCCAAACAGTTTCTTGATATTCTTGGCAGGGGTGAAACTCTGATTCAGCAAACTTACCGGCGTTGCAGGAGTATATGTCGGGAAGAAAATATCTTTGTGGTTACTAATGCTGAACATAAGCAAATTACAATTGATCAGCTTGGCATAAGGCCCGACAGGATACTTGCAGAACCTTTGCGGAGAAATACCGCTCCATGTATTGCCTATGGAGTTTTCAAAATAAAAAAAGAAAATCCTGATGCTGTTATTGCAGTAATGCCTTCTGATCATCTTATTGAAAAGGAAGAGGAGTTTTATAAAGCCGTGAATATGGCATTTGGGTTTGCTGAAAAGCATAATGCTCTTCTTACTCTTGGCATAAAGCCTGACAGCCCTGAAACGGGGTATGGTTACATTCAGGCAAATGAGAAAAAACGTGTGGAAGGTTACGAAAAGCTTCTGAAAGTAAAAACATTTACTGAAAAACCGAATATTGAACTGGCAAGAGTATTTCTTGAAAGCGGGGATTTTTACTGGAATTCCGGAATATTTTTCTGGAATGTAACATCCATTCTCAATGCATTTTCAAAATATTTGCCGGATATATACATGGCTTTTGAGGAAGGTAAGGAATTTATGGGGACGGAGCAGGAAGGCTCTTTTATTTCTCGCACCTACATTTCATTAAAGAGTATTTCAATTGATTATGGAATCATGGAGAAGGCTGACAATGTTTATGTTTTATGTACTGACATAGGCTGGTCAGACCTTGGGGCATGGAGTGCGCTTTATGAACATTCATTGGCCGATGAGTCGGGAAATGTATCTGTAGAGGGAGAGTTATTTCTTTACAACAGCAAAAGAAATATTATTAATATTAATTCGGGGAAAATTGCGGTTTTGCAGGGACTGGAAGATTTTATAGTTGTTGATACCGGCGATATACTGATGGTAGTGAAAAAGGAGGATGAACAGAATATCAAGTATTATCTTGATGATGTAAGAAAAAAAACCGGAGAAAAATATTTATAGGCAGATACAGGAAAGAAAAAAGGGGCGTATTTAAGCCCCTTTTTTATACTGTTTTATGAAGTCTTTTAATATTCCCAGAGGTCGTGTTCAAAATTGAATATCTGCATTTTTATTCTTTCGGCTTCAAACATAGCGTCTTTGCCTACGGTATAATCACTGATTGGCCGGTCGTTAAAAACATTTGATTCGGCATAGATGTAACTTCCGAACCTTCTCATCATGAACAGGTCATCGAATGATAATCTCTGTGAGTCGTTATTTGGATTAAATACTTCTTTTTTGGCAAGAATATCCCTGAGGTCGTCATACCTAAGCCAGCAGACGGGTGTCCTGATTGTTCTTCCGGTTGCTGCGTCGAGAGCAATGTGAATAGGGCAGATACCAATAATTCTTACATCGAGTTTTGAATGTTTTTTGTCAAAAAACCACTGTTCATACAGCAGGAGTTGTTTAACGTCTGCAGGTTGTGCACTTTGTTGAATTACAGTATCTTTCAGCATCTGGGTTTTAATGTCCTGTATCTGTGTCTGGACAAGTTTTGCTCCCATTTTTTGCTCAATATCTGCATACGTCAGGCTTACAGGGGTAGTGTCAGGTACAATGGTCCAGTCGTAAGCTGTTATCTTTCCAGCCTTCAGTTCTTCAAGCACCAAATTGATAAAGTTTTTTCTACCATCAGGTGTAGTGTTAGTGGGATAATAGAGAGGCTGGTTAATTCTTTCCCGCAGATCAATAATCCTGTAGATGTATTTTGACCATGGGACATCGGCTTCCCGCAGGAACGGATAGCTTATTTTAGGATTGTCGGGTATGGATTTCTGATAAATATCTTTAAATGTCTGGGCATTTATTAATCCGCCGATTAATAAGGCCATGAGTCCGGAAACAATCTTTCTCTTCATTGCAATCATAATATTTAATAATAAATATTTCTCTTAAATTAGTTAACTGTAATTATTATAGGTGAAAGATCTTGTGGTTTATTATCAGGGCCAATAGCTTTTATATTTTCAATATAAAGTTTTTTACCTCTGGTAAGTCCGTTAAGTATTTGTTTTTGTTCAGCCGTCAGCAGATTACTTTTGCTGTCTCTGTACACATCGAACCCTTTCTCGGTAGTTGATACCCTGAATTCTGTTACATTATATCTCAGGTCGAAGTCGAATCCTTCGAGGTCGGCAAATACTGCCTGTTGTGCAACAATAATATCTTTTGTCAGGTTTGCATTGCCTGTGACGTTGGCAAATTTAGCCACTGGTTTGGGGATTGATTTGACTCTGAATTCCATTGGGGCAAAAGTCTGTATTTTGCCGCTTATTTCTGCCGAAACGATTATCTGGGCATTCTGGCCGACAGTTTGCGGACGTGCTTTCCAGTCGCCCGGGAAGTTTTCGCCCCGGGAATTTTTGACCCGTCCTCTATCAATGACTCCGTTTTTCATAGTTGCCCTGATTTTATCAGAACCCACACCGGGTACAGAAATATCAATCGGGTTATCTATACCTGCATAGAGGACGTTCATTGCTGTTGGTGAGATGACTACGTTTGGAGCGCCGACTGAATAGGATTCTTTGAACGGGTATGAAACCAGTGTCCCGTCGGGGGCTTTGAGTGTGATAAGACCACCCCATGTCTGTTGTCCGAGGGTTGCAGCCCGCACTTTATAGATTCCTTTTCCTGATTCATCAACAGGCAGGGTGATATAATTACCGACCATTTCGTATTTAACAGCTCCGTCGGCGGTTTTTGTTGAAGTGTAGTTACCTATTTTTATTTCGGGAGCCTGTGTTGTATCAACAGCTGTAAGGAATACTTCAGCCTGGTATTCATTACCAAGCATCACATATGTTGAGGTTGGTTTTACGGTAGCCAGAATTTTATTGAATTTATATGAACGTGCTTCTATCTGTTCATAAAGGAAGTTAAGCAGGTCAGTTTCGGCATTTCTTACGTCTACCTGAATTTTTGAAAGGATACAGATTACAGCAACAACAGGCAAAGTCTGAAAGTTGTCATTTACCCAGGGAACCTTCTCTCCCTCTTTGTTTACGACATCGTCAGTATTAAAGATTTTTTTAAGTGATTCTTCAATTGCCTGATTTTTACCGTTCAGTACTTCATGGATCATGTCATCCCTGTAAGAATCAATAAGAGCTTTGAGATCATTGCCTTTTCCTGCCTCTTGTGCACCAATGAGGATTTCAGATGGTACATCTCTCTGGTCAATTCTTTTTACCTCATCAATTACTATATCTTTTCCAACTACAGCAGGGGTATCGTCTCCTTCAGTTCCTTTGATAATTTCGATTTTAAGATCCTGTATATAATCATACAATTCATCGGATCTTTGTTTTACCATATAGGCTTTATCTCTGGCAGGGCCTGCTTTGACAGGGTTTTGTGCTGCTGCCCTGTCGAATGTTTCATATAGAACGCTGTTTTTGGCAGCATAGTTCTGGATGGTCTTTGTAAGGCCTTTATCAACGTTTTTGAATGCTTCCACGGCTTCCTTTGATACGTTCAGAGCGAGCATAGCAGTTAGAACCAGGTACATCATCCCGATCATTTTTTGCCGTGGAGATAGCTTCTCATGAGCCATTTTTCAGTTTGTTTAATCAGTTAATTAAAAAACATTTCCGGGTGCATAATTATTTAACATTCATGGCAGCAAGCATATTTCCATAAACGTTGTTCAGAGCTGTGAGGTTTTCGTTTAATTTTACGATCTGTTCGCGGTATTTTTTGGTATCATCTGCCGAATCTGTAAGATTCTTTATGACACCCTGAAGTTCCTTGTAGAGCGATTCAGATTCCTTAACGTGTTCCTGTGTTCCTTTAAGCTGGAGTTCATAAGCAGTGTTAAGAGCTGAAAGGTTTTTATTAAGTGATTCAAGTTGTTGCTGGTATGATTTCCCTCCCATTTCAATAACTGATAATGATTCAGCAATGTTTTTATAGTTCAGGCCAGTTTCGTTAATAACTTTGGCAGTATTCTGGTAAGATTCGTTAAGTTTTCCAAGAGATTCATCTGCTGCCTTTATTGTCTGAAGGTATTTTTCTGAAGCAGCTGACACGTCAATCATTGCATTCATGTTAGCAGTAGCTTCTCCTATTTTTTTCAATCCCACTCCAAGTTTCTGGAAGAGGTCGGGAGTGATTTCGGCTTTTTCGAGCATTTCGTCAAATTTTGCAAGGGCAGCTGAGCCTGCTCCTCCGCCTGCAACGGCAAGGCCTTTTCTCTGGAAATAAGGATCGTGCATTTTTCCTCCAACAGGAACTTCTTCACCTTCTTCTGGAATGCCGGCCAGTTCGGGGTAAACGAGTGACCAGTCGACCTCTTCGCGAAGAGGTTCAAAAGCGGAGAAAAAGAAGATAATTGACTCGGTACATAGGCCTACTGTAAGCATAGTACCTGCAAATGGCCAGTGCTGTATTTTAAACAAAGCACCAATAATTACCACGGAAGCACCCAAACCATAAAGTTTTGCTATGAAGTTCTTCCATCCACTACTTTGAACTAATTCTGCTAAGCTCATAATATACCTGATTTAAATTTATATTAAATTATTTTACTCCGATGTATGATCTTACGTTACGGAATCCTATATAAGGTTTTGTTGAGTCCTGATATTCATAATCCCTTGAGCTTGTCTGGAGATAGTAAGCTATATCCTTCCACGAACCGCCTCTGATTACTTTTCTTTTCATCACAGGGGGATCCTGTGGTTTAGCATTATATTCATAATTGGGATTAAGGTCGTGTGAGAAAACATATGAAACAGGGTGGTATGCAGTTGAAGTCCATTCGGCAACGTTTCCCGACATATCGTAAAGGCCGTATTCATTGGGTTCGTAGGAGCCGACTTTTGTAGCATACACCGCCCCGTCATCTATATAATTGCCCCTGAGAGGTTTGAAATTGGCGAGAAAACAGCCTTTATAATTACGTGTGTAAGGGCCACCCCATGGATACATTGACAGGTCGAGTCCGCCTCTTGCTGCATATTCCCATTCCGCTTCTGTTGGCAGGCGGTATGCCTGTACATCCGGAATGCCTCTTTTCCTCAGGAAAGAGTTCATATAGTCTGTTCTCCATATACTGAAGGCCCGTGCCTGTACCCATGAGACTCCAACCACAGGGTAGTCGTCAAATGACGGGTGCCAGAAGTATAATGAAGCCTGCGGATCGTTGAGTGAATAGGTAAAGTCCCTTATCCAGCAGAGGGTATCGGGGTAAACATTTACTATGTCATGAATGATAAATGCAGAGCGGTCATTTACAGGTGAGCGTACTCCTTCAAGATTTGTTGCTTCTCCAACATATTTTCCTGTTCCGGCTTTGTAATCCTGCACATAAGGAACCTGGGCAGCCTGTTTATAATCAACCCAGAAATATGAGTAATTCAGTTTCCTAGTATCAATTTCTTTTCTTCCGTTAAATCTTTCCTGCGGTGGATAATACATTTCCTCCAGAATAGCGAGTGTCTGTTCGTCGCGGAAATCTATTTTTTCATCCCAGTTAAGAGTTTTTGGTTCAATCACATTACCTTCCTTATCTGTCATGTAGTAGTTACGGCCTTCAATACCTGCTTCTCCGAGCTTTGTTCTGAATATAGAGTCTTTCACATAATAAACAAACTGGCGGTATTTGTTATTGGTAATTTCTGTCTGATCCATCCAGAAGGCTTCCACGGTGACTGTTTTGGACATGCTGTTCAGTGCGTGGAAGGCATCCTCGTCACTGGGGCCCATAACAAAACTACCGGCCGGAATAAATGACATCTGAAATGGTTCAGGCTCAAAAAACTTTTTTCTACCCGGTACACCTGTAAGTTCACCGGTGCCTGCAGGACCACAACTATTTAGCAGAAGAATCAAAATCAGAGCAAAGAAAATCGCCTTTTTCATAATTCGAAATGATTTTAGATGCAAGTAAGTAATTTTTTATTAAAAATCATAAAAATCTAATACTTTTATATTTCATCGGGCTTTTGCCCATACTAATATCAAAACAGTAATTTACCATAAATTCATGTGAACCACTTGAACTTTTGCGGATATCCGAAAGAATAAAATCATAGGAATATCCGATGCGGATTCCGTTATAAAGTTCTACTCCGACAATTCCTGTGAAAGAATCACCGGCTCTGTATGAAACGCCTCCCCATAGTTTTTTATTATATCTTACCAGTGTATTTATATTAAATTGTACAATTTGACCATCACTGTATGCAAATAATGAAGGCAGGAGTTCAAAAGCCGGATTGCCAAGCTGAAGATTATATCCTGCCACAGCATAATAATGCCTTTTAAGGAAAGGTTTACCCTTTGTAAATTTTATTTCAGGCTGGTTAATATGTGTTACAGAGAGGCCTGCATAATACTTGTCAGTTGTGTAGAATGCTCCCAGCCCGGCATCAAAAACAACATGACTTTCTTTGTTTTCAGGGATAAGAGGGTCTCCCGAAGGAGGGGTATGTGCATCACTTGTTGGTATTTGCCAGCTGGGATTGAGTGATTTGTTCAGCATACCAAGTGAGATTCCGATTCCGAGTTTTCCGTTTCCCAGATCAAGAATGTATGAATATGTACCTGAAAGTTTAATATCAGAATCAAAACCGGTTTTATCGTTGTTCAGAAACAAACCTATTCCGCTTAAGGAATTGAAAAGCTTTACAGGTGCTGTTACACTGAACATATTTGTTGATGGGGCACCTTTAAATCCAATCCATTGCTGGCGCGACAGAGCAGTAATGCAGACCATCCCGGAAATGCCGGCTGACCCTGGATTAAAAGAGTGAATATTAAACATATACTGGCTGGAAACAGGATCCTGCTGGCCTGAAAGACTGATAGTCAGAATAGTTATAAATAAAAATAATATATTTAGTTTCTTCATGTTATTAATCACCAGCTTATCTTTTACCAAGGAAGTAAAATAAATAAAAATCCCATAAGCTTCCAAATATAATAATATTTATTTATTCAAATACTAATTTCTTTTGACAAACATGTTGTTTATACGGGACGAACTTCAAAAAGTTGTAGATGAAATAATAAATATGTTTATCAGAGGTTCAGTCGTTCCATAGTTTTCAGCCACCGCTCAGGCACTTCATTACGATTTGCGGTAAGATAGTCTTCGTATGCACATGCAACGTATGCAGATGTTCCTGATTCTTTCCTGAACTCGATCCACCACCTTTCAGTAAGGTTGCTTTTTACAAAAACAAGTTCATCGTCGAGTCCGCTTACATGTACATGATATCGTGTAAAGTGACCTGAATTTTGGTCAGATAAGAGATTTGTTTCATTAATTTTTTGTCCGCAGCCCTCAAGAAAAAACCATATAATCTGCGCAGCGAGGTCTGAAGTTTGATATTTATTATCAAGTAACGGATTGACTTCAAAAAGACTGAAGATCTTCAGATTATCTGATATTCCCGCATATCTGGCAATAAGACATATTTCCTCGCCGTAAAAGCCATTCGGGGAAGTGCTTACAGTACCCGGTGCATCTGACTGGCGCACAGATGAAATATCGAACACTGCCACTTCCGAATCTCTTAATAACGGTTCAGTAAGATGAATTGATTTTCTCACATCACCGAGCCTCATCAATTCTGACTTTCGTTTGAATAATCTGTTGATAGCCTGATTATCATTGAGATAAACCTGATGTCCTATGTTAATAAAATGTCTGAGATTGCTTTTATTGTTATAAATGATTTTATTGAGGCAACTGAATGAATCTGATTCGCTTTTTTCGGGGTGGAAGTCAATCCTTGAATCAATTGTTGTCAGTGTATAGGGTTGCTTTAAAAGTGAGAAACATTCATCAATTGCAGTGATAACTGAGCTGGTTCCTCCTATAATCACTGGCAGGATACCGGAGCTGAGCAGACGATACAGGATTTCAGTAAGACCTGAAACTGTGTCTTCGAAAGAAGCCCCTTTCTTCATATTCCCCATGTCAATAATCTTAAGTTTTCCCGGGACTCTGGAGAGCATATAAAGGCGTTGTCTGATAATTTCAGGCGCTTTTTCACAACCGGCATTGGGAGATTTTCTTTCTTCGGGGACACCCAAAATGGCGATACTGAATTTTTCAATCCCGGTAATAGGATTGTTTGTGGTATGAATGGTTATGTTGTGTGAAAAACCTGAGGCTCCTGACAGATGCTCATATTCAGGTTTTTCAATACTTACGGGATCGAAAAAATCATTCAGGTCGAACATTATTTATCTTTTTTGGGGTTTTTATTGATTATATCAAGGCACTCTTCTTCAGAGAGGCCAGCAGGATCTTTCCCTTTCGGTATCCGGTAGTTCTGGCCTTTAAAACTAATATATGGCCCATATCTTCCGTTCAGAATTCTGATTTCGTTAAATTCTTTTATTACTTTCTGCTGGTCAGCCTTATCTTTTTCCCTTATTATCTCTATGGCTCTTTCGAGGGTAATTATATATGGATCGTCCACATTTTTTTTGAGTGAATAGTACTTGTTTCTGTATCTGACATAAGGACCGAATTTTCCCGTACCAACTGTTACATCATCGCCTTCCAGCTGTCCGAGTGTTCTGGGAAGAGAGAAAAGTTTAAGGGCTTCTTCGAGAGTGATGGTTTCCATAAGCTGGTCTTTCTGGAGGCTGGCAAATTTCGGTTTTTCCCCTTTTTCAGGATCACCGGCCTGGATAACGGGTCCGTACCTGCCCATTTTAACAATTATTGTTTCGCCTGTTTCAGGATGGGTTCCAAGGACTCTTACTCCTTTTGCTTTATTTTTTTTCTCAAGGGTTTCTTCAACAGCAGGATGAAAAGATGTATAAAAATCCTTTAGCATTTTGTTATAGGCAAGTTTCCCGGAAGCTATACGGTCGAATTGTTCTTCTACTTCTGCCGTAAAATTATAATCTATAATGTCGGTAAAGTTTTCCTGTAGAAAATCATTTACAATCATTCCGATGTCCTTCGGAAACAGTTTTGATTTTTCTTTTCCGGCAATTTCAGTTTTAGATAATGAAGATATTTTCCCTTCTGAGAGTTCGAGTATTGTGATTTTTCGTTTTTCTCCGGGGCGGTCTTCACGTGTCACATATCCTCTTTGCTGGATAGTAGAGATAATTGGTGCATAGGTTGAAGGGCGTCCTATACCAAGTTCTTCCAGTTTCTTTACAAGACTGGCTTCGGTGTAGCGTGGAGGAGGAGAGGTATATTTTTCAGTTGCTGTTATTTTGTTGTAATAAAGTTCCATTCCTGCTTTTACAGGAGGAAGAATCGCTTTTTCATCTTCTGTATTGTCATGGTCGGAAGATTCGGTATATACTTTCAGAAATCCGTCGAACAAAACAACTTCTCCTGTTGCAGTAAAGATAACAGGGGAATTGTTCATATCTATTGTAACAGTAGTTCTTTCAATCTGTGCATCGGCCATTTGTGAGGCTATAGTCCGTTTCCATATTAGGTCATATAATCTTTTTTCGGCCTGAGTACCGGTAATTGAGGATTTTTCAGGATATGCAGGCCGTATTGCCTCATGGGCCTCCTGGGCTCCTTTTGCTGTGGTTTTATATTGACGGATTTTTGAATATTTTTCGCCATACTCTGAAATCACCACTTCCCGTATTTTGGAGAGAGCAAGTTTTGAAAGACTCGTTGAATCAGTACGCATATAGGTGATTTTTCCTTCCTCGTAGAGTTTCTGGGCCAGTGCCATTGTCTGGGAAACAGAGAAACCAAGTTTGCGGTAAGCTTCCTGCTGAAGTGTTGAGGTAATGAAAGGAGGTGCAGGTGACCGTGTGCCTGGTTTTACAGCAATATTTCCAACTGTAAAGAGTGCTTCCCTGCATAGTTCAAGAAAGCGTTTTGCTTCTTCTTCGCTGTTGAATTTGGTTGCAGCATCAGCTTTAATATATTCATTGCTGCTGCCGGTTATGATACGGAAAATACCGGTTACTTTAAATGAGGATTCAGGTTTGAAGTTGATTATCTCCCTTTCCCTTTCAACTATTAGCCTGACGGCAACCGACTGAACCCGGCCTGCAGAAAGAGCTGGCTGTACTTTTTTCCATAACACGGGTGAAATTTCAAAACCGACAAGCCGGTCAAGAATCCTTCTGGCCTGTTGTGCATTTACCAGGTTCATATCAACTGTTCTTGGCGATTTTATGGCTTCCTCAATAGCATTTTTTGTTATTTCGTGAAATACAATTCTTCTTGTTTGTGACGGATCAAGATTCAATACTTCAATAAGATGCCATGCAATAGCTTCTCCTTCACGATCCTCATCAGATGCTATCCAAATAGTTTTTGCCTCTGATGCTGCTTTACGAAGCTCATTTACTACTTTAATTTTTTCTTTCGGAATTTCATACCGGGGAACAAAACCGCCCGTAATATCAATTCCGAGGTTCTTTTTTGTCAGATCTCTGATATGGCCGAAGCTTGAAACAACCTTAAAATCCTTTCCAAGAAATTTCTCGATTGTTCTTGCTTTTGCGGGTGATTCAACTATTACAAGATTTTCTATCATTGGCAGCTGAAATTAATTCCGATTTAAAAATCTGACAAAGTAAATCATTTCATTCTCAATCTTCAAAATAAGTGTCAAGATTCTTTTTTTATTACTAATTTTGGCGCAAACATTCCGACCAGATGGCGGGCGAAAGAGAGCATAAGAAATATCTTTACTGGTTATGGGGTCTTTTTGTGCTACCATACATATTTATTATTATAATGTTTTTACTTATATCGGCTGAAAAACTCGGGCCGATGCCGACATTTGAAGAACTTGAGAACCCTGAGAACAATCTGGCTGCAGAAGTTTATTCGGAAGATGGTGTGCTTTTGGGGAAATTTTATATTGAAAACAGGACATGGAGCGATTATAATGAAATATCGAAAAATGTTATTAATGCATTACTTGCGACCGAGGATATAAGGTTTTACAGACACTCGGGTATAGATATCAGGGGCCTCGGGCGGGCTTTCATAAGGTCAATATTACTGAGGCAGGAAGCCGGAGGTGGTAGTACCATAACCCAGCAGCTTGCCAAGAATCTTTTTAATACAAGGGAAGGAGACACAACAAAGCATTCAAGGGTAAGACAAAAAATCAATCTGGTGATTTCCAAATTTAAAGAATGGTATACAGCAGTAAAACTGGAAAAAAATTATACCAAGGAGGAAATTATTACCATGTATCTTAATGTTTTTGATTTTGTAAACAATGCTGTGGGAATAAGATCTGCTTCCAGAATATATTTTAACACTACTCCTGATTCGCTTAGCATCGAACAGTCGGCAATGCTTGTAGGAATGCTCAAGAATTCGGCCAGGTTTAATCCTCTCAAGAGGCCAGAGCAGGTATTGGAACGGAGAAACGTCGTTATAAGCCAGATGGCAAAATACGGGTATATTACGTTTGCAATGGCTGATTCACTGAAAAACCTTCCTCTGGGGCTTGACTACAGGGAAGAAGGTCATAATACAGGGCTGGCAACCTATTTCCGTGAGTATATACGCACAACAATGATAAAATTTGAACCTGACCGACGTTTCTTTTCATATGAGGAACAGTATCAGGACGCCCTCTGGCAATGGGAAAATAATCCTCTTTACGGATGGTGCAGGAAAAACAAAAAACCCGACGGTACAAATTACAACCTCTATAAAGATGGTTTTAAAATTTATACTACCATAAATTCAAAAATGCAGAAGTATGCTGAAGAGGCATTAACTGAACACCTTCAGAATATTCAGCCTGCATTTAATTCACTGGCTAAAACTTTCCGTAATCCGCCTTTTTCAGACGACCTCACAAAAAAACAGGTCGAGGATATTTTGATGTCGGCCATAAGAAGAACTGACAGGTACAGGGAAATGGTCAGAAGAAAAATGCCTGAAGACTCTATAATGCTGGCTTTCAACACTCCGGTAAAGATGAGGGTTTTTTCGTGGAAGGGGGAAAGGGATACAATGATGACACCGCTTGACTCCATAAGGTATTATAAGCATTTTATGCGCTCATCATTTCTTGTGATGGATCCTCATACAGGTCATGTAAAGGCATATGTCGGAGGACCTGATTTCAAATATTTCAAATATGATGCGGTTACTGAACAAAAACGACAGGTTGGCAGCACAATAAAACCTTTTCTTTATACCCTGGCAATGCAGAATGGATATTCTCCATGCTATGAGGTGGAAAATATACCGAGAACATTTCAGGTGGGAGATTCGGTATGGAGGCCAAAAAGTTCAGGGCCTAAAGAATATCATGGCAAACTTGTGACCCTTAAGTGGGGTCTTGCAAAATCGGAGAACTACATTTCAGCATGGCTTATGACACAATTTACACCAAAAGCTGTAGTTGATCTAATGCACAGGATGGGAATTAGAAGTTATATAGATCCGGTATATTCAATTTTTCTCGGAACTTCTGATATATCTCTTGAAGAAATGGTTGGGGCCTATTGTACATTTGCTAACAAGGGTGTTTATACAAGGCCGATTTATGTTACCAGGATTGAGGATAAGAACGGAAATGTAATTTCAAGATTTAATACAAAAGTTGAAGAAGTAATTACTGAAGAACAGGCTTACCTGATGCTTGATTTGCTTCAGGGAGTAGTTAACCAGGGGTCAGGTATAGGGTTAAGGGTAACCTATGGTTTAAAGAACCAGATGGGAGGCAAAACGGGCACTACACAAAACCATGGTAACGGGTGGTATATCGGTGTATTACCCAACCTTGTGGGAGGAGTCTGGAGTGGCTGGGAGGATCAGAGTATTCATTTTGAAACACTTGGTGAAGGACAGGGAGCCCGAATTGCACTGCCTGTACTTGCACTGTTCCTGAAAAAGCTGTATGCTGATCCCCAATTTGGCATAATGGAGGCGGATGTCTTTGAAAAACCTGCGGGATTCAATATGGAACTCAACTGCGATAAGGTCAAAAAAACTTCAGGCCGCAGATCGAACTACGTAGAACGATACTGATTAATTTACCCGAAAAGATATTTTACTAAATGTTCAATCTTACCAACCTGAATAATTTTTATTGTCAGGTTTTTGAGGGCAATCTCTTTCTGGTATTTTGATATTACAATACCATTGAATCCCATTTTTGATGCTTCCTTAATGCGCTGTTCAATTTTTGAAACAGGCCTTATTTCTCCCGATAATCCTGCTTCACCTGCAAAACAGATATTTTTCCCTACAGGTATATCGAGGTTTGATGAAAGAATTGAGCTTATTACTGCCAGATCAATAGCAGGATCTGATACTTTAAGACCTCCGGTAATATTGAGGAAAACATCTTTCATTCCCAGTTTAAATCCGGCTCTTTTTTCAAGAATCGCCAGCAACATATTCATCCGTCGTGTATCAAAGCCTGTGGAACTCCTTTGCGGGGTACCATAAACAGCACTGCTGACAAGAGCCTGAGTCTCAATAAGAAATGGTCTTAAACCGTCTACTGTTGCAGCTATGGAGACTCCGCTGAGAGGTTCATCATGCTGATTAATAAACATTTCAGAAGGATTATCAACTGATATGAGACCGTTTTCAGTCATCTCAAATATCCCTATTTCCGATGTGGAACCAAACCTGTTTTTCACAGCTCTCAGAACTCTGTAAACGTAGTTGTTATCTCCTTCAAAATAGAGTACTACATCAACAATATGTTCCAGAACTTTGGGGCCTGCCAGCGAACCATCCTTGGTTATATGGCCAATAAGCAGAACCGGGATACCTGTAAGTTTTGAATATCTCAACAGTTGTGCTGCACATTCCCTCACCTGGGTAACTGAGCCTGCAGTGGATTCAAGAAATGAAGTGCTTATTGTCTGGATTGAATCAACAATTATTATTTCAGGTTTAATATTCTCAGAGTGTGTGATAATATTTTCAAGATCAGTTTCGCAAAGGATGTAGCAGTCGGAGTTGCCCTTTTTCAGTCTTCCGGCTCTAAGGCTGATCTGTTCTCCGCTTTCTTCTGCTGATACATAAAGGACTTTTCTTTCATTTGTTGCAAGTGCGAGCTGAAGAGCAAGAGTTGATTTTCCAACGCCAGGTTCACCTCCCAGCAGAATAAGAGAGCCTGCCACAAGCCCGCCACCAAGTATTCTGTCAAGTTCAGCAAGTCCTGTAGAATATCTTGTTTTTTCACCTGTAACTATTTCTGAAAGGAGTTCAGGTTTTCTTTTTTCAGTTTTTCCGGTAAAATTTGGTTCACCTGCTGAACGGGGTGAAATGATTTCTTCGTGGTAGGTATTCCATTCCCCGCAGACGGGGCAACGGCCAATCCATTTTACCGATTCAGCCCCGCAATTCTGACATATCCATATGGTTTTTGTTTTAGCCATTCATGGTAATTTTTATTCTGTCTTTCCTCACCAGAGCATAAAATGCAATTAAGCCAAGAATTGTACCGTAAATAAGTTGTGATTCGTGTGAAAGAAGGGCGTATGCCAGTCCGTCCTCAAGGTCTATGCCATAGATAGTGTTAAGTCCGCGTGAGATAATGAAGTGAAACGCTCCGATGCCACTCTGAACAGGTGCCGACATGGCGAGGCCTCCTATTACAAGCAGGAAAATACCATCACCAAGATTCAGATGTGAAGTGCTTTCAAGTGAGAAAACAACAACCCAGGTCATCAGGGTATAATTAATCCAGATAAACAGAGTGTGAAAGATAAATTCCCATTTTCTATTGACCGCTGTTATGGTTTTGAATCCTGTTATAACGCCTTTTGCAACGTTAAATATTTTTGCGAAGAATCTGATGCGCCGCAGTCTTTTACGGTATTTGTAGATCAGGTATGTGATTGTCAGAAAAGGAACAATAAGTATCAGCCATAATATCCAGGCAGAGCCAAAAATTGCTGTAATTTTTTCTTTCAGGGGCAAATATGTATTATTAATCAGGAAAGGGCCAATTACTCTTCCTTCAATGAAAAGCATTATAATTGTAATAGTTGTAAGGCACAGAAAATCTAATGTGCGTTCTATTACAACTGTTCCCAGAAGCTGGTCGGCAGGGATCTTTTCTTTTCTGCCGAGGGCGATACATCTGGTTATTTCACCGATTCGCGGAAGAGCAATATTTGCAAGGTAGCCTGTCATCATTGAGTAAAATGTATTTCTCAGGCCGGGGTTATATCCAAGGGGTCGTATAAGCAGTATCCATCTTCTTGCCCTGCTGACGTAAGCAAATGTGGCAAAAATAATTGCTAAGATCAGCCATCCATAATGGGCCCCGGCAAGTCGTTCTGCCAGTTCAGGGAAATTAATATTTCTGAATGCAAGCCATAATAGAAATATTCCTGCAGCCAGAAAAGCGATGAACTTTAAAACCTGGATTATGCTTTTTTTAATGCTCAAATCAGACAAGTTTATTAGTGCCGGTATCGGGGAAGAGAATTCTAGGTTTGAAATTTTTTGCTTCTTCAGGTGTCATTGAGGCGTAGGATATAATTATAAGTACATCGCCAACTGCAACTTTTCTGGCTGCTGCACCATTAAGACAAATCTGTCCTGAGCCTCTTTCTCCTTTAATTACATAGGTATCAAGACGTTCCCCGTTGTTTATGTTTACTACCTGAACCTTTTCGTTCTCAATAATCCCGGCGGCATCCATCAGATCCTCATCTATTGTTATACTGCCAATATAATTAAGATTTGCCTCTGTAACCGAAACGTTATGGATTTTTGATTTAACAACTTCTATAAGCATATCATCCTAATTTAATTAAAATTTCCGGTACAAAGTTAATTAACCTTTTGAAACAGAGCAATTGAATTCAATATTATCTATCAGTCTGATATTACCGGCCCATACTGCAATACATCCGTAATATTTTTTCCCGGGTGTTACTGATTTTATATTTTCGAGAGGCCTGAGTTCATCATCATCAACTATTTCAAAATACTCCAGTTTAAAACCTTCTTCTGATTCAATAGTACTTTTGACAAATTTTTTTATTTCACTAATTTCTGATGAATTAATCATTTCTGATGCCTTTTTCAAGGTATGAAATATTATTCCTGCTTTTTGTCTCAGCGAGGGTTTAAGAAGGAGGTTTCTGCTGCTCATAGCCAGACCGTCGGGTTCTCTAATAACAGGGCATCCCACTATTTTAATTTTTCTTCCTGTCTGTCTGACCAGTTCTTTAATAATTACAAGTTGTTGAAAATCTTTCTGTCCGAAGTAAGCAATATCAGGGTTTACAATTTCAAATAACCGGTTTACCACCTGAGCCACACCTCTGAAGTGCCCAGGACGGTAGAAACCTTCCAAAACCTTATCAAGGTTTCCGAAATCCCAAGCGAGCATCTGCACATTTTCAGGATAGATTTCTTTTTCAGTAGGTAAAAACACCATGTCGTGCTCCCTTAAAACTGTAGAAAGAAGATTTATGTCTTTTTCCGGCATACGGGGGTATCTTTCGAAATCAAGCCGGTCATTAAACTGCGTTGGATTGACAAAAATACTTACAACTGATACCGGACATTCTTTCATGGAATACTCTATAAGGGAAATATGGCCACGGTGCAAAGCTCCCATTGTCGGAACGAAACCTACAGGTTTAGAGTTCAGCTCCTTGAGATTATTCTTTAAATCATTTACTGACTGACATACTTTCATAATATGTTATGGTATTTTGATGCTGTAAAAACAAAGTTTAAAAATCTGATTGAGATGCAAACCTAAGTGATTTTTTAATCAATATGAAGGACATGGCAAAGAAAAACTGTTCATTTATAAAAATACTTAATATCAATAATTTTTACTAACTTTGCAGCCTGAAATAAAGTGAATTTTTGAGGCAGGATAGATGGAAAGCAAAAAGGTATTGTTCGTTTCCCAGGAAATTACTCCGTATCTGGCTGAAACTAGGATTTCAAGGATAGGCAGATATCTTCCGCAGGGAATACAGGAGAGGGGGAAGGAAATAAGGATTTTTATGCCGCGTTATGGCTGCATAAATGAAAGAAGGAACCAGTTGCATGAAGTAATCAGGCTTTCGGGTATGAATCTGATTATTGATGATACTGATCACCCCCTGATTATTAAGGTAGCATCAATACAGTCGGCCCGGATGCAGGTGTATTTTATCGACAATGAAGATTATTTCCAGCGCAAGTTTGTGGTTACCGACAGTACAGGGAAAGAGTTCGAAGATAATGATGAGAGATCACTCTTTTTTGCAAAGGGTGTACTTGAAACTGTTAAAAAACTCCGATGGGCCCCTGATGTGGTTCATTGCCATGGATGGATGAGTGCTCTTGTCCCAGTTTATTTAAGAGATATTTACCACGATGATCCATTATTCAGCAATCCCAAAATTATTTATTCAGTATATAATAATGGCTTTAAAACTCCGTTTAGAAAAACGTTTGCAGATAAACTCAGATATGACGGAATTGACGGGGAGAATCTGAAACTTGCGCAGAAACCGGATTTTATTAATATTTCAAAACTTGCAATAAAAAATTCAGATGGAATAATTATCGGCAGTGAAGACATTAACCCTGAGCTTATGAAATATATTAAAGCCACAGGCAAACCTGTGCTTGACTGCCAGGATGAGTCAAAATATATTGATGTCTATAATGATTTTTATGACAAACTCTTATCGTAACTCAAATAATGCCGTTCATAAGGCAGATCAGAAACATACTTTTATTTATTTTTTATCCGTCATAATCTTATTTACAGCTGGTTTTTTAAATTCATGCAGTGAGAACTTCACAACTATTGGCATTGACCTGCTTCCGTCAAAGGACTATGTCAACATAATAACAAATGACACAATTCAGATAGAATCATTTACTGAATACCGCGATAGTGTTCCTACAAGAAACAAAACCTATTCATATCTCGGAGGCTTATATGATCCTTATTTTGGTAATGTATCAACCGATTTCGTTGCTCAGCTGAGGCTTACGCAGGAATGGCCTTCAGGAAAGGATACCTGCATTATTGATTCTGTAAAATTATTCCTCTATATTGAAGGAGCCAAAGGAGAATTAAGTAAAGACCTGATGATAAGCCTTTATGAAATAACTGAAAAACTGAGTTCTGATTCAATCTATTATTCTACCAGGAATCCTCATGCAGGATATTATTTTGGTACATTTTCCCTGCCGGTAATAAAAAAAGATTCAGTTCAGCAGCTTGAGGTAGAGTTGCCTGTTTCGCTTGGAGAATATCTTTTAAGGGATAAAACAAAACTTTTTCAGGAGAGTTCGGAGAATGATTTCAGAGACTTTTTCAGGGGTATTTATGTTACAATGAGACAGAATGGTAAGAGCAAAGGCAATGGTGAAATAGAAAAATGTCAGACGATGCTTGTTTTTGGACCTTTTCAGGCAGGCAGTTCACTTGTGCCTTTGTATATTACAATTTACTACCATACCTATTCACAGTCTAATATCACTTACAGCTTTATTGTTAATAACAACAGTGTAAGATATAACAGGTATTACCATGATTTTTCAACTGCCTACCCCGATAAGAGAATAAGGCATATTAACGACGGCTTTAAGGATACCTTGAGTTACCTCCAGTCAATGTATGGTGTATATACTAGAATCAGATTCAAAGGGCTTTCTTCATTCAGGGATTCTTTACCTTTGTCAGTCAACAGGGCAAGGATTACTATTCCGGTTTTTGTTGACGGCGAAACATATACTGCCTCAACGATTCCGTCGCCTGTATATCTTATTTATAAATCGGCCGAAGGATATAATTATATTGTTCCCGATTATTATATGAGTTCCGATTTCTACGGGGGGAAATTTAATTCCTCAACTTTAAAATTTACTTTTAATATTGCAGCTTTTGTACAAAGTTACCTTGAAGGTAAGATATCAGAACCTGAATTAATTATGTCGCTGGGCGATACCGAATACAGAAATGTTATTTTTAAAGCAAATCACACTAAAACACCTTTAAAATTTGAATTAACCTATACCCATTATTAGATTTTTAAAAATATTTTTCTAAATTTGTTAATTATTTTTACTTAATCATTTTAACATGTGTGGTATTGTAGGTTATATTGGCTCACGTGGAGCCAAAGAAATAGTACTTAACGGACTTAAAAGACTTGAATACCGCGGATACGACTCAGCAGGGGTTGCTCTACTGAACGGGGAAGTAAAAATTTTCAAATGCAAAGGCAGGGTAAAAGAACTTGAAGAGCTTGTAAGGAAATCAGGTTTTGACGGTAATGTAGGAATTGGTCATACCAGGTGGGCAACACACGGAGAGCCTAACGAATTAAATGCACACCCTCAGGTTTCCTACAAAGGGAATTTTATAGTTGTGCATAACGGAATAATTGAAAATTATTCACGTCTGAAACGACATCTTGAAAGCCGGGGGATAAAGTTTACGAGTCAGACAGATACTGAAGTTATTGCTCACCTGATTGAGCATTTGTATCTTGAAGGAAACCTTACGGCTGAACAGGCTATAACAACAGCGTTAAGTAATCTTGAGGGTGCCTACGGACTGGTGATTACGTGCAAACAGGAACAGGACAGAATATTTGCTGCCAGAAAAGGCAGCCCTTTAGTTATTGGCGTTGGTGAAGGCGAAAATTTCATCGCTTCTGATGCCACCCCTATAATTGAGCATACACAGAGGGTCATATACCTGAAAGATGATGATTTCGCGATAATAAGTAAAGATGAACTGATTCTTAAAACAATCCGGACTCCGGTTATTCAGCCTGAGGTACAGGAACTTGATCTTAAAATTGGTGAAATTGACAAAGAGGGATTTCCCCATTTTATGTTAAAAGAAATTTATGAACAACCCAGAGCAATACAGGATACATTCCGTGGCCGTATTCCTCCGGATCATTCATCAATTATTCTAGGTGGTCTGCACGATGTAATAGACCGTATGGCAGAAGCTAAAAAATTTGTTATTGTTGCCTGTGGCACTTCATGGCATGCAGGGCTACTCGGAGAATATATCTTTGAAGAGTATACAAGAATTCCTGTGGAAGTGGAATATGCCTCCGAATTCAGATACAGGAATCCTCTCATCAGCAAGGGCGATATTGTCATAGCAATAAGTCAGAGCGGGGAGACAGCTGATACACTGGCGGCTGTCAGGTTAGCCAGAGAGAAAGGGGCACTTGTAATCGGAATCTGTAATGTTGTAGGTTCAAGCATCCCCAGAGAAACTGATGCAGGAGTCTATACCCATGCAGGCCCTGAAATAGGCGTTGCCTCAACAAAAGCATTTACAACACAGATTACCGTTCTTGCAATGATGGCTTTTGAAATAGGGTACCGCAAAGGAATAATAGCAGAAGAAAAATACCGTGAGCTTATTGAAGGTCTTGTTTCCCTGCCATCATTAATTGAAAAGGCACTTGAAGTAAATTCTCAGGTGCAGAAAGTAGCGGAAATTATTAAAGAGACCAGGAATGCAATTTATCTTGGCAGGGGGTACCTTTTCCCTGTAGCCCTCGAGGGGGCACTTAAGTTAAAAGAGATATCCTATATCCATGCTGAAGGTTATCCTGCTGCCGAGATGAAGCATGGACCAATAGCCCTTATTGATGAAAACATGCCGGTGGTTGTTGTGGCCACAAAAGACCACACCTACGAAAAGATTATAAATAACATTCAGGAGATTAAAGCCAGAAAAGGTCAAATTATTGCTATTGTATCGGAAGGAGACGAAGTAATAAGCAGAATAGCTGATTTTGTGCTGGAGGTACCTGAAACAATTCCTGTTTTTTCCGGCCTCCTTGCTGTTATTCCGCTTCAGCTCCTTTCATATCATGTGGCAGTTTTAAGAGGATGTGATGTTGACCAGCCACGAAATCTGGCGAAATCTGTTACGGTTGAATAACAATCAGTAACTATCTGACTATATTAAAAAAAAAGAAAATTCCAAAAAAACATCGGTAAGAACCATAAACGGTATTAAGTATGAATTACCGGAAATTAACTGATAACGAGATAAAAATTCTTGAATTTAACGGGTGCAGGGCAGATGACTGGACAAAGATTGAGGTTAGAGAAAATTTCAGACCTGAGAAATGCAGAAATGTCCGTTTTTCAGGCAAAGTCAGATTAGGCGTTTTTGAAAAAGATGTGGTTGATTCTTCGGGGGTAACAATCACTTCAGGAATTGAGAATGCACAGATTCATAATTGTATAATCGGCGACAATATATCAATTTATAATGTTCATGACTATATAGCCAATTACATAATAGATAATGAGTCAGTAATAAGGAATTGTGGAAAAATACATACGGAAGGGAGTACTTCATTTGGCAACGGGACAGAAGTAGCGGTAATGAATGAGACAGGTGGCAGAAGTGTAAGAATCTGGGACAGGCTTTCATCGCACCTTGCATATATTTTTGCCTTATACAGGCACCGGCAAAAAGTGGCAGGCAGGATAGAGGATATGATAAACAGGTATGCTGAGAGACAGGTATCGGACAGAGGATATATTGGAAAAAATTGCAGGATTGTTAATTGTGTCTGTTTACGCAATGTGAGAATTGGTTCTTTTGCCCGGCTTGAAAGTGTTCTGAGCCTGAATGAGGGCTCGGTGAACAGCACCCCGGAAGATCCTGTGTTTATCGGGCCGGGGGTGATTATGGAGCATTTTATTATTAATTCGGGTTCTGAAGTTACTGAATCAACAGTTGTGGAAAAATGTTACATTGGCCAGGGATGCGTGCTGGGGAAACAATTTTCAGCCCACAATTCACTTTTCTTTGCCAACAGTCAGGGTTTTCACGGAGAAGTATATTCAGTTTTCGGGGGGCCTTATACTGTAACTCACCATAAATCCACACTGCTGATTGCAGGCATTTTTTCCTTTATGAATGCAGGTAGTGGTTCAAATCAAAGCAACCATATGTACAAACTGGGCCCTGTTCATCAGGGGGTTGTTGAGCGTGGAACAAAGACTGCCAGCGATTCATACATATTATGGCCGGCACGCATAGGACCTTACAGCCTTGTTACCGGAAGACATCTGAAAAACATTGATACATCATTATTCCCATTTTCCTATGTGGTTGAAAACAACCGTGAAACTATTCTTCTGCCAGCTATAAACCTGATAAGTACAGGAACTATCAGAGACCAGATGAAATGGGCTTCCCGCGACAAAAGAAAAGACCCGGCAATAATTGATTATCTGAACTTCCGATATCTGACTCCTTTTACAGTAAACCGTATGATAAAGGGAAGGGAAATGCTTATCATCTTAAAGGAAAATTGTCTGAAAGAAAAAGATAACGAATTCTGTTGTTACAATAAAAATTTAAAAATCAGTTTTACTGCTGTAGATAAAGGGATTGAGCTTTATTCCATGGGAATTGATAAGTATGTCGGGGATGGGTTAATAAAGAAACTTTATGGCAAAAGTTTCAAAACCGATGAGGAATTGAGAAACATTCTGAGTGTGGAGGCTGATGGAGGGAGAGGCGAATGGGTGGATCTGGCCGGTTTAATAACACCCAGAACCAAAGTTGAAGAACTGTTAAAGGAAATCGAATCGGGTGACATAAAATCACTTGAAGAAATAGCACTCAGGTTCAGGTTTTTCAGTGAGAATTACGAGAAGTGGGAGTGGGACTGGATTTCAGGGTATCTTGAAAGAGAGACTGGGAAGCCTGCTGAATCTTTTTCAGCTGCTGACATTATTCCGGTAATAGAAAGATGGATAAAAAGCATTAATTGTCTTAATGAAAAACTCTTTGACGATGCAGGTAAAGAATTCTCCGTTTCCTCGATGACAGGTTTTGGCATTGACTGGGATGAGGAAGATAAACTTGCTGATTACCGGCAGGTCAGGGGAATTTATGATATGAACCCTGTTGTAGAAACAATACGCCGTGAGGTGAAAGAAAAATCTGCAATAGCTGATGAGATAATAAAAATGCTTGAAAGCATCAGGAATTAAAAAATCTTATCCCGCTTGGTATACATTTTTTCATAGTACTTTTCATATTCTCCTGATACCACATTTTCGAGCCAGCGGGTATTAACAAGATACCAGTCGACAGTTTTTTCAAGCCCTTCCTCAAAGTTTGTTGAAGGGAGCCATCCAAGTTCATTTTTAAGTTTGGATGAATCAATAGAGTACCTGTAATCATGGCCTGGTCTGTCCTTTACAAATGTTATAAGTTTTTCTGAAGAACCTTCCTTTCTGCCAAGTTTTTTGTCCATTATTTTACACAGAAGCTTTACAAGGTCAATGTTTTTCCATTCGTTATTGCCACCGATGTTATATGTTTCACCTAACTTTCCTCTATGGAAAATCAGATCAATTGCGGCTGCATGGTCTTCAACGTAAAGCCAGTCCCTGATGTTCTCACCTTTGCCATAAACCGGAAGCGGCTTATTGTTTTTTATATTATTGATAATAAGTGGTATTAGTTTTTCCGGAAACTGATTTGGCCCATAATTATTTGAACAGTTGGAAATAATGACAGGAATTTTGTAGGTATTAAAATAAGCTCTCACAAAATGGTCGGAGCTTGCTTTTGATGCCGAATAGGGGCTCTGGGGGCAGTAGGGGGTCTTTTCGGTGAAATACCCTTCTTTGCTGAGGGCCCCGTAAACCTCGTCAGTGGAGATATGATAAAAAAGTTTACCAGCAAAGTCAGAATTCCAGACAGCAAGTGCTGAGTTAAGCAGATTGACAGTCCCGACCACATTTGTCATAACAAAATCATCCGGACTTTCAATAGACCTGTCAACGTGGGATTCAGCAGCAAGGTGAATTATTCCGTCGGGTTGATATTTTCTGAATAATGATAAAACTGCTTTTTTATCAACTATATCGATCTTTTCGAATCGGTAATTGATAGATTTTTCGACATCGGTAAGATTTTCGAGGTTGCCGGCATAAGTAAGCTTATCGGCATTAACAATAAGGTAATCAGGATGTTGTTTTACAAATCTTCTTACAACGTGAGAGCCGATAAAGCCTGCACCTCCGGTAATAATTATAGTTTTCGCAATCTTCATTTCATTTTTCTTAAATTTTTTTCCCATTCCCATGCTGATTTCATTGCATCATCAAGGGAATATTCTGTTTTCCAGCCCATTTCCCTGTTGGCGAGGGAAGGGTCAGCCCATATTTTTTCAATATCGCCGGGCCGGCGACCTGTGATACTGTATTTAAGTTTCAGACCGGAAACCCTTTCAAATGAATTGATAGCCTCAAATACTGACACTCCTTTGCCTGTACCAAGGTTAAAGACTTCGTAATTTTTTTTGTTTTTCCCTTCAATAAATCTTTCCACTGCTTTAACGTGGGCTTTTGCAAGGTCGGAAATATGCAGGTAATCTCTGATGCATGAGCCATCGGGGGTGTTATAATCATTGCCAAAAACTTTGAGTTCATCCCTTATTCCGATTGCAGTTTGGGTTATAAAAGGAACTAAATTTTCGGGTACACCACGGGGCAGTTCACCGATAAGGGCCGTTGGATGAGCCCCTATGGGATTAAAATATCTTAGTGATATTCCCATAATATCATTTCCGGCTATTGTTGTGTCGCGGATAATATCTTCACATATTTTTTTTGTATTGCCATAAGGTGATGTAGCCGGTTTAAGAGGAGCCTCCTCAGTAACCGGCAGTATATCAGGCTGGCCGTATACAGTACATGATGATGAGAAAACAATGTATCTGACATGGTATTTTTTCATCATCTCAAGCAGATTAATGGTTGAGAGGATATTATTTCTGTAATACTCAAGAGGTTTATTTACCGATTCACCTACAGCTTTGAAAGCTGCAAAATGAATTACTGCAGTTATTCCTTTATAGTTATTGAAAAGTCTGTCGAGCTTTTCAACATCACACATGTCAAAAATTTCCAGAAAGGGTGTAGTACCTGTTATCATTCCGATACGGTCGTTAATCCATGCTTCGGAGTTATAAAGACTATCTACAGAGATTACTTCAAATCCCTTTTCGATCAGTTCCACTGCGGTATGTGAACCAATATAACCTGTACCGCCTGTAACAAGTATTCTTTGTTTCATCATAGACTCCAGTATCTGAGGTTTTTAATTTTTTTTCTGTAGATACCTTTTATATCTACCAGTATTCCATCAGAGTTCAGCAGTGATTTGAAATAATTTTCATCGAGATTAAGGTATTCCTTATGGCTTACAGCCACAATAACAGCATCGTAAGTGCCGGCAGGTTCTTTTATCAGATCTATTCCGTATTCTTCCTTTACTTCATTTACACCTGCTCCCGGATCGGTGACTTCTACAGTAGCTCCGAAATCATTGAGTTCATTTATTATGTCCGCAACTTTTGAATTTCGTATGTCTGTAACATCTTCCTTGAAAGTTATACCCATTATAAGTATTCTTGCATCCCTCGGATTTTTTTCAATGGCTACCAGTTTTTTAATAGTCTGTTTTCCTACGTAGCGTCCCATACTGTCGTTGACAAATCTTCCCGAGTCTATTATCTGCGGGTGGTAGCCAAGTTCCTTGGCCTTGTAGGAAAGGTAATAGGGATCAACGCCGATACAATGACCGCCGACAAGGCCCGGGTAAAATTTCAGAAAGTTCCATTTTGTGGCTGCAGCTTCCAGTACCTCGTAAGTATTGATGCCCATTCTGTTAAAAATGATTGAGAGCTCATTCATAAAAGCGATATTTATATCGCGTTGAGTATTTTCAATGATTTTTGCAGCTTCGGCCACTTTGATTGAGCTTGCCCTGTAAATTCCGGCTTCTATAATCAATTCATAAACTCTGGCGATTTCTTCTGCTGACTCATTGTCGCATCCACTGGTTACTTTTACCACTTTTGTGAGAGTATGATTTCTGTCGCCGGGATTTATTCTTTCAGGGGAGAATCCAACCTTGAAATCTTCCCGGTACTTTAATCCGGACAATTTTTCAAGAACAGGAACACAATCTTCTTCAGTGCATCCTGGATATACTGTTGATTCATACACTACATAGTCGCCTTTTTTGAGAATACGGCCTATAGTTTCTGATGCGCTCAGCACGGGCCTAAGGTCAGGAAGGTTATGTTTATCAATTGGAGTGGGAACAGCTATTATATGAAAAGAGGCTTCTCTCAAATCTTCAGGGTTTGATGTAAAATGTATATCTGTACCGCTGAATTCCTCGGGAGACAATTCTCTGCTTGGATCAATATTTTGTTTCATAAGCTCTATCCGGTTCTGTTTTATATCAAAACCGATAACTTTAATTTTTTTTGCAAAAGCAAGGGCAATCGGAAGGCCAACATAACCAAGTCCGGTAACAGAAAGTTTTGTTTCTTTGTTTATTAATCTGTTATATATCATGTCAGATAATTTTTTTAAGTATTGGATGGTAATCGCCTTTAAGTCCTACAGGGTTTGCATTGCGTATTTTATATACAGTTTCGATTGACTGCCGGCAATCTTCAAGTCCGAATCCGTTTCCTTTAAGTATTTCGGAATACGACCGTGTATGGAGTTCGGTAAAACCTTCGCTGAATTCAACGTCTTCGCCGTCAATGGTGACTGACCGGAACGTACGTTTCCCCTGAGCCCTGCATTCTCCAGGAACATCGTTAATATCGAGGCTGAGAAACCATCTTATTCTTGCATTTTCAAGTTCAATATAACCTGCCGCCTTGTTGTACTGTGAAAGATGTACCACATTTTCCTTTACTTTTCCGAAAATCCATCCGAGCATATCGAAAAAATGTACTCCTATGTTGGTCGCAACACCACCTGATTTCTGAACATCTCCTTTCCATGAAAAAAAGTACCAGTTTCCGCGGCTGGTGATATATGTTAGGTCAATATCATATTTTTTATTTTTGGGGCCGCTGATGATTTTTGATTTAAGTTCTTCAATTTTAGGATGAAGGCGTGTCTGAAGAATTGTAAAAACCCTTTTTCCTGTTTCCTTTTCGATTTCCTGCAATGCCTCTATATTCCATGGGTTGAGCACTACAGGTTTTTCACATATTGCATGTGCTTTATGCCGGAGAGCAAATCTGATATGTGAATCGTGAAGGTAATTTGGAGAACAGATGCTCACATAATCAATTTTTGTACCGGAGCGCTTCAGCTTCTCAAAATGACGGTCGAAGCGTTCAAATTCCACAAAAAAATCACTTTCAGGGAAATAACTGTCTAAAATACCGACACTGTCGAATTTGTCAAGACTGGCAAGAAGAATATTGCCTGTATCTTTAATAGCCTTTAAATGACGAACGGCAATATATCCGGCAACACCGATAAGTCCAAAATTTTTAGGTGTGTCTTCCATCACTTGAAGAATAAAATTCAGGGGATAAAACTAATAAATAATTTTAGAAACCGTTCCGTTTTCAAGTCTGTATTTCTCTCCGCTTTCAGGGCATACAGCTATTCCGTTTTCATTGAATTCCAGCCTGTGGCCATATTCACTCATCCATCCTATCTGCCGGGCAGGGTTACCGACAACAAGGGCATAAGGCTTTACATCTCTGGTAACTACTGCCCCGGCTCCGACAAAGGCGTAGCGTCCGATTCGGTTACCACAGACTATTGTGGCATTGGCACCAATTGTGGCACCTTTTTCAACGACAGTAGTAACATATTTATCCCTTCGTATAACAGCACTGCGGGGATTGACAATATTAGTGAAAACCATTGAAGGACCGAGAAATACATCATCTTCGCATATAACACCCGTGTATATTGAAACATTATTCTGAACCTTTACATTTCTTCCGAGTCTGACTCCGGGTGAAACAACCACATTCTGGCCAAGATTGCATGATTCTCCTATTTCACAACCTGTCATTATATGACTGAAATGCCATATTCTGGTGCCTTTGCCGATTTTGCACCCCTCATCTATAACAGCTGTTTCGTGGGCAAAATATTCCTTTTCCATATTATTTGCTTTTAAAAAATTTCAATATAGCATCGGTTATATAATCAAGTTGTTCCCTTTCGATCTCAGGGCAGATAGGCAGGGAAAGCACTTCTTTGCAGAGTTGAGTTGATACCGGAAGATCTTTTTCGGTATAGCCAAGATATCTGTATGCCTTCTGCAGGTGTATAGGCACAGGATAGTAAATCATTGCAGGGATTTTCAGCGACTGCAGATAATCTTTCAGCTGGTCACGTTTGCCATTAAGTACCCTGATTGTATACTGGTGAAAGATATGTGTTGAAAATTGCGTTCTGACAGGAATAATTATATCCGGGCAGAGAGAGAGTGCTTCATCATATATTGAAGCGGCCTTCCGGCGTGCTTCATTAAAACTGTCAAGATATCTGAGTTTTACCCTGAGAATTGCAGCCTGAAGGGTATCGAGCCTTGAGTTGACACCTACATAATCGTGATAATATCTAACCTTCATTCCATGGTTGGCAATACTGCGGATTTTAGCCGCAAGTGTTTCATCATCAGTAAACAAAGCTCCTCCGTCTCCATAACAGGCAAGGTTTTTTGAAGGAAAAAATGAAGTTGTTCCGATAGTACCAATTGTTCCGGCTTTTTTCCTTTTACCGTTACTGAATATAAAATCAGCTCCTGCGGCCTGGGCAGAATCTTCAATTATATAAAGTCTGTTTTCTTCTGCTATTTTCATTATCTGTTCCATTTCGGCACACTGGCCAAAAAGGTGAACAGGAACAATGGCACGGGTTGCAGGGCTCAGAACCTTTTTTATTTCATCAGGAGAAATATTATATGTTCTTTCATCAACATCGGCAAATACAGGTTTAAGTCCCAGCAATGCCATGGTTTCAACTGTTGCTATGAAAGTGAAGCTTGTTGTGATAATCTCATCGCCGGGTTTAAGGTCAAGAGCCATCATGGCAATCTGAAGTGCATCAGTACCGTTGCCGCAGGCGATAACATTTCCTGTACCAAGGTAATCTGCAAATTCCTCTTCAAATTTCTTTATTTCAGGTCCTTTGACAAAAGCTGCTGAGTGGAGTACAGAAGAGATTGCTTCATCAATTTCTTGTTTAAGCCTCTCATACTGAGCCCTCAGGTCAACCATCTGAATATCTCTCATTGTGTTCTGTTTAAAGAATAACAAAGTTAATATTTTTTAGTTATGAAGAGCAGACTGTGGAATTTCGAGGATCAGGAAGATAATCTCCGTGAAAGGGATGTTTAATAAATAAACAATATTCAAAATACTTTTTAATTTTATTATGCTCATGAAACCCACATGTTTTGCAAAAACAAACACCTTTAAATATAATTTTATCAAAAATGTGGGGTCCATCATACCATAAAAATTAAAATTATATTATGATGAAATATTTCGTATTTTTGTATTAACCAAAAAGGGAATTTGTGGATATTACTGCTTTTATAAGGGAATTGCTTTTCAGTCACGATTGTGTTATACTTCCGGGTTTTGGAGGTTTTATTGGTAATTATTCCCCTGCCCGGGTTGATAAGGCAACGTGTACTTTTTATCCGCCGGTGAAACTGATTTCCTTTAACCGGAATCTGAATCACAATGATGGTCTGCTTATAGGAAAAATATCATCATCGGCAGGTATTCATTACGGTGAGGCGAAAAATCTTGTTGAAGAATTTGTTGCAGAAATTAAAAGAAGTCTTTCAAAAGGGGAGAAGGTGATTTTTGAGAAAATAGGGACATTTCAGAACAACAGTGAAGGGAATGTTCAGTTTGAACCCGACAGGGAGGTGAATTATCATCTTAATTCATATGGGCTTACATCTTTTCATTTTCCTCTTATTGAAGGATATGATGTCCGCAGGAGATTACTGAAAGAGCCGTCTGAGGAAAGTACCGGGAGTACAGGTTCCAGAAAATACCTGTGGAGAGCGGCAGTTATTATTCCTCTGATTGGGGCGCTGATTGCCGTGCCTCTTATAACGGATATATTTAAAACACGGGTGCAGGCAACCAGCATGAATCCTCTTGTTTTATCAACATCTGATAGCAGCCGGAATGAGAAACCGGCAGTTAAAAAAGAAGAAGGGACAACCACAAAAACCCCTGCGAATAATACTGCAATAAATACTCAGCCATCTGAACAAAATATTAAGCCTGAAATTTTTTCTCCTAATCTCAGTGAAATCTCATCCGAAGAATATTGTGTGATAACAGGCAGTTTCAAATCTGAGTCAAATGCTTCGGTTCTTAAGAAAAAACTGGAAGGGGAAGGTTATTCCCCGGAAATAATATCTGGTCCGAATGGTTTTTACAGGGTCAGTGCTGTCAGATGCAGAACTTTGTCAGAAGCAAATACAATAAAAGAAAAATTGGAGACTCGCTATTCCGGAGCATGGGTTACCAGGATAAAATGAAATTTATTTTACAATACTTCCATCATTGATATTTTCGGCCGGGGATACAAGTACCAGTTTTCCGTTACTGTCTTCAGCCATAAGAATCATGCCCTTTGATTCAATTCCTTTTATAGTCCGGGGTTCAAGGTTTGCCACAATAAGTATCCGTTTTCCAATCAGGGATTCAGGGGTGTAAAATTCTGCAATACCTGAAACAATTGTTCTTACATCCGCTCCGCAGTCAATTTTAAGCCGGAGAAGTTTTGCGGTTTTTGGAACTTTTTCAGCCTCAAGGACTGTGGCAGTACGGATATCAATTTTTGTGAACTCTTCGTATGAAACAGTTTCTTTTAAAGGTAAAGTCTTTATTGTGCCTGACTCATTTATCTTTTTTGCAAGCAGAAGTTTTTCAATCTGCCGGTTGATGGCATCATCCTCAATTTTTTCAAAAAGCAGTCCGCCTTTGTTTACCTGATGATTTTTCTGAAGAATGCTGGTGTTGCCGGAATCCTGCCATGAAATTTTTCCAAGATTTAGCCATTCTCTGAGTTTTTTCATTGAGAAGGGTAGGAAAGGTTCAAGAATTATGCTGAGGTTAGCGGTTATCTGCAATGAAATATTTATAATTGTTTTGACTCTATCGGGGTCAGTTTTAATCAGTTTCCAGGGTTCAGTATCGGCGAGGTATTTGTTTCCGAGTCTTGCAAGGTTCATAGCCTCTTTCAGGGCTTCCCTGAATCTGAAGTTTTCGATATTGCCGGCGGTATTTTCACAGAGTTGGGTGATCTCATGGAGAACCTCGTTGTCGTATTGATTTAATGCACCTCTTTCCGGCACTTTTCCCGAATAGTAATTGTTTGTAAGTACAAGTGTACGGTTTATGAAATTACCGAGGATAGCAACCAACTCGTTATTGTTGCGTGCCTGAAAGTCTTTCCATGTGAAATCGTTGTCTTTGGTTTCGGGTGCATTGATACAGAGGGTATATCTTAGGACATCCTGTTTTCCGGGAAAATCCTCAAGGTATTCGTGAAGCCATACGGCCCAGTTCCGGGATGTGGAAATTTTGTCGTTCTCGAGGTTAAGGAATTCATTTGCCGGCACATTATCGGGAAGGATAAAAGAGCCTTCCAGTTTAAGCATAAGAGGGAAAATGATACAATGGAATACGATATTATCTTTTCCTATGAAATGTACAAGGCGTGTTTCGGGGTCTTTCCAGTATTTTTCCCAGTCGGGTGTAAGTTCTTTTGTTGCTGAGATATAGCCTATAGGGGCATCGAACCATACATACAGTACCTTTCCTTCGGCGCCTTTCAGGGGTACGGGTACGCCCCAGTCGAGGTCGCGGCTGACGGCTCTTGGCTGAAGCCCCTGATCGAGCCACGATTTACACTGGCCATAAACGTTGGATTTCCATTCAGTATGTTCCTCAAGTATCCATTTTTTAAGCCATGATTCATATTTATCCAAGGGGAGATACCAGTGCAGGGTTTCCTTTAGCACAGGCTGACTGCCGCTGATTGCAGAGCGGGGATTTATAAGGTCGGACGGACTCAGTGAAGTACCGCATTTCTCACACTGGTCACCGTAGGCATTTTCGTTATGACAGTGAGGGCAGGTGCCTACTATATACCTGTCGGCAAGGAAACAGCCTGCTTCGTTGTCGTAATACTGAAGCGAAGACTTCTCAATAAATTCACCCTTTTCGTAAAGCTTAAGAAAAAAATCAGAGGCTGTCTCGTAGTGAGTTTTATTTGATGTGCGGGAGTAAATATCAAAGGCAATGCCGAAATCTTCAAATGCTTTTTTATTAATTTCGTGATATCTGTCAACAATCTGTTTTGGTGTCAAGCCTTCTTTGCGGGCTTTAAGTGTAATTGGCACACCATGTTCATCGGAGCCGCAGACAGAAATAACATCTTCACCTTTAAGCCGCAGATATCTGGTATATATATCGGCCGGTACATATACTCCGGCCATATGGCCTATATGCAGTGGCCCGTTGGCATAAGGGAGGGCTGATGTCACAAGATATCTTTTGAATTTCTTCATATCAAATAAGGTTCATATTTTTAAAACTCCGCAAATATAACAAATTTGGTACGGCAATGTCTTTTAATAAATAACAAAGCAGTTATTAAAGATATAAGATACCGTTAAAGCAGCATTAATTACAAGCTCCACCAATTTTTACAAATGGAGCAATACCGGATTACAGATCAGGGAGGGTTTATTGTACATCTGTCTTCAGAGTTAATTACTTATTCTTGTTTGATTAAAACCCATATCTTAATTCTCAGAAAATTGGTAAATGAAAAATTTTATTAACTTGACTTCAAATTTATATAATCTAAAAACCATTATTAAGAAGCAAAATGAAACAATACCTTCAGGTAATTGATGTAATGAGAAAGAATGGTGGCTGTGCTACATTAGGTTTTCTTTACAGGAATGTTGATGTGTCAAACTGGGGGACAAAAACGCCCTTTGCCTCTATCAGGAGAATAGTTCAGGATAAAAGATATTTCTTTAAAATTCAGCCAGGTCTTTGGGCATTAAATGAACAAAAAGAGGATATTTTGAAAAGATTTGATTTAAAAGAATCAGATAAGAAAACAAAAGAGTTTAATCATACATATTATCAGGGTTTATTAATTGAAATAGGTAGTTTAAAAGGTTTTATAACATATGTTCCACCGCAGGATAAAAATAAACTTTTCCTGGGTAAGCCATTAGGCAAAATAAGTTCAATCAATTCAATTTTTAATTTTACCTATGAGGAAATTGTAAACAGGGCAAAGTCAATTGATGTTATATGGTTTAATGACAGAAAATTACCAGATTCATTCTTTGAAATAGAATATTCAACTGACATGCAAAATTCTCTTTTAAAATTTATTGATTTACGGGACTTTCATTCAAGATTTTTTATAATCAGTGCATTAGAAAGAAAGAAAGAGTATGAAAAAAAAATTTCATATTCGGCATTCAATGAAATTCAAAATAGAGTAAAATTCATTGATTATGATTATTTATCAAATCTTCATGCAAAATCGGTTGAATTATCTTTAATAGGAATGTTGTGAAGGAATGAAATCCAGACAATCTAAGCAAGTTTAGCATATTCCATTAACTTCACCTAAACATGTTTGGTAAAAAAATAAACCCTCCCCCTCTTCATCCGGGTGATGAAGTTGCGATCATTTCTCCCTCTTATGCCATTGAGGAAGATAAGGTTGAAAAAGCTGTGAAGGTGCTGGCAGGTTGGGGACTGAAGGTGAGGGTCGGGGAAAATGCCCTGAAAAAATCAGGACCTTTTGCAGGGACTGACAAAGAAAGATTATCAGACCTTCAGGATGTTATAAACGACAATTCGGTCAAAGCAGTATTCTGTTCACGGGGTGGTTATGGCCTGCTGAGGATAATTGACAGGGTTGATTTTTCCCCGCTTAGAAAAAATCCCAAATGGTTTGTTGGCTACAGCGACATAACTGTTCTTAATCTCTGGCTCAGTGAAGTGTGTAATATTGTTTCCCTTCACGCGGAGATGCCGCTTCATTTTTCAGGCTCTGACAGGAGTTCAGAAACATTTGACACACTCAGGCAGGCATTATTTACACGTACTCTTGCATGGAATTGGAAGGGGGAAGCCTTAAGAGGGGATAATGCTGAAGGTGAGTTGACAGGCGGAAATCTCTCCCTTCTTTACAGTCTGATGGGTACGAAAGCAGAACCAGATACACGGGGCAAGATTCTTTTTATAGAAGATGCAGGTGAATATTATTACAGCATTGACAGGATGGTGACATCGCTCAGGCTGGCAGGGAAACTGGATAATCTGGCCGCCCTGATTACAGGTGGTTTCAGTGAAATGCATGACGGAAAAACTCCATGGGGAAAGAGAGTTGAAGAGACAATATTTGATATTGTAAAGGGGTATGGTTATCCTGTTTTTACTGGATGTCCGGCAGGTCATATAAGTGATAACAGGGCATTAATCATAGGCGGCCGTGCAAAAATTGAGCTAACCGGAGGCGAAATAAGAATAAGTTACAGGTACTGATCAGAATGCTGACAGCAGAAGGTCAAGGTTTTTTGAGAGGATTCCGAATTTCTGGCCGAGGGTTTCATTTGTAAGGATTCCGTTATAGAGATATGCTCCGTTGCGGAGGCCGGCATCTGTTTTAAGAAGCTGGGTAATAGTGCCTGAGTCGGCGATATTCTGAAGCATTGGTGCAAAAATGTTGGAGAGTGCTATTGATGCTGTGCGTGCAACTCTTGAAGGCAGATTCCATGCCGAGAAGTGTATCACTCCGTGTTTTTCGTAAACAGGATCTTTAAGAGGACGGCATTCGGTAGTTTCTATACATCCACCGCGGTCAATGCTGAGGTCAATTACCACCGACCGTTTCTTCATAATTTTTATCATTTCCTCGGTGATATAGTACCATGGTCTGAGGTCTTCGAGTTCAATTGCTCCTATAAGCACGTCGGCTGATTTTAATGCTTTAGTCAGCACCTGCGGGTGGAAGGTTGATGTTTTGAGACGTTGTCCGAGAAGTGTCTGGAATCGCCGCAGGCGGTGCAGTGAATCATCGAAGATCATGACTTCCGAGCCGAGGCCCAGCGCAGCCCTCGCAGCATATTCCCCTGCAGTGTTGGCTCCAATAATCACCACCTGTGTCGGAGTTACCCCGGTAATACCGCCAAGCATCACACCTTTACCCCCATGATGATTGCTCAGATAATCTGATGCTATCAACACCGATGTAATGCCGCATATTTCACTCATTGACTCTACAACAGTCAAGACCCCATTTATATCTTTGATTTTTTCAAAAGCAATTGCAGTTACTTTTTTTCTGATAAGTTTCCCGAGAGTCTCTTCAGTAAGTTTTAAAACATTGAGATAAGACATAATTGTTTGATTACCTTTAAGATAATCGGTTTCGAACTCTTCAAAAGGTGCAACCTTTATAACTACGTCTGCACTATAAACCCTTGCAGGAGAATCAGTTATTATTGCTCCGTTTTCACTGTAATCATTGTCGGAATAGTTTGCTCCTGCTCCTGCACCTTTCTGGATTATCACTTCATTTCCATTATCAACCAGTATGTTTACAGCTTCAGGAGTCAGGGCAATCCTTTTTTCATCGTTATTTTTATCGCAGGGAATGCCAATTGAAATCTTACGGTATTTGTAAGTAGTTTCAAGCTGTTCTTCCTGTGGCATCAATGATGCATTTCCGAAATTTTTTTTCTCTATGTTATCCTGGCCTTCAAGCATTGGTTTAGTGATTTGACAAATTCAAAGGTAAAAAAAATGGTGAAGAGGAACAAAAATGGAACATTTATTTGAATTCAAGTATTCTTTCATCATGAGGTCCGACAGTGATATTAATTCTGATGGTTTCTTCCGGTAGAATTTTCTCAATTACCTCGGGCCATTCAATGAAGCAGTATGAATTGCCTGAAAGATATTCTTCGATGCCGAAATCATAGGCTTCATTTATATTTTTTATTCTGTAAAGATCGATATGATAAACCGGATCGCCGTCAGAGGTTAAATATTCATTTACGATTGTAAATGAAGGACTTGTGACAGTGTTGGCAGCTCCGAGTTTCCTGCATATTGCTTTGATTATTGTAGTTTTCCCCGAACCAAGATTGCCGCTGAAGGCTATAAGGTGAGCATTGCCGGCAACAGCAAGTATATCTTCTGCAGCCTTTTCAACATGCTTTACATCGCTGATTACCAGTTTGAAATTTCTTCCTATCATAACTGCAAAGATTCTAAAAATGTCAGTGGTAATATCATTTCCTGCATTGAAATGCCACCATGCTGGAAAGTGTCCCTGTAATAACTGGCATATTGATTAAAATTATTGTGATAAACCAGATAATCTTTGTTCATTGCAAAAATATATCTTGAACTGATATTTGTTTTAGGCAGGAAAGCTTTTTCAGGATTTCTGATCTCAAAGACTTCTGAAGGGTCATAGTCAAGGCTTCTGCCTGTTTTATATCTCAGGTTCGGGGAAGTTTCCCTGTCGCCTGTAACTTTAATAGGGTTGTTTACTCTTATGGTTCCGTGATCGGTAGTAACCGCCACTTTTACTTTTTTTGCGGCAATTGTTTTAAGCAGGTCATAGAGTGAAGAATGTATGAACCATGATTTTGTAAGGCTTCTGAATGCCCTTTCGTCTGAAGCCAGATCGCGTATGATTCCTATTTCAGTACGGGCGTGTGAAAGAATATCCACGAAATTATAAACCAGAATGTTAAGATGGTTTTTCATGAGGGAATCAAGGTGATCATTGATTTTTTTCCCTTCCTGGCTATTACTGATTTTGTTGTACGACCATCTGATGTTAAGGCCGTTACGGATTATCTGCCTCCTCAGGAATTCCTCCTCAAATTCATTTTTACCTTCACCGGCAATATTATCCGGAACCCACATATCATGCATAGTCTGATAAATTGAAAGAGGCATAAGGCCTGAGAAAATAGCATTACGGCTGAATTGTGTTGCAGTGGGGAGAATACTGTAATACATTGTCTCATCTTTCACCCTGAAATAATCGGAGAGTTCAGCCTGAATAGTTTTCCACTGGTCGTACCGCAAATTGTCAATAAGTATTAAGAAAAGCGGCTCTGAGGAAGAAATTTCGGGAAAGATTTTTTTCTGCATCAACTGGTGTGAAAGGAGAGGTTTTTCCTTTGTATCCGGGTCGAGCCATGAAAGATAATTTCTGGTAACGAAACGGCAGAAAGCCGCATTTGCTTCATAATCCTGTTTATAAAGGATTTCTGTCAGGCCCGATTCAGTTGATTTGTCCAGTTCTATATCCCAGAATACAATCTTTCTGTATATTTCAATCCAGTCGGTATATGTAGCAGCTGAACAGATCATTGATGTAATATTCCCGAATTCCTGCTGGTAATCAATGGTTGTTTTCTCGGTAACAAGCCTTTTTTGTTCAAGGTTTTTTTTAAGTGCAAGAAGAATCTGTTTGGGTTTAACCGGCTTTATAAGATAATCAGCTATTTCTGATCCTATTGCAGCATCCATAATATTTTCCTCCTCGCTTTTTGTTATCATTACAACAGGTGTTTCAGGCCGGGCTTCCTTAATAAGCCTCAGGGTTTCAATGCCGCTCAATCCTGCCATATGTTCATCGAGAAGGATGAGATCATAAGGCTGTTTTCTTATAAGGTCAACAGCATCAATGCCGTTTGAACAGGTTTCGATGTCATAGCCTTTTTCGTCAAGAAAATAGATGTGAGGTTTGAGAACCTCGATTTCATCATCAACCCAGAGAATTTTCGGTCTTCTCATTTTAAAGAATTATTTCCCGTTTTCTTTGATCATATAATTTTCTTCAAAAAACACCCTGTATCTCTCGGGGTTTTTATCATTGGCAAGGGTCTCAAGATTTTTTCTTCCGATAATAAAGGTAATAATTTTTGAACCGGCAGGATTTCTTATTTCCTTTTCAGGTTTAAAAGCATTGTAGTAATAAGTTGCCTCATTCAGGTCTTTGAAGCCTGTAACAGTGATTATGATATATTTGCCTTCGACAAGCTCACCTGCGGTCCTGAAATTTCTGTTTGTATAGTTATCTATGTTATAGCTTATTACATCGAAAGTGGCCTGATTTATATTGAATGAGGGGTCCATGATAACCAGCGCAAAAGATTGCGGGGAGTTTTTGTCGTCAGTATAGATTTCCTTTGCGATTTGTCTGTCTTCCTCAATCTTAAGTTCCGGAATTTCCTGATTAAGGAAGGCAACCAGTTCTGATGCTTTAACTGCCTCTTCCGTTCCTGGCCAGGTGTTTATTACTTTGCTGAGTTCTTCCTTGAATGCCTTTTCACCGGTAGTACGTGCAATACAGTAACTTTTCAGAAGCTGGAATTTTGGTGCCAGTGAATGACGGGGGAATTTTGCAAGTCCATCATCACATAATCCGGATGCATATATAAAATCTTCCTTCTGCCATGCCTCATAAGCCTGCTGGTAAAGCTTTTCTGCCTGTTTCTGTTCTTCTAATTTTCTGCTGTAATAAGACGGGTCGGTGACAATTTTTGTATATTCATTATCAGGGTATTTTTCCACGAGGCGTTGCCGGTATATTTCTGCCATCTGAGTATTGCTGTCTCTGTATATATTATAAATGGTATAAAGAGCTTCAGGTTCAAGGCTGTTACCGGGGAATCGTTTAAGGAGAGTTTCGAGAGTTTCAACAGCTTTTTTTTCGTCGGCGAAACTTTCGTAATAAATTTTGCCGGCCTCAAGAAGTGCTGTTGCTATTTTTCCGTTCGACAGAGTCACAAGAGAATCGTTAAGAGGCAGATTTTGAAGGTAATATTCAGGTTTTTTATTATCAGCGAGTGCAGTTGATTCTTCTGTTTTACCGTTCCCGTTTATTGTCTGGCCATCAGCCAGTTCCTGTTGAGATACTCTCGCTTTGTTTAACCTGCGCCAGTTATCTTCAAGTTTACGGTCACCCCATCTCCTGCGGAATTCAGTTCTGCCAAATGTAAGTGCAGCCTGATTGTAAAAGTACCATTTACCTTCCTGTTCAATATTTGTCTGAAAGCGTCGTTCGTTTTCATAGTATTGCCCGAGATTATATCTGTCGCTGACGGTCTGACCTGAAGCTTGTGCCCGTGCTTCCTCCTGACGTACATTTTCAATTATTGAGGCAATTAACATGTTTCTTTCGGGAACACTCATTCCTGCCACTCTTTGTAAACTGTCTTCTCTCTGGATTACAGAAAGTTGTGATACAAGTGAGTTTAAATTGGCAGATTTTAATCTCACCGACTGGAAATCAGAATATTTCTGATCAAGGAAAAGAACAGCACTGTCGTAATATTTTCCTGCGTTAATATAATCGGGAATTGAGAAATAATATTCAGCAAGGGCAAGAAAGGCTTTCCCTTTCTGGTTTCGGCTGGATGTATTGACAGCTGCTGATTTTTTATAGAAGTCAATTGCTTCTTCGTTTTTGCCTTCTTTACTGCAAAGACCTGCGATTGCATAATATATCTGATCAAGATAATTCCTGTTTTTCAGGTTCCTTGCCATTTTGTCAAGTTCCTTTCTTACGGCTGCCGGGTTTCCCTGTCCGGGATTAAATGCACCTGCCAGATTGATTCTGGCGTAAAATTCAACTTCATAAGGAGGGCTCATTTTTATTACCCTCCTGTAATAAGCAGATGCTTTGTCATTATTGCCGGCTCTCTCATAAAGCTGGGCAAGCAGATATGTGTACCTGTATTTTTCTCTTTTACCGGTTAAAAAGTTTAAAGCTTTTTCAAGGGCTGATGCAGCCTCGTCAAAACGTTTCTGTCTGACATTAAGGTCAGTAAGAGTTGTAAAGTATAGTGAAAGGAGATATTTTGAACCTTTTGAAATATCAAGTTCATTCAGAATTCTCCGGGCTTCGTTATAATTACCTGTTTCAATATATGCTCGGGAAAGCCATATTGATGATTCGGACTTTACTGCATTATCGTATGAGTAGGTAAGGTTATAGCTGAGTGTTGATTTTGCAAGGTCAAATTCGTGTTTGTAAATTCTTGCCTTGCCTGTAAGCAGATAACTTTTTTCAACCCATTCGTTGTATTCTTTTCTGTTAAGGAATTCTTCATCTTTTTCGGTGAGGGTTTTATTTTTTGTGGTTTCAGGTTTTGCAGTTATTGATTTCATTGAAATTACCTTTGAAGCTTTCTGAATAGCCCTGTCCATATCAGCAGAACAAACCTGTGCCATTGCCGGGTCGCTGTATTCAAAAACTCTGAGAAGGTCAGCATAATCGTCTTTATAGGTGCCGGTTATTTTAGTTATTCCGGCTTTAAAACTTTCGTTACCGTTGAAATAGATGTTGAATCTTGAAGTAAGGCTATGATAAAACCTTGTAGTGCTGGTGTTTTTTTCAACCGAACACCCTGCAATGACAATCAGCATGACTGCTGTCATCAGCAATCTGTATGTGTTTCTGTTTTTAGTCAATAAGAATCACTTATACTATAAACTGCCCTGATGGTTATATAGTATACCAAAGGTAAATAAAATAGATTTGAGCTTTTCAGTCGACCGAAATCACTCTTTTTATTTCCGGCACTTCCCTGATGATAGCCTGTTCAACTCCTGCCTTAAGTGTCTGGAGGCTGAAAGGGCAACCATGGCAGGCGCCCTGAAGACGGACTTTTACTGTGTTGTCCCCGGTTATTTCCACGAGGGTAATATCTCCGCCATCTGACTGCAAATATTGCCGGATTTTATCAAGAGTGTTAAGGACTCGCTCTCTTACATTATTGTTTTCTGGCATTTTAATTTATTTTTTTATTTTAACTCGTTCGGTTGGTTTAAGATTCTGGTTACGCAGGTTTACCTGTTTTACTGTTTCATCAGCGAGGCACAGGAATGCCTCCGAGGCAGGATTGTTACTGTCGAGAACTACAGGATGGCCTGTGTCTCCACCCTCCCTTATACTCTGTACCAGAGGTATTTGTCCGAGAAGAGGCACCTTTAACTTTTCAGCCAGAGTTTTGCATCCCTCTTTTCCGAAGATGTAGTATTTGTTCGATGGCAATTCTGCAGGTGTAAACCATGACATATTCTCAACTATACCCAGCACGGGCACATTGATATTTTTATTACTAAACATTGCAATTCCTTTAATGGCATCAGCGAGGGCTACTTCCTGAGGAGTGCTTACAATAATTGCTCCTGTTACTGCAACTTCCTGTACAAGAGTAAGATGAATGTCACTTGTTCCAGGTGGCAGGTCAACTATGAGAAATTCGAGTTTTCCCCAGTCACCTGATGAAAGCATCTGTTTCAAAAAATTTGAAGCCATAGGGCCTCTCCATACTACAGCGTTATCCTGTTCAACAAAGAATCCTATTGAAAGTACTTTTATACCATATTTTGAAAGAGGCACAATCAGGTCTTTTCCTTCAACTGATCTTATTTCAGGGTGAAAATTCCTTGCGTTAAGCATGATAGGTGCCGAAGGTCCGAAAATATCGGCATCAAGCAATCCCGTCTGGTATCCTTTCAAAGAGAGAGCGATTGCCAGATTTACTGCTATAGTGGATTTACCCACCCCACCTTTTCCTGAAGCTACAGCAATAATATTTTTTACACCGGCAAGAGTAATCTCTTTTTCGGGTTCAACCTTAACAGGTTCAGTTGTTGCAAGCACTTTTATTCCCTTTACAACTGCATCGGTACCAAGGGCATCTTTTATTGCCCTCACAATGTTGCTTTTTATTGAATTAAGAAAAGGATCGCCCGATTTTTCAGTGGTAAGTATTATTGAAATGCCTGAATCATCTGATTCGATATGATGAATCATACCTAGGGCTACAATGCTTTTGTTTTTTTCAGGGTGTATTACGTTTTCAAGGGCATTCTGAACCTGGTTGATACTGTACATCAATTTTTATTTAAAATAAATATAAATAAGCTGCAATTTTAATCAATTTTCCTTCAACAGCAAAATCATCAGAAATTCTGCAATTCTCTGCCGGGGTCCCAGAATCTTTCATTAAAATTTATAATGCGGTCATCTTCAATAATAATGCCTTCATTTTCAAGTAATTGTTGCATGAGGCCGGGAGTTCCGAAATGGTGTTTACCTGTAAGAAGTCCTTGGCGGTTCACCACTCTGTGAGCCGGTACAAAAGTTCCGGAGGTATGCGATGTGTTAAGTGCCCATCCCACCATCCTTGCTGACCGGCCGGTTCCAAGGTAACGTGCTATGGCACCATAGGACGTGACTCTTCCGGGAGGTATAAGCCTGACAACCTCATAAACCCTTTCAAAAAAACCGGCATGCTGTAAATTTCTTTTATCCTTCATAATCTTTTATTTCCCTGTATTTATCGAGATGGAATGAAAGGTAAAAGATTTTTTTGTTTTCCTTTAAAAATACTTCTTCGTAAAAAGTTTTAAGATTTAATATTTCATTGACATGGTTTGAAGCATAGAGGTCTCTTGTTGAGGCTGAAATTACTAATCCGTTTTGCGAGACAAGGTTCAGGGTATACTCAAAGAGAAGGCTGCTATCGGTTTTCAGATGGATTAATCCATTGTTTCTAAGGAATGAACGGTATTTGTTAAGAAAAGGTGGGCTGGTAAGCCTTCTGGAGATATTTCTTTGTTTTTCGTGAGGGTCAGGAAATGTGAGCCAGATTTCATCTATTTCATCTTCAGCAAAGAAAGAAGTTATAAATTCAATTCTGGTACGTATGAAGAGTACATTCCGGAGGTTTTTTTCGAGAGAAGTTTTAGCGCCTTTCCATATTCTTGCGCCTTTAATATCAATTCCAATAAAATTTTTATCAGGTATTCTTTCTGCCATACCTGTTGTATATTCACCTTTTCCGCATCCAAGTTCCAGGACTACAGGATTTTCGTTTCTGAAATATACTTTTTTCCATAGCCCTTTCAGAGGGTGATTATTGTGTTTAATGGTCTGGTTATCAGGTTCAATTACGTTGTTAAATGTTTTAATTTCCGCCCAGCGGGCCAGTTTGTTCTTTCCCACAGCCGGATGAATTTTATTTGACTTTAGTTTTCTTTTTCTCTATCCGAAGGCCTATGTCGTTGATACCTTTAAGGTTTTCCATTCTCATGCCGTGCCTTATTCTGAAAATATAGGTTCCCTTTTCAGGGAAAAAAACTCCTTTTCTGAAAGTCAGGTCTGTTTCCTTTATATAACCAATCCCTTTACCAAGAGGTTTACCCCGCACATCAGTAAGCATATATTCGAGGGTGTCAGTAACTGTTTTTCCTGAGGGTGAGGTGGCAGAGATGAAGAACCATATATTTTGAAAAGGATAGTCCGGATTTGTGCGGAGAGTTATAAAAATGTCGTTTACTGATGTGGTATCAGTAATTACAGGATTGAAAGTGACTTCATTGAAAAGATTCCATGTTTCTTCAGGAATTCTGGTGAATTCGGAATAAACAATATTCTGATTGCAGCTGGTAATCAGCAGCATGATGCCGGCAAAGAAAAGAGGAACCCAGTTAATTTTTTTTTCTGTCATGATATCTTTTCTTTTTTCTCCGGGGCTGGTTCTTCTGGTTGGGAATTGAATGGTCGAAACGTGTAATACTGTCATTACCCAACAAATCTGTTGAACCGGGTGTTTCAGCCGGTGTTTCATTTACATCAAAAAGGAAATCGGGTTTAATGCCTTTGCTGTTAAGGTCCTGAATTTCTTTTACTCTCTCTACGGGAATAGCTATAAGGTTAACAGCTGCCCCCTGTTCTGATGAATACCAGTAAATTGCTTTATGTACTTCTGTTTTCTGGAAGTAGAGGGTTCTGTCTTTCAGTTCGAGAGGGATATCTCTGGGTGGGAAGTTTTTCCGGGCATCTATGTAACAGTCGAATTCAAAACTAAGGCAGCATTTTAGTTTTCCGCATTGTCCTGCCAGTTTCTGTGGGTTGAGTGAGAGTTCCTGGTATTTTGCATGTGAGGTTGTTACAGAAGAAAAACTGGTAATAAATGTAGAGCAGCAAAGTTCTCTTCCGCATGAACCTATGCCGCCTATTCTTCCTGCCTCCTGTCTTGCTCCTATCTGACGCATTTCAATCCTTACCCTGAATTCTTCGGCGAGAATCTTGATTAACTGGCGGAAGTCAACTCTTTCATCTGCTATATAGTAGAAAATGGCTTTGGTTTTGTCGCCCTGATATTCAACATCGCTGATTTTCATGTTCAGATTAAGGCTCTCGGCAATTTTCCGGGATTTCAGCATTGTTGGTATTTCGAGCATTTTTGCTTCCTCCCATTTCTCGATATCTGCAGGTTTTGCTTTCCGGTAAATTTTTTTCATTTCTTCGGAAAGAGGCACAATTTTTATTTTTTTGATTTGTTCGGATACCAGCGGCCCGGTAAGTGAAACTCTGCCGATATCATGGCCCGGAGATGCCTCAACGGCTACTATATCGCCGATTTCAAGATTAAGATTGTTGACGTTTCTGAAAAATCCTTTTCTCGTATTTTTAAACCTGACTTCAACAATTTCGTTTTTCAATACCTCCGGAGGCAGATTTTTCAGCCAGTTGAATGAATCAAGTTTATTAAATCCCGGGCAATATTTTATTTCGGGAGCATTTGATTTGCTTCCTGCATTAGCATCCTGCTGTCCTTTGTTTTCTTCCATCTCTTATTTACTTCCTGAACGGCAAAATTAATGAATTGCCGGGATATAACAATTTATATCAGTAACTTCAGCGGATAAGCTTTGTAACTTTCAGTGCAAGGTCAAGGAAAACCAGTTTTGCATATCCGTTGGCTTCGATGTGGATTAAGGCAAGGTTAAATTCTTGTGTAAGTGAGTTAATATTACCTGTAGTTATGAAAGGGTGGAATTTCTCAGAAAATTGAGCTTCCTCGCCTGAAAGGGAGACAAGTTCATTTCTTATCTGTTTAAGCGAAAGCATCAGATTTTCTCTTAAGAGCCGGAGGGAGTACTCGAGAAAATTTTTCTGTGTTTCCCTGCCGGCAGTAGCCATTTTATCAGCCCATTCAATTGAAGCTATTACATCCCGTTTCCATGCATTCCTCATCAGTGTCCTGAAATTATCAAGATGTTGTTTTGCAGACTCATCTTTTTCTGCAAGATTTATTGCCCTCAGCAGGTTACCCCGTGCAATTCTTGCAATATCTTCCGAATCTTTTTCGGTTGTACCGTAAGTACTTCTTAGATAACTTTTTATTTCATCTGCTGTAAACGCAGGGAGTTTTACCATCTGGCATCTTGAAAGGATAGTGGGGATGATTTTATCAGGCTCGTTACTTACCAGAATGAAAAGCGTTTTTTCGGGAGGTTCCTCAATTATCTTCAGCAGTTTGTTGGCTGAGGTCTGGTTCATTTTTTCAGGGAGCCAGATAGCCATAATTTTAAACTCTGACTCATAGGGTTTCAGACTGAGCTTCCTTATTATTTCAGACGATTCTGCAGTATATATCATTCCCTGGCCCGATTCTTCAGAACCAATTTCAGCAAACCAGTCGTTTATACTTCTAAAAGGGGAACAACCAATAAATTCCCGCCATGCAGGGAGGTAATCATCGCTTACAGGTTCGTCACTGCTTCCTTTTTTCTTTATTACCGGGTATACGAAATGCATATCGGGATGAATCATTTTTTCATGTTTCACACACGATTTGCATATTCCACATGAATCAGACGCCTGTTTGTTTTCACAGCTTATAAACTGGGCATATGCCAGAGCTAATGCAAGACTACCGCAACCCTCAGGTCCTGTAAAAAGCTGGGCATGACTCACCCTTTCCTCTTTAACTGCCCTGATCAGCTTTGCAATGACCTCCTGATGACCTGGTATCCGGGAAAAATTCATGCCTGTTCAGTAATTTTTAAAAAGTTACAATGCTGCAAGTGCAGAATCATAATCGGGCTCCTGTGCTATTTCAGGCACCTGCTGGGTATATTTCACAATACCTTTTTCATCTATAACCACTATGCACCTTGAATAAAGTCCTGCAAGAGGACCATCCGTCATCTCAACACCATAATCTTTTCCGAAATTTGTATCACGGAATCCTGATAAAGGGATTACATTTTTTATCCCTTCTGTAATGCAAAACCGGCTGTGGGCAAAAGGCAGATCTTTTGAAATTGTTAGAATAAGTGTGTTCTTACGGCCTGCGGCGAACTCGTTGAACTTCCTTACCGAAGTTGCACAGACAGATGTGTCGAGACTCGGGAAGATGTTAAGTATTACTTTTTTCCCTCTTGCGTCAGAAAGGGAAAAATTACCCAGATCAGTCTTTACCAGAGTGAAATCCGGTGCAGGGGTACCTTTTTCAGGCAAATACCCGTATGTATTAACCGGATTGCCTTTAAATGTAATTGTTGCCATAATGTTTTCAAAATTAGTTAAAGTTTGTATTCAGTTGATAAACGGTTCAAATAAGTTTAAGTTCGATTTAAATCGCGGCATTATTGGGTTGTTATAATTTCAATTTTCATTAATAAGCGTTAAAATGTAATATTGCATTTCTTTATTTTACCAAAAAATAAGTAGGTTTGCATAAGAAAATTAATAAATTAAATTGAAAGTGCTATGAAAATGATTCAGGATTTTAATTTCAGAGGGTTGAAAGCGATTGTAAGGGTCGATTTCAATGTGCCTCTTGACAAGAAAACTTTTGTGGTTACTGATGATACGAGGATTAGAGGTGCTTTGCCAACGATTAAAAAGATAATAAGTGATGGTGGCTCATGTATTCTGATGTCACATCTTGGAAGGCCTGAGGGGCGCCAGGAGAAGTACTCACTTAAGCCTGTGCTTCCGGTGCTTGAAAAGCATCTCGGCATGAAAGTAAAATTTGCCGATGACTGCATGGGTGAAGCAACAGCAAAAATGGTTGCTGAGCTGAAACCTGGAGAAATACTGCTTTTGGAAAACGTCAGGTTTTATCCCGAAGAGGAAGGAAAACCTATTCTGCCTGAAACAGCCACCGAGGAAGAAAAGAAAGCGGCAAAAGCTGAACTGAAGGCAAAGCAGAAAGAAATGGCAAAGACTCTCGCAAGCTATGCCGACGTTTATGTTAATGATGCTTTTGGAACCGCACACAGGGCACATGCTACAACAGCTGTAATTGCAGATTATTTCCCTGAAGATAAAAAGATGTTCGGGTACCTTATTAACAGTGAGCTTGCTGCAATGGACAAAGTGCTGCATAATCCGCAGAGACCTTTTACAGCAATTATGGGCGGCGCTAAAGTATCGGACAAAATAATGCTCATCGAAAACCTGCTCAATAAGGTTGACAACCTTATTATAGGCGGCGGAATGACATACACTTTTATCAGGGCCATGGGCGGTAAAACAGGTAAATCGCTCTGCGAGGAAGATAAACTGGACCTTGCACTTAATCTGATAAATAAAGCTAAAGAGAAAGGAGTAAATCTCTGTCTTCCGGTTGACAGTGTAAATGCAGATAAATTTGCAAATGATGCTCAGACATCCGTTTCGCCTGTTGATAATGTACCTGACGGGTGGATGGGGCTCGATATTGGTGAAAAAACCATACAGAAATTTACAGAAGTAATTAACAATTCAAAGACTATCCTCTGGAACGGACCAATGGGCGTATTCGAAATGGAGAACTTTTCAAAGGGGACAGTTGCAATTGCAAAGGCTATAGCAGAAGCAACCGGGAAAGGAGCCTACAGCCTTGTGGGAGGTGGTGATTCAGTTGCTGCAGTCAATAAATATAACCTCGCCGGCAGCATCAGTTATGTTTCAACCGGCGGGGGAGCTATGCTCGAATATATGGAAGGGAAAAAACTCCCCGGAATTACAGCAATCAGAGGAGAATAATTATTATAGCAAATTCCTGATTCCGGATTACTTATATTCCGGAATCAGGAGTTTCTTCGAAAAAAATTGAAGAATGAAATTTACGCCTGTCCTGATATTAATGATATTCCTGATTTTACCCGGCTGTAAAAAGGAGGAAAAACCTGTTTATTCCGGCATCATGACCATTAATAACAAACGGGTAGGCGTTTCCCCGACGTATTATATCGAAGGCTTCCATGTTCCCACCGGAAAGAAAATACCCGACCTGAATAACCAGCCTGATATAATATCTGTAATATCAGCATACGATGTAAATTTTAATCCTCTCGGAATTTTTTTTATAACGAATAATTATAAAAATTCCTTTTACAGGTATGGACAATACAATGATGCAAAGTCAGCAGAAGAGGCATTTGACGGATTGATACAGTTTTCTTTTGAGCCCCAGTGGACTGAAACAGGTGATTCAGTGGGGATAAACCAGATATGGCTTTACCGGACCAGTGATTCGCAATATGCAAAACTAAGAATTATAAGTACTGTTCTTGAAAAAAGACAGGGTATGCAGGATCCTTATGCAGAATGCACCTTTGAGTGGGTATTTCAACCCGACGGTACCAAAACATTCCCGAAAAAATGAAAACGGGTTATCCCGATAAAATTTTCAGTATTAAAAGCCCTGAAGATTTTGAAGAAACTGCATTTGAAATATTCCGGTATCAGGCTGAAAATAACAATGTTTATAAACAATTTCTTGACAGGCTTGGCCTGAAAGCCATGCATCCGGTAAAGATAGAAGAGATTCCGTTTCTGCCGGTTGAATTTTTCAGAAATCATGTTATTGTTTCAGGTACCCAGGATAGTAAAATTTTCTTTGAAAGTACCGGAACGACAGGCATGATAAAGAGCCGGCATTACGTAACAGACCTTAGTATTTACGACAGAAGTCTTACAGAGTGTTTCAGGCTTTTTTACGGTTCTCCTCAGGAATATGTAATTGCTGCCCTTCTGCCTTCATATATCGAACGTCCTGCAAGTTCACTGGTTTATATGGTCAGAAAACTCATTGAGCAGGGTGCCGACAAACGCAGCAGTTTTTTCATGAAAGCTTCAGGAGATATTACAAAACTCCTGAGGAATGTTATAGATGAGGGAAAGAAAGCCATGCTTTTAGGAGTAAGCTTTGCTCTGCTGGATCTTGCTGAAAAATATCCTGCTGATTTGAATGGGGTTGTAATTGCCGAAACCGGAGGCATGAAAGGGAAACGTAAGGAGATTATAAGGGAGGAACTTCACGGCATTATTAAAAAAGGGCTGAATGTTTCTGTTGTACATTCTGAGTATGGTATGACTGAATTACTCAGTCAGGCATGGTCTGCAGACGGAGGAATGTTCAGATGTCCTCCCTGGATGAAGGTACTGGTTCGGGAGATAAATGACCCGCTGGCTGTTTCACTTTCACCTAACAGGACAGGTTGTATAAATATAATAGACCTTGCAAACATAAATTCATGCTCTTTTATTGCAACCGGCGATATTGGGAGGATTCATGAGAACGGCATGTTTGAGGTTCTCGGGAGGTACGACCATAGTGAAACGAGGGGCTGTAATCTCATGGCTGAGTGAAAAAACTGACTGAAAGACATTTTAATAGCTGATACCTGCCAGGTCTCTGATAACTACTGATGCGCATACTATACCAAAAGCTGCCGGCATCCATGAAACAGTTCCGGAAACGGAAGCTTTGTTTTTTTCGTCTTTGGTTTTGATTATTTTTGATTTATCGGTTTTTTCAGGCGACCATACGGCTTTGAAGCCTTCCCTCACACCAAGGTGATGCAGCCGTTTGCGTATCATTCTTGCAAGGGGACAGCCTGACGTTCCGGATATGTCACTTACTTTTATCAGCAATGGATTGGTTTTGCCGCCTGAACCCATCGAACTAACAAGCGGATAATTTCTTGAGAGGGTATGGTAAATAAGAAATACCTTAGGTGAAAGTGTATCTATGGCATCAACAACATAATCGAAAGGCACTTCAAGGATTTCCATCATCCTTTCATCTTTGATGTATTCATTAATAACATTAAGTTCAAGGTCCGGATTGATATCCTTAAGGCGTTGTGCCATAAGCAATGCCTTTGGCTGGCCTTCTGTACTTGAAAGAGCATGAATCTGACGGTTCCTGTTTGAAGTATGAACATAATCGCCGTCAACAATTGTCATTTTTCCCACTCCTGCCCGGCAGAGCATTTCTGCTGCAAAGGAGCCTACTCCTCCCAGCCCTACCACAAGAACATTTGACGACTGAATTTTTTTCAGTGCCTCACTCCCCATGCATAATTCCGTCCTTGAAAGCCATTCATTCATTTTATTCTGAAAAAAGAAATGAAATTTGAATATATCTGTTGTCTGAGTTGCTGAACGGTAAGGTTAAGGTCAGATGATACCTTATAATATATATCTTTAATATTGATATTTCCGCCGTCAGTTTCCAGAAATATTCTGTCAACCGGGAGTGATCTGATTAAGCCTGATGCTTCTGGCCTGATAATGAAGTCGAACCAGAAGGAGATATACATACCTTTGGAGATCATCTGGAGGGCCAGTTCGCTTTTTCCCCTGAATCCATGGACAAGCCATGGCATGTCAGTCCTTATTGCTTTTCTGACATATAAAAGTTCTTCCCATGCTTTGACACAATGGATGTAGAGGGGTTTTTTAATCTTTTCCGAAAGCTTCACCTGACTTTCAAAAGCCAGTTTCTGCAATTTCATATCAGGTCCTTTGATACGGTCGAAACCGGCTTCGCCCAGTGCAATTATATTTTCATGGTTGGAATACTTAATTACTTTTTCCAGCTGATGTTGATAATTATTTTCTGTAAGGTGCCATGGATGAATTCCGATGGTATAGGTTAAGCCTGCCGTTTTGTCGGGCACTCTTTGTTCTGAAGATATAAGGTTTTCAATGGAAAATACTCCTGTTGCCGGGCTGGCTCCATGATTATGAATATCAATAAAATCATCAGGAAATGGAAGATTCATTGTTATAATTTCGTCTGTTTCCCAATGGTTGCAAGTCCTTTTTCAATTCTTCTGAGGGTCTCCTCCCTTCCAATCCATCCGGCAATATCGAAGATATTAGGGCCTCTCAGGGTTCCGACAATTACAATCCGCAGGGCATGCATTACAGTACCTGTATTGTATCCTTTCTTTTCAAGCCATTCTTTTACAATCTTTTCTATTTCTTCAGGTTTGAAATTTTCTATGTTTTTAAGTATTTCAGCCAGTTCTGAGAGTATAGCGGGTGATTCTGATTTCCATTTTTTTCTTATTGCTTCATTATCATACGTTTCAGGTGCCTCGAAAAAGAAACAGGTTTCATCCCACATTTCCCTGACAAAACTGACGCGTTCCTTTATCAGGCCGACAAGGACTTCAAGCTGAGGTATATCGTAATGGTAACCTTTTGTTCTAAGTATCTCTCTGAATTCGATTGCAAGCTGGTTATTTGAACGTTTCATCAGGTAAATATGGTTAAACCATCTGGCTTTGACCGGGTCGAAGCGCGAGCCTGCCTTATGAATTCTTTCAAGAGTAAACTCCCTGATCAGTTCTTCCATGCTGAAAATCTCCCTGTCGTTGCCCGGATTCCACCCAAGCAATGCCAGCATGTTAACGAATGCTTCGGGGTAGTAACCATCTTCACGGTAACCCCGTGCTGTTTCTCCGTACGGCCAGTAGAGGGGGAAGACCGGGAATCCCATCTTATCTCCGTCACGTTTGCTGAGTTTACCTTTACCGTCAGGTTTCAGCAGAAGTGGCAGGTGTGCAAACAATGGGGATTCCCATCCGAATGAACGGTAAAGCAAAATATGAAGCGGAAGGGATGGGAGCCACTCTTCACCACGGATGACATGTGTTATCTTCATAAGATGATCATCAACAATATTTGCCAGATGGTAAGTAGGCATACCGTCAGATTTGAAAAGTACTTTGTCATCAAGTGTTGATGAGTTAACAATAATATGGCCTCTTATAAGGTCATCAAATTCAATTTCTTCATTCACAGGCATTTTATATCTGACTGCATAGGGAACTCCTTTCTCAAGCATTATTTTCCATTCTTTTTCAGGCATTGAAAGTGAGTTTTTCAGCTCATCCCTAACGGTTATGTTATAAAGAAATGTTTTACCTTCTGATTCATATTTTTTCCGGAGTGCTTCAAGTTCTTCCGGTGTGTCGAATGAATAATAAGCATCTCCCTTGTTTACAAGAAATTCGGCATATTGTCTGTAGATAGCCTTCCTATCGCTTTGCCTGTATGGTGCATATGGTCCGCCTTCCCTCACGCCTTCATCCACCTTGATGCCGCACCAGTCAAGTGCATCAAAAATATATTCCTCAGCACCTTCAACATATCGGGTCTGGTCGGTATCCTCGATACGGAGGATAAATGTGCCGTTATTTTTGCGGGCAAAAAGGTAGTTATAAAGTGCTGTTCTCACACCTCCGATATGCAGTGGTCCGGTAGGGCTTGGTGCAAATCTTACTCTTACCATTTTAATATTAATATTTTCCGGGCAAAGATACTCAAAGAGGTTAATATTTTATATTATAACAAAAATCATTATAACCACTACGGAAATGTTTTAACTTAGTGACTTAAAATTCCGGGATAAATTAAAAAAACAGTTTTTATGAAAACAATGAAAGCTCTTGTAAAAGCAAAGCCGGAGAGGGGTATATGGATGGAAGAGGTACCTGTTCCGGAGCCGGGTTTGAATGATGTAATTATCAAAGTCAGAAAAACTGCTATTTGCGGGACGGATCTTCACATTTACAAATGGGACGACTGGGCGCGTCGCACCATTAAGACTCCTATGGTAATAGGGCATGAGTATATGGGATATATTGAAAAAATGGGAGCCGGTGTAACTAATCTGTATATAGGTGAGAGAGTTACCGGAGAAGGTCACATTGCCTGTGGGCATTGCCGTAACTGCCGTCGGGGAAAAGAGCATGTATGCGAAAACACCATCGGGGTAGGAGTTAATATTGATGGTGCTTTTGCGGAATACGTAAAGATTCCTGCTTCAAATGTGGTTCCTCTCGACAGGCGGATACCTGATGACTGGGCTGCGATAATGGATCCGTTCGGAAATGCTACTCATACAGCGCTTTCTTTCCCACTTCTTGGAGAGGATGTACTTGTTACCGGTGCAGGTCTTATAGGTGGTATGGCTATTGCAATTGCAAGATATTCCGGAGCAAGGTTTATTGTGGCAAGCGACCTGAGTGATTACCGCCTCGAAATAGCAAAAAAGATGGGGGCTACCCTTACTGTTAACCCGTCAAAAGGTGAAAAAATTTCGGATGCTGTAAAGAAACTGGGAATGAGGGGTTTTGATGTAGGTCTTGAGATGTCAGGCTCCCCTGCAGCATTTAATGAAATGATAAAAAACATGTACAATGGTTCAAATATTGCTTTGCTTGGAATATTGCCTTCGGAGTGCGAGGTGCCTTGGAGTGATATAATTTTCAAGGCAATTACAATTAAAGGGATATACGGAAGGGAAATGTGGGAAACATGGTATAAAATGGAGATGATGATAATAGGAGGGATTGACCTTAATCCGGTTATTACGCACCGTCTTCATGTTGATGATTTCCAGAAGGGATTTGATATTATGGAAGAAGGTAATTGCGGCAAGGTAATTTTAAACTGGGATTAACAAATAAAATCGAAAAGATATGTATTCGGCATTTCAGAAACATCTTGAAAAACAGATTAAAGAGATAAAAGAATCAGGTCTTTACAAGAGTGAGAGGATAATTGTTTCACCACAGGGGCCTGAGATTACTCTGAATACAGGGCAGAGGGTGCTCAATTTCTGTGCTAATAACTACCTTGGTCTTTCCAGCAGTGAAGAGCTTGTCAGGGCTGCCGGTGAGTCTCTCAGTACCCATGGATACGGAATGTCATCAGTAAGGTTTATCTGTGGGACGACAGATCTTCATAAGAAGCTTGAGAAGAAGATTGCAGAGTTTTTCGGAACAGAAGACACTATTCTTTATGCGGCCTGTTTTGATGCCAACGGAGGTGTTTTTGAACCACTTCTTTCGGGAGAAGATGCAATAATATCCGATTCCCTGAATCATGCATCAATAATTGATGGTGTGCGTTTATGCAAGGCGCAGAGATACCGTTATGAGAATGCGGATATGGAGGATCTTGAGAACCAGCTCAAGCTGGCTCAGGCTCAAAGGTTCAGGCTTATTGTAACTGACGGGGTATTTTCGATGGATGGCAATGTGGCTCCGCTTGATAGAATTGTTGAACTTGCCGGAAAATATGATGCGATGGTTATGGTTGATGAATCTCATTCAGCAGGGGTGGTTGGTCGCACGGGAAGGGGAGTCACAGAACTGTTTAATATTATGGGGAAGGTTGAAATAATAACCGGAACACTGGGGAAAGCATTCGGGGGGGCAATTGGCGGGTTTACAACTGGTAAGAAAGAGATTATAGAAATGCTGAGGCAGCGATCGCGTCCGTACCTGTTTTCGAATTCAATCCCCCCTCTTGTGGCTGCGGCAGGAATCAGAATGTTTGAAATGATGTCTAGTACCAACGAACTGCAGGAGAGACTTCATTCAAATTCAGAATATTTTATCTCAAAGATGACTGAAGCAGGTTTTACAATTAAACCTACACGGTCGGCTATTTGTGCTATAATGCTGTATGATGCAAAATTATCACAGGATTTTGCTGCACGGCTTCTTGAAAAAGGTATATACGTTATAGGGTTTTATTATCCTGTGGTTCCGCAGGGTCAGGCCAGGATAAGAGTACAACTTTCTGCCGCACATACTAGGGAACAGATTGACAAAGCAATAAATGCCTTTATAAGTACCGGGAAAGAATTCGGGATTCTGAAAAAGTAGGGTATTTCTTTTCAGGAATCGCCGCATTTTGACGATCCGCAGTTCTTGCAGACAAGGCAGCCCTCCTGATATACAAGGTTATCGGAGCCACAGTCACGGCATTTGCCTTTTGCTCTGGTGCCATCGGGAATATATCTTTTCAGCGCCCGTTCAACACCATTTTTCCAGTTGTTGATTGAATCGCTGTCAAGTTTGAGCGACTGAATAAGGTTTACAACGTCGGGGATGGGCATGCCATACCTGAGGACACCTGAGATAAGTTTGGCATAATTCCAGAACTCAGGCTTGAACATGTGCGACAGACCGCCAAGGGTATTTTTATAGCCGTATTTATCGGTGTACTGAAAGTCATACCGTGTATTTCCCTCTTCGTCTTTGTTTTTAATAATCTTGCCTTTGACTATTGATTTAGGTATGGGGAACATTTCCTCATCGGCCATACCTGTGAATATTTCATAAGGCCGTCCGTCTTTGAGTCCGACGAAGGCAATCCAGTTTTCCTCATTGTTTTTAAACCGGATGATGTCGCAGTCGAGTACTTTAGGTCTTTTAGGTCTTTCAATCACTGTTCCCTGGTTATTTGTTGAGTTGACCAGAACGCCATTCCGTGAGCCTTCTCGGTAAACTGTAACTCCTTTGCATCCTGATTTCCATGCTGTCATGTAAAGTTCGCTCACGAGTTCCTCCTTTACATCAGCAGGCAGGTTAATTGTAACGCTGATGGAATGGTCGACCCATTTCTGTATTTCACCCTGCATTTTTACCTTGGCAACCCAGTCAATATCGTTTGCAGTTGATTTATAATATGGTGACTTTGCTACTATTTCATTAATTTCCTCATCGCTCATTCTTGTTACTTCTTCAGGATCGTAATTATTTACTTTGAGCCATTCGAGGAATTTATGGTGGAATACAGTGTATTCTTCCCATGAGTCTCCGACTTCATCTTTAAAAGTTACCTTTACATCTTTATCGTTGGGGTTAACTTTTCTTCTTCTTTTGTAGCTCACCGAGAACACCGGTTCGATTCCTGAAGTTGTCTGTGTCATAATACTTGTAGTGCCGGTTGGGGCAACGGTAAGCAGAGCGATATTTCTTCTGCCGTATTTTACCATATTATCGTAAAGGTGAGGGTCAGCATTTTTGAGTCGTTGTATGAACGGGTTATTTTTCTCGCGGTTTGCGTCATAAATACCGAAAGGTCCTCTTTCTTTTGCGAGATATGTTGATGCCCTGTAAGCTTCAAGAGCAAGTGTTTTGTGAACTTCAACAGAAAAATCAATTGCATCGTCACTTCCGTACCTCAGTCCAAGAGCAGCAAGCATATCACCTTCTCCTGTTATGCCGATACCCATTCTTCTGGCCAGTTCAGTTTTGCGGCGTATATTTTTCCAGAGACTTTTTTCTACCAGTTTAAGTTCTTCAGGCTCCGGATCAGCTTCAATTTTAGCAATGATAGAATCTATTTTTTCAATTTCAAGGTCAATAATATCGTCCATTATTCGCTGGGCGATGCCAACATGTTCCTTAAGGAGTTCAAAATCAAACTTTGCACCTTTTGTAAATGGGTTTGTGACATAGCTGTAGAGGTTGATTGCCAGCAGGCGGCAGCTATCGTAGGGGCAGAGAGGTATTTCTCCGCAAGGGTTTGTTGAGGCAGTTCTGTAGCCAAGGTCGGCATAGCAATCGGGTACACTTTCCCGCAGAATGGTATCCCAGAAAAGAACTCCGGGTTCTGCCGATTTCCATGCATTATGAATAATTTTGTTCCAGAGTTCTGTGGCATCAATATCTCTTACAAATTTTGGTTTATCAGAATCAATGGGGAATTGCTGCCGGAATTTTGTCTTCTTCTCAACGGCATTCATAAATTCGTCGGTAATTTTGACCGAGATATTTGCACCGGTAACTTTTCCGCATTCGAGCTTGGCATCAATAAAACTCTGTGAGTCAGGATGTTTTATTGAAATTGAAAGCATTAGTGCGCCTCTTCTGCCATCCTGTGCCACTTCGCGTGTGGAATTGGAATACCTTTCCATGAAAGGAACTATACCTGTTGAAGTAAGAGCGCTGTTGAGAACGGGCATACCTTTTGGACGGATATGGGACAGGTCATGACCAACTCCGCCTCTTCTTTTCATTAGTTGAACCTGTTCCTGGTCAATTTTCATTATCCCTCCGTATGAGTCTGATGCTTCTTCATTGCCTATTACAAAGCAGTTTGAAAGGGAAGCTATCTGGAAGTCGTTTCCTATCCCGGTCATTGAGCCTCCCTGGGGAACAATATATCTGAAATCTTTCAGTACAGTGAAAATAAGTTCTTCAGGCAATGGATTAGGATATTTCAGTTCAATCCTGTGGATTTCGCGTGCTAATCTCCTGTGCATGTCATCGGGAGTCTTTTCATAAAGATTTCCGAAAGAATCTTTCAGTGCATATTTGTTGGTCCACACTCTTGCCGCAAGTTCGTCACCTTCGAAATATTTAAGACTTGCTTCCATTACTTCATCATGAGAATAAACAGTTCTGTCATCACCTGACCTGCCAGGGTTTTCTGTATTTTTTTTCTCATCTTTTTTCCCTGTTACAGGTTGTGCCGATGTTTTATCTTTTATTTCCGACACTTCTGGTTTATGGACAAAAAGTTCTCCCATATTCTGATACTATTATTGTTGTTTACTGAAAATGATTAAGTTAAACAACCACCGGTTTAACAGGCGGGTAATTGCTAAATTAGGCAAGAGAGATACTCAAAGCAAGACAAAAAAATTAAGATTATTAACATTTGATAAGATAGTTATTAACCGGCTCAAAGTTGCTGAAAGAGTGGGAGATATGGTAGAGCAGGTTTAAAGAATATTCTGAATCAGTTAATTAGGATTAAAATAAAAGGGAGCTTACTGGAAGCTCCCTTTTATTCCGAAAGTTTTTTAACAGGTTAATTAAAGATATATCTCAGGCCAATCTGAGCTCTCCACCTCGAGCCGATGTCAGACAGAGAATAGGGTTTTCCGTTGGTGAGCCCTGACGGATTAAATGTAAATTTTGGGGTGCTTGTGCCTGTTACGAGACCTGTATAGTTGATAACTGAAAACTGCTGGTTAGTCAGAAAATATGAACGACCCCATTTTTTGTTAATCATATTTCCGATATTTAAAATATCAAAAGAGAGCTGGAGTTTATTGGTATTTCCTACGGTATTGATTTTGATATCCTGGAGGAGTTTCAGGTCGAACTGATTCTGGAAAGGAAGTCTTGCCCCATTACGTTCAGCATATTCTCCCCTGTGGGTATTGAGATACTTGTCTTTTTTAATGAAAGCATCCAGTTCGCTCCACTGTTCAGCAGCGGTTTTCGGATTTGTGCCTGTTATATCGACAAGATTGATGTCTGCCTGTGTGGCAGGGATGAATATCAAATCATTATTTGTTCCATCGTTATTCATGTCACCATTATAGATGTATGATACCGGTTGGCCTGACTGTCCGTTATAGAACAATGATATTTGTGTTGTCAGCTTATTTCTCATATAGGAAATATGGTATGATACAAGTCCTGTAATTCTTGAGCCCATGTCGAAATTTGACCTTGAAAGTCTGAGGTCATTAGGACCGTAAACATTGTTCACATATCGCCAGTTTGAATATGCAACACTCGAGGTTCCTGAGTTAAGGTCTGTCGATTTTCCGTATGAATATGACACCTGAGCCATGAAGCCTTTCTGAAATTCCTTTTGCAGCATTGCCACAAAATTATATGAATAGCCTTTATCGGTATTTTCAAATTTTACAATTTCATCAAAATTCGGATCAATACGTCCGGTCTTGTATCTTGGTCTCTTGTCAATTCCGTTAAATGTAAAGGTGGGATCAACTTCCCTGTTCAGGTTAATGAAATTGACATTGTTATAAGTTTTACTAAAAATAGCTTCAACGGTGCCAAAGAGACCCCATGGCAGTTTTTTATCGATTGCAATATTTGTTCTGAATACCTGGGGAAACTGAAGTTCAGGGTCGACAACATTAATAGCGCCCCTGCTTGGTGTCCTGCCAAGGTCTTCAGCGTGAGGCTGGTTGAATGGGTCGGCCTTAAAAGTAAGTCCGGCGGGATTGGTGATCGGCATGGCATCGCTTGTCTGTTTGCCGAGGGTAAAGGTGCCGATAACCTGTCCGTTATTCGTAAACTGGTTGGATATCCATACAAAAGGAACTCTGCCTGTGAACAATCCTGATCCTCCCCTGACTTGTAAAGTTTTGTCATTGAAAACATCCCAGTTAAATCCAAGGCGTGGAGACCAGAGAATTTTTGTTTTGGGAAGTACTCCGGTGGCCACATCTTTGGATGCGTATGCTGTATTAAACGCAGTATTTGCCTCAGGCTTTTGTGGGAAAACAGGGATATCAATACGGAGGCCTCCTGTTACCTGAAGTCCTTTGGTAACCTGGTATTCATCCTGTGCAAAGAAGCCAAGTTGCATTGCATTGAAATCGGCAGCACCTTTTTTCTGGAAGGGATCGTCACTTGGGTCAAATGAATATCCGATTCCGTAATAAGATGGTGCAACTTCACTCCCGGTCCCGATAGTTTCGAAATTGGTCAGAGAATTATAATAATAATTCCCGAAAATATTCTGGACAAAGATATTATAGAAGGAGTAAAATTCATTATGAGTACCTGCTGTCAGGGTGTGTTTTCCCATGAAGAAACTGAAATCATCAGTAAACGAATAAATATCCTGGTCAAGCTGGTTTGCTACAGATGAGTATTCACTTCCGAGGGTGATAGTCCGGCCTCCTGTACCCAAATAAATTGTAACCTGCGGAAAAGGGTCTCCCAGGGGATCGCGGTCATCCCGCACCCTGGTATAACCGATCGTCATTTTATTTGATATATTGTTCCCAAATATGCTGTTCAGCTCAAGTCCTGAAGAATTTGTGGTTGAAGGGAAGAACTGGCCGTTGTTGTAGAACCTTGCGGCTGTTTTCGACCTGCTGTTGTCAATATTCTCCCCGTATGTATAACTGTGCCTTAATGTAAGTTTATGTTTGGCAGAGATATTCCAGTTAAGCTTGGCAAGAATTTTTGTACTCCTGATCTCGTCATTTATATCCAGATAGTCCCCGGGATCATAACCCGGAGCAATTCTGTCAAGGACTGCCAGTACCCTTTTGAATTCGTCAACTGTTATATCGGAGGATGAGGTTCCCGGCACTGCGGAAAGAGGAGTTATATTGCTGGTTTTTTCCGCACTTAAAAAGAAGAATAGTTTGTTTTTCACTATGGGTCCGCCGAGTGTGAAACCAGCCTGGTAATCAGAATACTCGGCTACTTTTGATTTCGTATTATTTATAGGTTCATACGTTCCTACAAGTGACTGGTTATTCCCATAGAAATATAGTGTTCCTTTTAAAGTGTTGGTGCCGCTCTTAGTTATAGCATTAATGCCTCCTCCGGTAAATCCTCCCTGCCTCACATCGTATGGAGCTATGTTAATCTGAAACTCTTCAATGGCATCAAGGCTTATAGGTTCAATTCCTGTTTGTCCTCCGTTAGTTCCGCTGGCTGCAAGACCGAATACATCATTACTTACAAGACCGTCAATAGCAAACTGATTGTACCTGTTATTGCTTCCGGCGAATGAAGTTCCGCTGCCAGATGTATTGGCAAGAGGACTGATTTTTGTAAAATCTTTCAAACCTCTGGAGATCGTTGGTACTGATGCCATCATTTCATTTGATACGTTTATAGCAGCACCAGTTCGCTCAGAGTTAATTACGCTTGTCCTTCCTGCAGAAACAACAACTTCATTAAGGCTTACAACTGAAGGAGCAAGGGTTATGTCTATATCTGCAACGTTGCCAAGGCTTAGGTTAATATTGTCATAAGCCTGAGGCTGAAACCCGACAAAGGAAATCGTCACCTTGTATGGGCCGCCGACCCTCATGTTATTAATGGTGAATAACCCATCGGTATTTGTGACAACAGTATACTGTGTTCCGGAAGGAATATGTACAGCTACTATTGTTGCGCCCGGGAGTGGCACCTTGTTTTCATCCAGAACCCTCCCTTTCAGACCTGAAGTGGTCACCTGTGTAAATGCAGCATTAACTGAAAGTAATAGTGCAAAAAAGAGGATGACCTTTCTCCTGATTGATTTTTTCATACGATTTAAATTTTCTGATTTATAAATCTATGTTTATCCAACTATAATTTATTGATTATTAAACAATAAAAAATATTATTCTTTAATAAAGAAATAGAGCAAATTACGTCTCTTTAAAAAATCTTTCATAATCCGGAGAGAAATAGTTTTAAACAAGTTTTTAATCTTTTCTGTTAATATCTTTCTGAAATATTTCAATAATTATTTTATCTGTTGCACCGGTATTATCTGACACATATTTCAGGGCAGCTTCTGAAGCCGATTTGTAAAAAGCAGAGTCAGTAAGCAGTTTATCGAGAGATGCCCTGAACTGATCATAATTTCTGAAACAGAAAGCGCCTCCGGCAGAAAGGAGGTCGGTGGCTTCCCTGAATTTGCTATGGTTTGGCCCGAAAAGAACAGGCAAACCCCAGCAGGCAGGCTCGAGAATATTGTGTATCCCTTTCCCGAAACCTCCTCCTACAGCTGCAATATATGCATATCTGTAGGCAGAGGAAAGCATTCCTATATTATCAATTATCAAAACCCTTGCATCTATGCTATTATCTGAAAATTCAGAAAACCTGACACATTTGGGTTTGATCATGCTTGCAAGCCTGTCAATATTATGTCTGTCAATTTCGTGAGGAGCAAATACCCACTTCATCGCAAACGGATAATTGTTTATATATCTTACAATTATTTCTTCATCCTGAGGCCAGGAGCTGCCTGCAAGAAATAATTTCTCACCATTGCTGAATTTTTCAATGGCAGGAATTCCGGAAGAAGAACCTGCAATCTGAATCACCCTGTCAAACCTTGTATCACCTGTTACTGTAAAATTTTCAATTCCGGCTTTTTTTAACAACAGGGCTGATTCTTCATTTTGAAGAAAGATGTGGGTAAATTTTCTGAGTATTTTAAGAAAGAATCCACCATACCATCTGAAAAAATGCTGATTCGACCTGAAAATTCCGGATACCAGGAAAAGAGGGATGCCTTTTTTGTAAAGCTCTGAAATATAATTGTTCCAGAATTCATATTTTATAAACAATGACATTTCAGGCCGGACAGTTTCAATAAAGAATTTTGCGTTTCTCGGAGTATCGGCAGGGAGGTAACATATATAATCAGCCAGCGGGTAATTTTTCCTGATCTCATAACCTGAAGGAGAGAAAAAAGAAAGCAGGATTTTGAATCCGGGAAATTCTTTTTTAAT